>Ga0265338_10006668_pt1 | contig 14600 bp, 12 predicted proteins | sample 42126metaG_FD_193579 | JGI IMG/M metagenome (GOLD analysis project Ga0265338, IMG submission 193579) | Rhizosphere microbial communities from Carex aquatilis grown in University of Washington, Seatle, WA, United States - 4-21-26 metaG | ecosystem: Host-associated > Plants > Roots > Rhizosphere... | reverse complement strand
GCTCCTCAGCTTACACGCCAAGCTCCTCATCTTGCGGGCTAAACTCCTCATCGCGCGAGATGAGCTGCTCATCGAACGCGATAACTTGCTCATCGCGCGAGATAAGCTCCTTATCGTGCAAAATAAGCTTCTCATCTTACACGCTAAGTTCCTCAACTTGCACGCTAAGCTACTCCGGTTTCAGGCTAAGTTCCTCAGCTTGCATGCCAAATTCCTCATCGAACACGATAAACAACTCATCGGCCATGTTCATCTGCTAATCCGCAGGAATTTCCAGCGATTCCCTGCCCGGAAGCGGAAAATCCGGCTGGCAGGGCGCGGCTTCTTTGCCGGTTTACCGGCGTTAAAATCCGAAGACCTCCTGACGATGTGATGGCTCGAATCCTGCTTTTGCAGTGCTAAAAACCGGTCTGCAATCCGTTGAGTGTCGCCCCGAGACGTGCGATAGTTTTACAGGGTCACCGGTTCCAAACGCATTTAAGACAATTTGATTATGAATCATACCATCCGCATTTGGTTTGCCGTTTTCGTTTTGATTGGAGTGGTTGCGCCGGCTCAAGGCGCGGACGTTGTTTCCATCTGGGGCGGCGCGCGGGGAACCATCATCCTCAAATCCGACGGCACGGTCTGGACGTGGGGCGCAAATTTCGACGGCAAGCTGGGCATCGGCGAAACCAACGACGTTCGCACCTCGGTTCCGGTGGAGGTCCATGGACCTGGGAACATCAGTTATTTGAATTCGGTCCAGGCCATCATGGGCTGTGAAGAACACAACGTCGCGTTAAAATCCGATGGCACGGTCTGGGCCTGGGGCTGGAATGCGTATGGGCAGCTCGGCAATGGCACCACGAATGATGCCTGGTCGCCAGTCCAGACCGGACTCACGGCCAACCCGCCGCTGACCAATGTGGTCAAGCTCGGCGGCCGGCCTTATTTCACACTCGCGGTCAAATCCGACGGCACCATCTGGGCTTGGGGCATGAACCAGTATGGGCAGATGGGCAACGGCACGCTCACACCATTCTCCAGTCCGCCGGTCACGGTGCCGGGGCTGGTCAGCAATTCCTGGCCCGGTGGCGCGATCAACAGCCCGCGTCAGGTCACCTGCGGTTATCAATTTGGCGCAGCGCTAACGACCAACGGCACGGTCTGGACCTGGGGCAGTGGCAGCCATGGTGAACTTGGCCAGGGAGCCGCCACCACCACCAGTTATTATCCGGCGCAAATTCTTGGTCTGACCAACATCACCGCCATCTCCGCCGGCTGGTTTCACATCCTCGCATTAAAAGCCGATGGCACGGTCTGGGACTGGGGAAATAATTCCAATGGTGAACTGGGCGACGGCACCGCCGTCAACCGGTTCAATCCCGTCCAGGTTTTGAATGTGAGCAATATCATCGTCGTTTCCGGCGGCGACGGCCATTCCTCGGCGCTGGCCGCCGACGGCACCGTATGGAAGTGGGGATTGAACAATTTGGGGGAATTGGGCAATGGCACAACCAACGTCGTCACCAATCCTTTCCCCACCCAAATCCTGACGAATACATTCGACAACGGTTTTAGCAACATCGTCATGGTCTCCGCGCGCGATTACCACAACATCGCCGTCAAAGCGGACGGCTCGGTCTGGATGTGGGGTGCGAACGACCAGGGCCAGTGTGGCAACGGCACGACGAATGACACCTGGCTGCCCACGCCCGTTTCCGGACTCACGGCCAGAGTGCCGTTGCCCTTGAACCTGTCGCCGGCCGCCCAGCCCGGCTACGCCAATCTATTCTGGTCCAGCACCACCGGGGCCTATTTCTCCGTGGAATACTCGACGAATCTGGCGGCGGGATTCACCGGCATGTTGCAAAGCAATGTCCTCGCCACGCCACCGACCAACCTCGTGTCAGTGCCGATGACCAATGCCAATGCTTACTACTACCGGCTGAAGTTTTGACGGCAGAAAGGATTTGTTTCACCGGTCTTAGCCGACGGCCACCAACGCCAGTTTCTGGTTAGGGCTGCTGCCGTAAAAAACCCATCTGCCGACCGATTGAAAATTCGCGCGCCGGGATGGTTTCGTCCCAAGGGGACACCCGGGAATTGGCCAGGCAGATCGTGCCTGACGGATCTATTCCAAATTAAATGCCTTTGACAGCGCCTGGTGCATGGCTTTCACCGGGGCATCCAAACCAGTCCACAGCTTGAAGCCGATGGCTCCCTGATAGACCAGCATCCCGAGTCCATCAACGATTTTTGCTCCGCGATTCTGCGCCGCTTTCAAAAACGGGGTCATCGGCGTATGGATGACATCGCACACAATCATCTTTGAGCTGATCGAGTTATAATCAATATCCGGCTTCTCATGGACATTCGGGAAAAGACCGATCGAAGTGGCGTTGACCAGAATATCCGTATCGCCGGGGATGGAACAGGTTCCACGCCATTGAATGAAACTGGCTTTGGCGGGTGTTTTCGAATTCAAGAGTTCAGCCAACACCCTGCCCCGTTCCGGAGAACGGTTCACGATGGTGATCTGCTGCGCCCCGGCCAGTGCGAGTTCCACCGTGATCGAGCGGGCAGCTCCGCCGGCGCCTAGCACCAGCACCTTTTTGCCTTTGGGGTTTACCTTCGAATCCTGCGTCAGCGAGCGCATGAAGCCCTTGCCATCCGTATTTTCTCCCACCAACTTGTCTCCGACGCGGACGACCGTATTCACCGCCCCCATCAAGGCGGCGTCCGGCCTGACTTCATCGAGATGTTCCAGCACCGCGACCTTGTGCGGGATGGTCAGGTTGATCCCCTTCATATTGAAGGCGCGCAACCCCTGCATGGCGGCGCCCAGATCCTGGGGCAGCACTTCGATGGTCAGGTAGCGCCAGTTCAGGTTCAAGGCCTGAAAGCCGGCTTCCTGCATCACCACGGTGGGATTTTCCGAAACCGGATGTCCAAAAACGCCGACCAGTTCCGCTTTGTAATTGGGGCTTGAAGACATAATTTGCTCCTTGATACTCCATCCGACTGCCCGTGCAACCAAAATTCCATTGGGTTCAAATGCTCCAGCACAGCCGCCGCCGTTGGAAATTGAGCCGCCGCCAACTCATGACCTGGATAGTCATGCTGAAACGGAAAATCCTCGGGCATTCGTCACACAAATATCTTGACCATGACCGGAACAAGCGCAACGATTTTGGTTCTGGTTGCCCAGGACACAGCGTGGCCGGTTCAAAATATCCACCGACAAAATACTTGATGCCAATTTCTTTAAGGTAACCCGATGAAAAAATATATCCTTTCGTTCCTTGCCGTCTCGCTGCTCCTGACTGGCAATGCTCCTTCGCTCCTCGCGGACGAACCAACCAACCAAGCAACGCCCGCCGCCACGCCCCAACTGCCTTTCGCCACTCCACTCCACTGGAAATCCAGCGGAGTGCTGATCAACCCCGTCTCCGATGCCACGCACCACCTCGTATCGGTCAAGGACCCAACCATTGTGCGTTACGACAACCAGTGGCTCATTTACGCAACCACCGCCAATACCAACGGCCATTGGAGCATGGCCTATTTTAGTTTTGCGGACTGGGCGGATGCCACGAATGCCAAACCCTTTTATCTCGACAATAATCCGAACCTGCGCGGCTATCATTGTGCCCCGCAGATATTTTTCTTCCGCCCACAGAAAAAGTGGTACCTGATTTACCAATCCCAGCCGCCGCAGTATTCAACCGCCGATGACCCCTCAAAACCGGAAACCTGGACCAAGCCGCAAAGCTTCTTTGCCACCAAGCCGCCCGGCTCCGCCAAGCTCTGGATTGACTTCTGGGTGATCTGCGACGACACCTACGCCTATCTGTTTTCCTCCGGCGACGATGGTCACCTGTATCGCAGCCGGACCAAGATTGAGGACTTTCCTCATGGCATGAGCAACCCGGAGATTGCCATTCAGGGTCCGCGATTTGACGCTTTCGAAGGCGGCATGACCTACAAGGTCAAGGGCACCGGCAAATATCTGACCTTGATCGAGGCCGCCGGTCCGGCACGGTATTATCGCGCCTGGACCGCCGACCGCTTGGACGGTGAATGGACGTCACTTCCGGATGCCAACACCTTCGAGAAGCCTTTTGCCGGGATCAACAATGTCACCTTCGAAGATGGCGTGACACCCTGGACGAGGGACATCAGTCATGGAGAAATGATTCGCGATGGATATGATGAAACGCCGACCATTGATCCCGACAACCTCCAGCTGCTTTATCAAGGTCGTGATCCGGCAATCGAAACGTCCTACGCCCTGTTGCCCTATAAACTCGGCCTCTTGAAATTAGACCGCTCGAAGCAGTAACGGCAAACCTGGGCGCCCCATTAAAATCAGATTCCGCGCCTGACATGCCCGGCCGGCGATTTCATTTGCTGCGAATATATGTGTGGCGGATTGAATTGGTCCCCGACAGGCAAACCAATTCGTTGTCATCCACATGAACTATCTTGTCGTGCATGAAGTCGGTCGCGATCAGAAATCCATCTTTGACCTGCCATTTCCCTTCAAACTCTTCATCGCGCGGCTTGCCATTTTGAATCACCGTGGCTTTCGCCACGTAACCGCCATCCGGGGCAAACGTCTCGATGCCTTTGGCTGAGTAGGCCGGCAAATCAACATTCACAATCCAGGTTCCAACTATCTTCCGGCTGATCTCGGCGTCACTCTGGTTCGCCTGAGGTTTCTGGGCTGCGTCCACTTTCGGGTTGTCGGTCCGCGTCTTGTAATCGGCTCCTGCCAGGTACCCCTCCAACTCGGTCAACCGGCGGACATCTTCCGGTTCCGTCAATATCCGCTTCAACCAGATCAAGCCAACATCAGCGCCCGAGCCATCCAATTCGTCTTTGTGGGCCAGTTCGTAATTCAAAAGATCCCGTGCGAAGGCGGTTCCCTTGGCCGTGTCTTCCGCAGTCAGATAAGCGTTGGCGGCAACCGCCGGCAAATCCACCAGCATTCTATTGGCATCCTGCAGCGCCGTCCTTCGCGTCTGCTCCACCCCACCCGTGTCCAAAGCTTGCAGCACATCCAGCATCCGGTCGCCGCCGCCAATCCGGGTTTCGTACGCCTGCCGGTCATTCCACCTTGGCGGGGTGCTGCAGCCCTGCAAAATTAAAACGGCAACTCCAATTGAAAGAACGAAGGTAAATTTCATGTCGCGCAAATGATTTAAACCAAAAGAGTGAGCCGCGCCGGAACAAAACGCAAGGCTGAGGCGTCACACATCCGCGAAATCTGCGGATGCTTAACAAGCCAAGGTCACCCGGCGCACAGCGCCGACGCTACATCCGGCAATTAAATCGTCAGCTTCCGGCATCGAAGCGGAATAAAGGCGGGAGTCTCACAGCACCATGTCATTGTTTCACCGAGCGATAAAACCGCGGGCTGTTTGTAGCGTGGTCATCTTCAATGTAAACCGAATCGCCGGACAGGTTGAAGTTCGTGATGGTGGACCAACTGGTGAGGTTGGTGGAAACCTGGACGTAATAGTTGTCACCATCGGTGCCGTTCATGGTGAATCCGAACTGGCCGGGACCAATCCAGACGGGATCAATCATCGTCGCCGTGCCGAGCGGATAGACGAAAAAGTCAACCACGGTGCTGGCGGAGGACACGGTCACCTGCTGGTCGGAGGTGCAGTTGAATCCCAACGTGTCAAGGGCATCCGAGCCGCCGCCACAGTTCGCCTGCACATCCCAGCCACCGTTGAAAATGGCGAAGGAATAATTCCCGTTTGCGTCGGTAATGGCATCTGACTGAAAGGAATCGGGTCCAATGGACGCGTTTCCGAACATCGCCAGACCGATCACCGGCCCGGTGGCGCTGCTGACGTTGCCGGTGATGACCCCGGTCGTCGGCTCCACCAGAAAATCCTCGCGCACGGCCTGGTTGCTGCCGAAGGTCGTGTTGGTTCCGGTGCTGGCCACATAGCTGTGAAAAATTTGATTGTCACTGCTGAGGCTGATGCCCCAGTTGTTCGTGGTAGTAACCGCATAGTAGTTGCCGTTGGTGTCGCTCCAGCCGTGCGAGGAATAGAGGTTGGTGTTTTGGAGGTCGCCGTTAAATTTCACGCCGGGCATGGGTGCATCAAGGTTGTTCTTAATGGTGCCGTAAAACAGCCCGGTGCCCTTGGGCACGGTGACAAAGGCGGTGGAGACACTGCCGGTGGTGGTGTCATAGGTCGGCCCGTGATAACCCCCGGATAAATCAACGTAACCCAGCGCATACAAGCCGCTGCTTTCCTGAAGGGAAACACTCCAGATGTCCGAGGTGACCGCCACGGAGAAATTGCCGTTGGTGTCGGTGGGGCTCACCGCAAAGGAACCGCCGGCGGATTGCAGGACCACCAGAAGGCCCGGCAGCCCCAAACTGGTATGGATGGAATCCACCAATCGGCCCGACAAGGTTCGCGTGGCGGCTGTCAGGGTAATGTTGGTGGTGACCGGCACGTTGGTGGCCAGCGAAACCGCAACCCGGCCCGACAGGACATAGCCGCTCTTAAATGCAATCATGGCGTAATTGCCCGGTGGCGCGCGGAAGGAATAGTTGCCCGAACTGTTGGCCACGGTTCCCCCGGCCGTGCCGCCGTTCTCGCCGTATTCAACCGCAATCACTGCATTCGGAACATTTGACGAACCGCTTTTCACCACGCCGCTGATGGTCTGCGAAAATGGCCAGTTGGTGATCGTGAAGGTGTTGGTCAGCGCGGGAAAATGGCCGGTGGGACTGGTCAAGCGGAACAAATGCGGGCCGATGGGCAATTCCGGCTGCGGGGCATAATCATTCAAGACCGCCGTGATGGCGCCATTGCTGCCGGTCAGGTCGCCCGGGACATTGAGGTTGGTTATTCCGCCAATGACCGACCGCTGGCCGTCCACCATGGAATAGTGGCCGAACAAGAAGTCATTCGAATCAACGATCCCGTTGTTGTTCAGGTCCACGAAATGATCCACGATCACCGGCTCGCCATTCGTCAGCCCGCTGATCTGCAGCGTGATGGCTCCACTATAGGTGTTGCTGGTGACCGATGGTGAGAGAGTGAAAGCAACCACGGCCCCGGCACGGGACAGTCCGAGCAGCAATGCCAGTACAATTAAAGGGTAATGGGGTTTTGTTTTCATAAAAAAATTTCTTCCGCCTCTGAACATGGCTGTTTTTACGCCCCAGCCTACTTAATTACAACTAAATAACAGCATTAGCCCTTATTGCGGGCATGTCAGAGTTTCAATTGCGCTTCATCTCCGTCCCGCTGGCTCCTGAATCCTGCATCCGCCATTCTGATTTTGTCCCCTGCCCTGTCTACCACCTCCCATTCCTTATTCTTCATTCAGAGAAATGGGCAACAGACGAAATCCACATCCGCAGATTACGCTGATGGCACAGATTATTTCCCCCCCTCCACTTTTATCTGTGAAATCTGCGGATGCTTAACAAGCCGGCGCCGGCCCGCGCCTTTGTGGCTTTGCGTTAAAATAATTTCTGTTTAGAATGTGCGCATGAAATATCGCACTTTGGGCCGCACGGGCTGGAAGGTCTCGGAAATCAGTTTTGGCGCCTGGGCCATCGGCGGGGCGTGGGGTGACGTCGAGGACAAGGAATCGCTCGCGGCCCTGCACCGGGCGCTCGACGGTGGCGTCAACTTTTTCGACACCGCGGATGTTTACGGCGATGGACGCAGCGAACGGCTGCTGGCCAAGCTGCGCAAGGAACGGAAGGAAAAGTTTTACATCGCCACCAAGGCCGGCCGCCGGCTCGATCCACACATCACGGAAGGCTACAACCGCAAGAACCTCACCGCCTTCATCGAGCGCAGCCTGAAAAATTTGAAGACGGACGCGATTGATTTGCTGCAACTGCATTGCCCGCCCACACCGGTTTTTTATCTGCCGGAGGTGTTTGGCGTTCTCGACGACCTCATGAAGGCCGGCAAGCTCCGCCACTACGGCGTGAGCGTGGAAAAAGTCGAGGAAGCGTTGAAGGCAATTGAATTCCCAAATGTTCAGACGATTCAGATCATTTTCAACATCTTCCGGCAGCGGCCGGCGGAATTGTTTTTCCCGGAAGCGCAACGCCGCAAGGTGGGCATCCTGGCGCGCGTGCCGCTGGCCTCCGGAATGTTAACCGGCAAGCTGAGCCGGTCCAGCACCTTCGCCAAGGACGATCACCGCGCCTTCAACCGTCACGGCGAGGCGTTCGACCGGGGCGAAACCTTTTCCGGCGTGGATTACGAAACCGGTTTGCGCGCGGTGAAGGCGTTGGGCCAGATCGCACCCGCCGGAACGACGATGGCGCAACTGGCCCTGCGCTGGATCCTGATGTTTCCCGCCGTGACCTGCGCGATTCCCGGCGCCAAACGTCCGGCGCAGGTGGAGGAAAATCTTGCCGCCGCCGGCCTGCCGCCGTTGTCCGCCGAGCGCATGAAAAAAATCCGCGCCATTTACGACGCGCAAATCCGGCCGCTGGTGCACCATTACTGGTAAGGTATTTGCGATTTGCGATATACGATTTACGCGAGGCAATCCGGTTGCTGAATGATTCGTCAATCGTAAATCGAATATCGTATATCGGGCCGCCAATCCACCTTGCTCCCCCGCCCATTGTGCGCTAGTTTGCGGGCGATATGGATATGGAAACACCACCTTTGCCGCCGAACGCCGTGCCGCCGCCACCGTTGACACCGCCACCCGTCATCACGGCGCCGCCGTCAGCCAAACCTCGCAAAAGCCGGGGCTGGATGATCTTTGCGATCATTCTTCTGTGCTTGCTGGCCTTCAGCCTGTTCGGAAATTTTGCACAGGCGCTTTCGCATGCGATTGGCGGCGGATTTAATCGCGGCTTCAAAACCAGCACCGCCCGCGATGTCGGCCCGCGTCTGGATGAATGCATGATTGAAGACCATGATTCGCGCAAGAAAATCGCCGTGATCACCGTGGACGGCATCATTACCGACCACACGGTTGACCAGGGGGGCAACAACATGGTGGACGTGATCAAGGCCCAACTCAGCCGCGCCAAGGATGACGACCGCGTCAAGGCGGTGATTCTCAAGGTGGATTCACCCGGCGGCGAAGTCATGGCCTCGGACGAAATCAACAAGGTCATTGCGGATTTTGAAACGGACGATCCGGCTGAAGGCGGCCAGCCGGGCAAGCCGGGCAAACCGGTGGTTTGTTCCATGGGCAGCCTGGCCGCGTCGGGCGGTTATTACATTTCCGTGCCGTGCCGCTGGATTGTGGCGAACGACCTGACCATCACCGGCAGCATCGGCGTCATCATGCACGGCTGGAATTATCGCGGGCTGATGGACAAGGTCGGCATTGCGCCGATGACCTACAAAAGCGGCAAATTCAAGGACATGCTGAGCGGTGAACGCAGCACGAACGAGGTCCCGGTGGAGGAACACGCCATGGTGCAGGCGCTCATTGACGAAACGTACGGCCGGTTTACCAATGTGGTTTGCACCGGCCGGGCGCAGGCCCATCAGCAAAACGACAAGGAAGGCCGGGCACTGGCGGAGAATTGGTCGAGCTTCGCCGATGGTCGTGTCCTTTCCGGCTCCGAGGCGCTCAAGCTTGGTTTTGTGGACGAGCTCGGGGATTTTGACAAGGCGGTGGAACGCACAAAGAAGATTGCCAAAATCGGCAACGCCAATCTGATCGAATACCGCGAGCGTTACGACATCTCGGATTTTCTCTCGATGTTCGGGCAGAGCGGCTCGGCCCATGACATCAAGCTGGACCTCGGCGTGGAGCTGCCCAAATTGCAGGCGGGCTATCTGTATTTTCTGTCGCCCACCTTTGTTGAATGAAGTGAAAGGCGTCACCGTCATCGCGCACCCGCTGGTGCAACATAATCTCACCCGGTTGCGCGACAAGGTGACGCAGCCGCAGGAGTTCCGGCGGGTGCTGGGAGAAATCGCCGCGCTCATGCTTTACGAGGCGACGCGCTCGTTTGCCGTCCGGCGCACCTCGGTGCAAACGCCGCTTGAACCCGCGCGCGGTTTCCGGCTCGAACGCGAGGTCGTCCTGGTGCCCGTGCTCCGCGCCGGCCTCGGCATGCTCGATTCGATTTTGCAGTTGATTCCGAACGCCCGGGTCGGCTTCATCGGGCTTAAACGCGAGGAAACCACGTTGCGCGCACAGTTTTACCACAAAAGCCTGCCGAAAAACCTGAGCCGGTTTGAAATCATTTTGATTGATCCCATGCTGGCAACCGGCGGCAGCGCCGTGGCCGCGCTCAACCTGCTCGCCGAGCAGGGCGCGAAACACATGCGATTCGTAAACCTCGTCGCCGCGCCCGAAGGCATCCGCCGGGTGCGCCGGGATTATCCGCGACTGCCGATTTTTACCGCCGCCATTGACCGCCAGTTGAACCGGAAAGGTTTTATCCTGCCCGGCCTCGGCGACGCCGGCGACCGGCTTTTCGGAACGTAACCAACCCTGCCCGCGCCCGTTTTTCGTTTGCGAGGCCGGGAACAATAAAATTCAAAATGAGCGAGACTTTGCTGATGGTCGCGGACAGCGAACGCGACGCGAACATGCTCTATGCCGTCGGCACGTTTGTGCCCGACCCCTTCATTTACCTGCGCACTGGCGGCCGCCCGCTCATCGTGTTGAGCGACCTGGAAATTGACCGCGCCCGCCGGGAGGCGCCGCACTGCCGCGTGGCATCGTTGAGCGCGTACCAGCAAAAACTCCGGCGCGACGGCGTGAAGTCACCCCGCCACGCCCATGTCATCCGCCAGATTTTACGCGAGCAAAAGATCCGCCGGGCCAGCGTGCCGGACGATTTTCCATTTGGCCTGGCCAGGGACTTGAAAAAACTTGGAATCAAATTGAAGCCGCGGGCCGGTTTTTTCCCGAAACGCGAAATCAAGTCCGCCGATGAAGTCCGGAAAATATCCGCCGCGCTGGTGATGGCCGAGGTTGGCATGGCCGAGGGCATGCAGGCGCTGCGGCTTTCCAAAATCGGGCGCAACCGCCAGTTGCTCTATCGCGGCCTGCCGCTGACCTCCGAACGATTGCGCGCCGTGATTGACTGCGCGATCCTGCAGGCCTGCGGTCTGGCGGCCAATACCATCGTCGCCGGCGGCGTCCAAGCCTGCGACCCGCATGAACGCGGCCACGGACGATTGCGGGCGAACGAGCCGATCATCATTGATATTTTTCCGCGCTCGCAAAAGACCGGCTATTTCGGCGACATCACCCGCACCGTCGTGCGCGGGCGCGCCAACGAGGCGGTCCGCCGGCTTTACGACACGGTTTTGCGCGGACAAAAAATCGCCATGGAAAAGGTCCGGGCAAAAACACCAACGGTGGACGTCCACAAAGCGGTGCAGAAATTCTTTGTCCAGCAAGGTTACAAAACCGGGCGGCACAACGGACGCATGGAAGGATTTTTTCATGGCACGGGCCACGGGCTGGGTCTGGAAATCCACGAAGCGCCGCGTCTGGGGACAAATTCCACGGAATTGTTGCGGCCTGGCCACGTTGTGACCGTCGAACCGGGGCTTTATTATCCGGCCATCGGCGGCGTGCGGCTGGAGGACGTCGCGCTCGTCACCGGCAACGGCGCTCGCAACCTGACCCGGTTCGAAAAGGTCCTGGAAATTTAGGCTGCAGACACTTTGGTTTGTTTGGTTTGGAATCGAAGCCATTTCATTGACGAAAGACGTGGCGTCCGGCCAGTGGCCGAAACAACTGGTTTCTTTTGGCCGAAACCTAAACGCACTGGATACCGTCCATACCTGTACACGCTGTCTATACAAAGATTGCCGGATGAAAAAAACATATTACACACTGTTCCTTCCCGTCGCCCTGCTCTGCCTGGGAAACATCGCCACCGCCCAGCCAACCTCCAGTCCTGCTGCAACTCAGGCCGCCCAAACGGTGACACCGGGTCCCAACGAAAGGGACCAAGCCACCTACGAAAAGCACACCAAGCCGGTCATGAATGCCCTGATGCTTGACGACGCGGACAAGGCGGACAAGGTTCACGACATCATGGTGGCCTATTTTACCGATTGGAAGGCATGGCACGCCACCAACGATGCGCAGCTCAAGGAACTGTGGGTTCAATACGGCAAGGCCCGAAACACCCGGAACCAGACGAACATTGACAACGCCATGTCGCAAATTGAAACCGTGTATGCCACGTTCAAACAGTCGCACGATGCGTTGATCGCCCAACTGTCCACGGTGCTCACGCCGGCGCAGATTGAAACCATGGAGGACGCGATCACCATCAAGAAGGTTGAAATCACCTATCACGCGTATGGGGAAATTTTTCACGGCCTGACCGATGAACAAAAGGCTTTCATCCTGAATAAACTCAAGGCCGCCCGGGAAGAAGCCATCAATGCCGGCTCGATGGTGGAGATTTCGGCCTTCTTCAAGAAGTACAAGGACCGGATTGAAGCCTATCTCACCGCCCAAGGTTACGATGTGAAACAATCCTACAAGGATTTCGGTGCAGAACAGAAGGCCGGGGCGGCCGCCAAGAAGCCGACGACTCGGCCAGCAACCGTACCGGCTGGCAGCGACACGGGAACAAAATAGGCATTTCGTAGCGCGGGTAATCTGTCAAGGTTGGGGAAGTGCTGAGAATCTGGTCTGTGCCAGTCTGTGTGGCGCAATTGGGTCACGTTGGCGCAAAAATTTCTTTCATCCAACACAAAGGCTTGTAAATTCAAGGAAGTTGATCTGGCACGCGGCCAGCTTGATTGAATGCAGCTGGCAAACACGCTGTCAACTAATTGAATTATGTTTAACCTGTTCGATCCGCTTTATTGGTTGTTCATGATCCCTGGATTGCTCATCGGCATCTGGGCGCAAATCAAGCTGTCTCACGCCTACGGCAAATACAGCCAGGTGCCGGTCGAGTCCGGCATGACCGGCGCGGAAGCCGCACGCGAAATCCTGGACCAAGCCGGCCTCAACAACGTGCCGGTGGAGGAAATTCCCGGACGCCTCAGTGACCATTATGACCCGACCAAGCGCGCGCTGTTTTTGTCATCGGACAATTTTCAGGGCCGGACGGTGGCCGCAGTGGGGGTTGCCGCACATGAAGCCGGTCATGCGCTCCAGCATCAGGCCGCCTATGGACTGTTCAACGTGCGGATGGCGCTGGTGCCGGTCACCCAGTTCGCCAGTTATGCCTACATGGGCATTTTCTTTCTCGGGATGTTTCTCGGCCTGTTGAAAGTGGTTCTCCCCATCATCATTGTGATTTTCGCGGTAATGACCTTGTTTCAACTCGTGACGCTGCCGGTGGAATATGACGCCAGCCGCCGCGCCAAGGAACAATTGTTCCGGCTGGGCCTCGTACATGAGCAGGAACGCGCGGGTGTCAGCAAGGTATTGGACGCGGCGGCGCTCACTTACGTGGCAGCGCTGGTCAGCAGCATGATGACGTTGCTGTATTACATCACCCTGGCACGCGACAGCCGGAGATAGTCGGACAGCGCCCTACAAGAATAATCGGGCTGGTTCCTCTAATTTTCTTGCAGGCTGGCGTTTAGCTCGTAACGTTTCCCTCGTTTATGGCGGCCAAGAAAAAGAAGTCCACAACAGCCAGACCCAAACGGCGCACCATCCGAGCCTCGGTTGCCGCTCGTGGTCCAAAAAAATCCGCGCCCGTGCCGGTCGCGCCCGATGCGCCGGATGCGCCGCCGCCGGTCACTGAAGGCGACACGACCCGGTTCATCCGGCGGGAAAGCATGTCTTACGACGGTGACACGGCCATCAAACTTTATTTGCGCGAAATCGGCCTGGTAAAGCTGCTCACGCCGCAGGAGGAAATCCAGCTCGCCGCGCGCATTAAAAAGGGCGACAAAAAGGCGCGCGAATTGATGATCAAGGCCAATTTGCGGCTCGTCGTGAAAATTGCGCGCGATTACGAAGGCATCGGCCTGCCGCTGCTGGATTTGATCAGCGAAGGCAACATCGGCCTGATGAAGGCCGTCGAACGCTTCGATCCAAAAAAGGGCGGCAAGCTTTCCACCTACGGCTCGTGGTGGATCAAACAATCCATCAAGCGCGCACTCGCGAACCAGTCCAAGACCATCCGCCTGCCGGTGCATCTGGTGGACAAAATCTCCAAGATGCGCCGCATCTCAATGCGGCTGCAGGAGGAATTTGGCCGCGAGCCGACCGACGAGGAATTGGCCGATGAACTCGATGTGACCCCCCTGCGCGTCCGGCAGATGCGGCTGGCCTCGATCCGGCCGGCGTCGCTCGACGCGCCCATCGGCGATGATGATTCAAATAATTTTTCCGACGTGGTCGAGGACGAAAATGCCACCTCGCCCTACGATAATCTGGAAGACAAGACGGTCACCGACATGTTGCAGGACATGGTCAAGCACCTGGATCAGCGGGAAGCCACGATTTTGCGCTACCGCTTCGGCCTCGACGGCGGCACGGAAAAAACGCTGGAAGAGGTCGGCCGGAAATTCGGGGTCACGCGCGAGCGCGTCCGGCAGATTCAGAATCTTGCCCTGCGCAAACTCCGCAAAATGATCGAAAAACTTGAAGCCTCCAAGAACCGGGAAAACTGACGCCATGCCCCCAACCACCGCCAC
>Ga0265338_10006667_pt1 | contig 14602 bp, 13 predicted proteins | sample 42126metaG_FD_193579 | JGI IMG/M metagenome (GOLD analysis project Ga0265338, IMG submission 193579) | Rhizosphere microbial communities from Carex aquatilis grown in University of Washington, Seatle, WA, United States - 4-21-26 metaG | ecosystem: Host-associated > Plants > Roots > Rhizosphere... | reverse complement strand
CACGCTGGACACCAGAACCGGTCATGCGCCCGGCTTTTCGGAAGGCTTCTTCTCGAGCGCGCCTTCGACGTGACCTCCGAATTGCCCGCGCATCGCTGACAGAAGTTTCTCGCCGAAGCTGTGCGTCACACGCGAACGGAAGCGGGCGTAAAGCGCCGCCGACAACACATTCGCCGACACCGCTTCTTCGATCGCCGCGTTGATTGTCCAGCGACCTTCGCCGGAATCGTCCACGAAGCCTTCGAATTCCTTCAATGTCGGATCGCTGGCGAGCGCGAGCGAGGTAAGATCGAGCAGCCAGGATGAGATCACGCTGCCGCGCCGCCATACTTCGGCGATGTCGGGGAGTTCGAGATTGTAGCGTTCATCGGCAGGCAGGCTTTCGCTCGCCTTGCCGCGTAGGATATCGAAGCCTTCGGCGTATGCCTGCATGAGGCCATATTCGATGCCGTTGTGGATCATCTTCACGAAGTGACCGGCACCCGCCGGACCGGCGTGGATGTAGCCGTGCTCGGCGCGCGGGTCGCGGCTTTCGCGTCCGCGCGTGCGTTCTATCGTGCCGAGGCCGGGCGCGAGCGCCGCGAAGATCGGATCAAGGCGTGTCACGACATCCTTCTCGCCGCCAATCATCATGCAATAACCACGCTCGGCACCCCACACGCCGCCGGACGTGCCAACGTCGAGATAGTGTATGCCTTTGTCCATCAGCGTTTTCGAGCGGCGGATGTCGTCTTTATAAAATGAGTTTCCACCGTCGATGATGACATCTTCTTTCGACAACAGTTCGGCGAGTTTGTTTACCGTCTCTTCGGTCGCGTCACCCGCAGGCAACATGACCCACGCCGTGCGCGGCGGCGTTAGCGCCTTGGCGAATTCTTCCAACGACGCAGCCGGTGTCGCTTTCGATTTCGCGAGCAACGCGATTGTTTCGGGATTGCGGTCGTAAACGACGACCGAATGTCCTTGCTTCATCAGGCGATGGGCGATGTTACCGCCCATGCGGCCCAGACCGACGATTCCGATCTGCATATTTCAGGCTCCCAGCGCGGCGGTGATGGCTTCGTTCAATGCGCGCAACCCGCTGTCGGTGTCTTTGAGATGGACACGCAGCGCACGCCGTTTGCGCTCGACGAGAACTTCGAAGTCCCCCATTGCCTGCGCAAGCTCGACGGTGCCGAAATCGATCTTGCGGCCGGGAATGGGCAGTGGCTGATTGTGATCCGTAGTGATGGTGAGGAACACACCGCTGTTCGGGCCACCTTTGTAATCCTGCCCGGTGGAGTGCTGGAAGCGCGGACCGAATTCCGCGCAGGTCGCGACCTTCCTGGCATCGCGCACGGTAAGGCGCATGCGTTGCAACAGATCGTCATGCGCCTTCGTCTGTTCGATGAAAGCGAGCAGGGCGAAATAATCGCCATCTTTAATTTGGGCGAGATGCTCTTTCAGGATGCCGGTCAGTGCGTGGCCATTCGTGTTTTTGTCACCATAAACGCGCACGTTGTTGTCGGAAAATGCCGGCGCTGGTTCGTTCAGCTTGCCGCTTTTCTCGAACGCATCGGTCAGAGCCCGCGCGGCGACCTTTGCCGCTTCCACATCCGGCTGATCGAACGGATTGATGCCCAACACCGATCCCGCCATCGCGACGGCGATCTCCCACAGATAAAAGACCTGACCAAGCTGATATGAATCCTCGATGGCGATGTGAATGACAGGATGCCCTTTGTCTTCCAATGCCTTCAACCGTCCATCGGGATCGTCCGCGCCACCCAGATGCATGTGCACGAAAACGCGGTCACTGCCGTAAACCTCCGGCTTGCCAAGCGTTTCGCGGTCGATAGGGATGAGGCCTTTGCCGTTCTTGCCGGTGGATTCCGCGATGAGCTGTTCCAGCCATGTGCCGACGCTGGAAAGTTCTTTGGAGGTGACAATCGTGATCTTGTCGCGCTTGAACTGTGCGGCGAATATTCCGAGGGCGATGCCGAGTTTGATACCGGGATTGGATATGGGCGGAACGAGCGGCCCGCAACTTTGCACGGTCTTGCCGGCCTCGCGCAGCAGCCGCGCGACATCGAGACCCATCACGGCGGCGGGCACAAGTCCGAATTTCGACAGCACCGAATAACGCCCGCCGATGGTTTTCTCGCCGTGGAAAACATGCGCGAAGCCACGTTCCTTTGCGGTCTTCTCCAATTGCGAGCCGGGATCGGTGATGGCGATGAACTGCGGGCCGGGATTGGGTGATTTCTCCGAAACGCGCGCGAAAAAATAATCCATCAGGATGTTCGGTTCGAGCGTCGTGCCGGATTTGGACGAGACGATGAAATGCGTGGAGGCGAGCTTCACCGCATTCTCGATGGCGCGGATTTGATCGGGATCGGTGGAATCCAGAACATGCAAATTCGGCCAGCCGGGTTTGCTGCCCATCACCTGCCGCAGGACTTCGGAGCCCAGGCTCGATCCGCCCATGCCGAGCAGCACGACGTCGCTGGGCATTCCCGCTTCGAGCGCGGCGGCGAAATCGCGGATGCGGGCGAGGTCGTCGCATTCGCGGTCCACAACATCGAGCCACCCGAGCCATTGGTCTTCGTCCTTGTTCGTCCAGAGCGATTTGTCTTTCGCCCATAGACGCCGCACATCGCCATTGGCGGTGCGCTTGGCGATCTCGTCGTCGATGGCTTTCTGCGCGCTGCCCGCGGAAATCTTTACGGTCGCGGTCGTGTTGCCAAGGATTTTGGTGCGCTTGTCTGAGAGCTGGCTGTAAAGTTTGTCCGCCGCTTCGGCAAATTTCTGGACACCATCGACAACCAACTCATCGGTGATGTCGTCTAGCGAGATGCCGGCCTTGTCGAGCGTCGCCAAAACCTTCTTCGCACCCTCGATGTCCGTCTCGATAGTTGATTTCGGCGTGCCGTGATCGCGGAACGCATCCATCGTTTCCGGCGGCATGGTGTTGACGGTCTGTGGGCCGATCAGCGTGTCCACGTATAAAGTGTCTGGATAGTCTTTATTCTTGGTGCCGGTTGAGGCCCACAAAAGCCGTTGCGGACGGGCGCCGCGTTTCGCCAGTTTCTCCCAGCGCGGACCGGAGAACATTTCCTTGAACATCTGATAGGCCAGCTTGGCGTTGGCAATCGCGACCTTGCCGCGAATATTCGCCAGCGCTTGGCCATCCTTGCCCGGCTCGTCCTGCAGCTTCTTGTTGATGCGGTCGTCCGCCATCGTATCGATGCGGCTGACGAAGAAGCTCGCAACGCTGGCGATGCCGGACAGGTCTTCATCCTGCGGCCGCATCTCCAGACCTTCGATGTAAGCCATCGCCACTCTGCGATACGCTTCGCACGCGAAGAGGAGCGTGATGTTGATGTTGAGGCCCGCGCCGATGAGATCGCGAACGGCCGGCACGCCGGCATCGGTGCCCGGTACCTTGATCATCAGATTGGGCCGCGCGATCTCTGCCCACAACGACTTGGCTTCGGCCATCGTCGCCTTCGTGTCCATCGCTAAATAGGGCGAGACTTCGATGGAGATGAATCCGTCGGCATGTTTGGTGCGTTCATAAACCGGTTTCAGCGCATCGGCGGCGTTTTGAATATCTTTTATCGAGAGCTTGCGGAAAATCTGTTCCACATCGAGGCCCTGCTCGACGAATTTCTTGATGTCGGCGTCGTAGGCCGTGCCCTGGCTGAGGGATTTCTGAAAGATCGCCGGGTTGGACGTCATGCCACCGATGCCATCCTCGGCGATCAGCTTTGCAACGCCCCCGGTCGTCACCAGTTCGCGGCTCAGGAAATCGAGCCAGACGGACTGGCCGAGTTGTTCGAGTTGTTTCAGGCGATTCATTCAAAGCCCCGTATGCGTGGAAATCGAATGTGAGTCCAAATGCGGGCCATCATATTGCGCAACGCTTGCGATAAACGAGGGCTGATTTGGGGCGAGCCCCGGATTTCGCTAACGAACGATCGCCTATTTTGTTCCCTATGCAGTGCGGCCTAATGTTCGGTCACGCTGTTTTCAAAGGACCGTCATGAATATCGATCTTTTGTCGCCCGCGAGCTTCGCTTCGGGCCACCCGCTCGCCCAGTATCGCTGGCTGCGCGAGAATCAGCCGGTGTTCTGGCATGAGGAGCCGAACGGCAAAGGCTTCTGGGCGGTCACGCGCTACAAGGATGTGTGGGAGGTCGATCGCGACTTCCAGAACTTCTCGTCCGAGCCGACCATCATGATTCAAGACCCCGCGGCGGAACAGGCGCTGGGGTTCGGCGGCTACAAAATGATGCTGATGATGGACCCGCCGCAACACACGGCCTATCGCAAGCTCATCCGCAGCGAATTCACGCAGCCGCTGGCGGCAGATCGCACGCCGCGCATGAATGCGCTGGCGCGGCAGATCGTGGATGAAGTCATCGAGCGGGGCGAATGCGATTTCGTCTCGCAGGTCGCGGGCGAGATGCCGTCTTATGTGATCGCGGAACTGCTCGGTATTCCGCTGGACGATGGACGCGAACTCTACAAGCTCACCGAAGCGATCCACACCGCGCCCGAAGCACAGGAAGCGAATGCCGGCGGCATGGCAGTGCTGAAGATGTTCGAATACGGCCGCAAGGTGATCGAAGAAAAGCGTGCGCGGCCGAAGGACGATCTCGCGACGAAATTGTTGCAGGCGGAGGTGGATGGCAAGAAGCTCGACGATATCGAATTTCTATTGTTTTTCTTGCTGCTGGTGGATGCAGGCGGCGACACGACACGCAATCTTTTGTCCGCGGGATTGATCGCGCTGTTCGACAATCCCGATCAGCTCGCATGGCTGAAAACCGATCTGGACTCGCGGCTGCCATCGGCGCGCGAGGAGTTGCTGCGCTACACCTCGCCCGTGATCTATATGCGCCGTACCGCGAAGCAGGATGTAGTTTTGGGAGGTCAGAAAATCAACGAAGGCGACAAGGTAGTGATGTATTTCGGCTCGGCCAATCGCGATCCGGAGAAATTCACCGATTCCGACAAGCTCGATCTGTCGCGCTCGCCGAACGAGCACATCGCATTCGGCACCGGGCCGCATGGCTGCCTCGGCCAGCATATCGCACGTATTGAGATCGATGCGATTTTGCGCGAGGTGCTGACGCGGATGGATGGTTTGAAGATCGCGGCAGCGGCGGAATGGCTGCCGTCCAACTTCATCTCCGGTCCGAAACATTTGCCGGTAAAGTTCAAAGCGGCCAAACGGGCCGCTTAGCCAAACAAATGGCTGGATTGTAATCCGTCGAAGATAAATTGCATCGCAAGCGCCGCGAGCAGGATGCCCGACACGCGCGCAATGACATTGGCGCCGGTGACGCCCAGAACGCGGATGATGCGGTCCGACAGCAGCATCGCCAGGAACGTCACGCCGATGATCACGATCAACGCGCCGAGCACTAGCATCGCGTCGATCGGCTTATGCGTTTCGCCCATCAGAAGCACGATGGCCGTCATGCTGCCGGGACCGGCGGTGAGCGGAATGGCGAGCGGGAAGATCGCGATATCGGTGTTGAGCTTGGCTTCGTGTTCTTCCGTACTGGTGATGGAGGAGATCGCGGAATGCTTCGCCAGCAGTAGATCCGCCGACACCATCAACAGCAACACGCCGCCGGCTGTGCGGAAGGCGGGCAGGCCCACACCGATCAGATCGAGCAATTGCGTGCCCCCCAGCGCGAAAGCCAGCAACACCCCCAACGCCGTCGCCGCGGCGATCACCGCAAGCTGACGCTTATGGCGAACATTCATGCCGGTCGTCAGCGCCAGGAACATCGACGCCACTTCCACCGGCCCGATGGCAACAAACAGCGTGGTCAGCGCACCAAGGAAAATGTGGAACATGAGTCGCGGTGTAGCAGATTTTATGTGTCGAAACGAAAACGGACCCGGCATTGCTGCCGGGTCCGCGATCGCGAGCGATGGGCTCGAACTTAGTGGTGATGATGGTCGTCGTGGCGCCAGTTGTGGCCCATGCCCGGATGGTCATGATTCCACTTGTTGAAATCGCCATTATGGCGCCAGTGATGCCAGTGATGACCGCTATCGTAATAGCCGTCCGAATAACCGACAGCGACATCACCGAAATCCAGTGAAATGCCGACAGCGGCCATGGCCGGTGCGGCTGCGGTCGCGGCAAACCCCGCGAGCAGTGCCGCGCAGATGATCTTCTTCATGTTGGTAAACTCCATATTGATCAAGAACGGCCCTCCGCCTCAAAAAGTTGCATTGGCGGGCTCGGTTACAAAGCAGATAGTTGTATCGGAGTGTCGCCGTTCAGCCGTTCAGGAATGCGATCATGTCGGCGAATGCGGCGCGGTCCTGCAGCATAAACATGTGCCCGCCCTCATAGAGATGCAACTCTGCGCATGGAATGCGGCTCGCCATGTTGCGCTGCGATACCGGCAGAGCGATGCCGTCATATTTTCCGGCGGCGATCATCACCGGACATTCGATCTGGTGCAGGCGATTCCAGGTATCGTGCTTCGCGCGCGCTTCCAGTTGCCGCCGCGCCCCCATCGCCCGGCCCGGTTCGTCCGCATACGGATCGGCGGATGCGGCCTTGAGCATGAACTCGTATTGATCCGGATTCGCCTTGGCCCACGCCGCATCGTGGCGCGTGTCGGCGATCGGCAACATGTGGCGCGCGCGTTCGGCGCGGCTCATGTGGTCGATCTCGTGAAACGGAAACGATGCGCCGCCTTCGCCGCCGGGCGATGTGCAGAGAAGGACCAGCCGCTTCACGATCGTTGGATGGCGAAGCGCCAATTCCTGCGCGACCATGCCGCCGAACGAAGCGCCGGCAACATTCGCCTCTTTCCATCCCGCGAATTGGATGAGCGCGGCCGCATCGTCGGCGTAGTCCGCCATCGTGTAGGCAACATTGGGCTTCGACGATTGGCCGAGCCCGCGTTGATCGTAAGACAAGGTGTCGAAGTGTTTTGGGAACGGCCCGTCCATTACCGACGGTTTCATACGCAAATCACCGCCGGTCCCGGAAATGAAAAGCAGCGGCACACCCGCGCCGCTGCGCTCATAGTAGAAGTCCAGTCCGCTCAGATGCGCGAACGGCACGGGATCAGAACACTTCGAACAAGCCGGCGCCGCCCATGCCGCCGCCGATGCACATCGAGACGACGACATGCTTGGCTTTGCGGCGCTTGCCTTCGAGCAGCGCGTGACCCGTCAGACGCGCGCCGGTCATGCCGAAGGGATGCCCGATGGCGATGGAGCCGCCATTGACGTTGTACTTCTCCGGATCGATGCCGAGCTTGTCGCGGCTGTAAAGACACTGGCTCGCGAAGGCTTCGTTCAATTCCCAAAGATCGATGTCCTGAACTTTCAGACCGTGACGTTCGAGAAGGCGCGGCACCGCGAACACCGGGCCGATGCCCATTTCGTCGGGCTCGCACCCGGCGACCGCCCAGCCCTTGAACACGCCGAGCGGCTGAAGCCCGCGTTTCTCCGCTTCCTTGCCTTCCATCAGCACGACAGCAGCCGCACCATCCGAAAGCTGCGAGGCGTTACCGGCGGTGACGAACTTGTCCGGTCCCTTCACCGGCGCAAGCTTCGCCAGGCCTTCGAGCGTCGTGTCCGGGCGATTGCACTCGTCGCGATCCACCGTGTAGTCGACGAGAGACTCTTCCTTCGTCTCCTTGTTGACGACTTTCATCCTGGTTTTCACCGGGATGATTTCGTCCTTGAACTTTCCGGCCTGCTGCGCGGCGGCCATGCGGCGCTGCGATTCAAGCGAGTACTCGTCCTGGTATTCGCGGCTCAGATTGTAACGCTTGGCCACCACGTCGGCGGTATCGATCATGGGCATCCAGAAATCCGGATACATCTCGGTGAGGCGATCCGAACGTCCGCCGCCGCCACCGCCCTGATACGTGATGGAGTCGACGCCCGAGCCGACCATGATCTGCGCACCGTCGTCCTTGATGTAACGGGCGGCAATCGCGATGGCGTTGAGACCGGACGAGCAGGCGCGGTTCACGGTCACGCCCGATGTCGTCACCGGCAGGCCCGCAAGCAACGCACCTGCGCGCGCGACGTTGCCGGATGCAGCGACGCAACCCGATACGACGTCTTCCACATCCTTCGGATCGACCTTGGAGCGCTTCACCGCCTGTTCAATGGCGGCGCCGAGCATGGTCATGTTGGAGGTGTTGTTGAATCCACCTCTCGCCGCCTTGGCGAGTCCGGTGCGGGCATAGGATACGACGACGGCTTCTCTCATGTGTGTTTCTCCGTTCAAAAAATCAAAATCCAATTGTCATCCCCGGCGAGCCGCGCAGCGGCGAGGGAAGGGGACCCAGGTGGTCAAGACAAACCCGGTTCATCAGTTTTTCTTCAAAACCAATCTTATGTTCCCCACCTGGGTCCCCTTCCCCTCGCTACGCTCGGCCGGGGATGACAGTTATTATTTTGTCTTCGTATTCAGCGGTTGCGCCGGCAGTTCGGCGAACTTTTTGCCTTCCGCCACTAGCTTCTCAAGCAGTGCGGACGGCTTGAAGGCATCGCCCATCTGGCTGTGCCATTCCTTCATCTTGCCGAGAACCTTATCGAGACCGACGGTCTCGCCGTAGAACATCGGACCTCCGCGATACACCGGCCAGCCATAACCGTTGATCCAGACGATATCGATGTCGGAAGAACGGATCGCTTTGCCTTCTTCCAGAATCTTCGCGCCTTCGTTGATCATCGGATAGATGCAGCGCTCGACGATCTCTTCGTCGGAAATCGTGCGCGAGTTGACGCCCGACTTCTTGCGGAATTCCTCGATGATCTCGGCGGTGACGGGCGAGGGCGAATTGTTGCGGTTCGCGTCGTAATCGTAATAGCCCTTGCCGGTCTTCTGGCCGCGGCGGTCGAGTTCGCACAAGCGATCGCGAATGGTTTCGCCTTTGGAATTCTCTTTCACCCAACCGATATCGAGGCCCGCGAGATCGCTCATCTGGAACGGCCCCATCGGGAAACCGAAATTGTAGAGCGCGCGGTCGATATCCCACGGCATCGCGCCTTCCATGACAAGCTTCTGCGCTTCACGCTGGCGTGGCGAGAGCATGCGATTGCCGATGAAGCCGGGGCAGACACCCGCGAGCGCGGCGATCTTGCCGATCTTCTTGGCGATCTGCGTGGCCGTGTTGACGACTTCATCGCTTGTCTTTTCGCCGCGCACGTTCTCCAGCAGCTTCATCACGTTGGCCGGCGAGAAGAAATGCATTCCGATGACGTCTTGCGGGCGGCTCGTTGCCGTAGCGATCTCGTCGATGTTGAGATAGGATGTGTTGGAAGCCAGCACCGCGCCCTTCTTCACGATCTTGTCCAGCTTGCCGAAGACGTCCTTCTTGATGTCCATGCGCTCGAACACCGCTTCGATGACCATGTCCACATCGGCGAGGTCTTCGAGGTTCAGCGTGGGCGTCAGCAGGCCCATCCGCTTCTCGACGTCGTCTTGCGTCATGCGGCCCTTCTTGGCCGTATTCTCGTAGTTCTTGCGCATCGTCGCGACGCCGCGATCCAATGCATCCTGCTTCATCTCTACGATGGTCACCGGAATGCCGGCGTTGAGGAAGTTCATCGAGATGCCGCCGCCCATTGTGCCGGCGCCAATGACGCCGACCTTCTTCACGGGGATTGTCGGTGTGTCGTCGGAGATGCCGGGGATCTTCCAGACCTGGCGTTCGGCGAAGAATACATAGCGCTGTGCGGCACTCTGCGTGCCGGTGACAAGCTCCATGAACAGCTTGCGTTCGGTCTTCAGGCCCTCTTCGAAGCTCGGCGCGTTCACCGCCGCTTCGATACATTGAATGTTGTATTCCGGCGCAAGGAAGCCGCGGAATTTGCGCGCGTTCTCTTTGCGGAAATTCGCGAAGATCTCCGGCTTGCCGCGAGCGGCCTCCAGCTTCGCGTTGTTGTCGCGCACGCGTCTGAGCGGCTTCTTCTCCGCGACAATCTTCTTGGCGAATGCGACGGCAGTTTCTTTCAACTTGCCCTCCGGCGCGAGTTCATCGACCAGACCGACATCGAGGCATTGCTTCGCGCCGACATGCTTGCCGCTTGTCACCATATCGAGCGCAGCTTCCGGGCCGACGATGCGCGGCAGGCGTTGCGTGCCGCCGGCGCCCGGAAGCAATCCGAGATTGACTTCCGGCAATCCGCATTTCGCACTCGGCACCGCGACGCGATAATGCGCGCAGAGCGCCACTTCCAAACCACCACCGAGCGCGGTGCCGTGAATGGCCGCGATCACCGGCTTCGGCGAACCTTCCATGACGTTCTGCACGTCGAAGAGGCTCGCGCCTTTCGGCGCCTTGCCGAATTCGGAAATGTCCGCGCCCGCGATGAATGTCTTGCCGTCGCAAATCAAAACGATGGCCTTCGCTTTCGGATCGGCGATGGCTTGCTTGAAGCCCTCCGACAATCCGTCGCGAACGGGCGCGGAAAGCGCGTTCACGGGCGGAGAATTGAGCGTGATGACGGCGACGTCGCCGTCAAGCGTAAGATCGGTCACCGCATTGATGGCGGTCATGTGCGTTTCCTCGTCCCTTGAAGATTTTTTTGCATAGCAACATGGGGCTGCCGCAGGAGTCCAGCGTCCATCTCTGACGCGTTGCCGCTACGTCAGGCGCGCCCCAGCGCAAGATCGCAGACGAAGGGGTTGGTCTTGCGCTCCCAGCCAAAGGTCGATGTCTGGCCGTGGCCTGGCACGAACGTCATGTCGTCGCCGAGCGGCCAGAGGCGCTGGGTGATGGAATCGACAAGTTGCTGATGATTGCCGCGCGGGAAATCGCTGCGACCGACCGACCCGCGAAACAAAACGTCGCCGACGAACGCGACGCGCGCCCCTTCGTGATAAAGAACGACATGCCCGGGTGTATGGCCAGGACAGTGGCGCACACCGAATGTTTGCTCGCCGACCGTCACCGTATCGCCGTCTTCGAGCCAGCGATCGGGCAGACAGTTCTCGGCATCGGAGAAACCGGGGCGGCGCGCGTTCTCCCCTAACGCTTCCAATAAAAAGAGATCGTCCTTGTGGGGGCCTTCGATTTTCACGCCCATCTCGCGGGCAAGTTTCGCCGCGCCGCTCGCATGATCGAGATGGCCGTGTGTGAGGAGCACCTTCTCCAGCGTCAGACCTTGCTGCACCAGGACCCGTTTCAGCTTGTCGACTTCTCCACCGGGATCGACAAAGGCCGCGCGTTTCGTTGCGGCGCACCACAGCAGCGAGCAATTTTGCTGATAGGGCGTGACCGGCAATATGGCGACTTTGATCGGCGGCTCTTGCATCCGGCAAGATATGGAAGCATCAAGCCGTTTCTGGCAAGCGCATGACAATACTCACCACGAAACGTCTGACGTTGCGCCCCCTTACTGTCGGCGATGCGCCCGCACTTTTCCCGGCTCGCAGTGATGCCGAAGTCATGCGCTACTGGGATTGGCCGGCACAGACCAGCGTGGAACAGGTCGAAAGCATCATCGCCGATCATGCGTCTTATATCGAAGATGGTACTGTGCTGTGGTGGGTGGCCGCGCTCTCACCCGCCGGGCCGGCCATCGGCGAATGCGATCTTTCGGAAATCGATCACTATCACCGCCGGGCCGAACTCGGTTTCATGTTTAATCGCGCCTATTGGGGAAATGGATACGCACAGGAGGCTGCCACGGCCGCAATCGGGCATGCGTTCGGTGCGCTCAATCTCGAAAGGCTTTGGGCCCGGGTCCACGCGGGCAATGAATCCTCGCAGCGCCTGCTCGAAAGACTGGGATTCTCGCTTGAAGGGCGACTAAGGGCGCACATTATTCGCGACAGCATGCGGCGCGATTGCCTGATCTATGGCCGTATGCGCTAATGCCGCCGCTGCGGGGAGTTCCATGAACAAGATTCCGGTCTTTGCGACAGTCGCCCACGCTTACAATTTCGCCTTCGGCCATTTTCTGCGTGTGCTGGGTATTGTCTGGGCTCCGCTCATCATTCTGCTTGCGATGAACCTGATGATGACGCCCGGGTTCCTCGGCGATCATGCGGTAACCCCGGATCGGGCAGAAGTCGTGCGCCAAGGCTTGCGCATGGCACCGCTTTCGCTTGCGATCACGTTGATCGTGCGCGCGATGATGGCCACAGGTGTCACCGAACTGGCGCTCGGCACGCATAAGGGTCCGTCCTTTGTTTATTTCTCACTTGGCGCGCCCGTGTGGCGCTTCATCGGCGCGTGGCTGCTGAGCGTGCTTGCAATGTTTGTGATCATCATCGGCTTGGTGATTGGTCTGGTAATTCTCGGTGTGGTCGGCGGAATGGCATTTCATGCCAGCGGACTGTCACAAGCCTCTTCAACAGTGGTAACGGTCGTTGCGATAATTTTATGTTTGTTCGCGTTTTACGCCGTGGCAATTTACGTTGGTGTGCGGCTGACATTCCTCATTCCGCCGGTTGTCGTCGCCGAATCCGAAGTCAACCTGGCGCGTGGCTGGCAACTCACGCGCGGGAATTTCTGGCGGATATTTTTGGTCGGTCTCGGCGTATTTCTGCCGCTGTTCGCAATCGGTCTTGTGCTTTTTTTGGTGATTTACGGAACGACATTCTATCAGGCGATTATCGACATTGTCGCGATTGCGCGGCAGCAGGCATCGACAGATGTCGTGCAGCAGCACATCCAGCAATATTCCGATGCGTTCGGTGCAAAGGTCAGCCAGGAAAGCCTGCGCATCTGGCCTTTCATGGCGATTTATACGCTGATCGCCGAAACCATCGGATACGGACTGGGCTACGGCGCTTCGGTCTTTGCCTATCGCGCCCTTGTTTCGCCGCCTGCTACTGCGCAGATGCGCGGCTAGCGCGCAGGCGGTCCGCAATGAACCACGGCGTGTAGAACACGAAAATCGAAACCAGCCCGATTCCGACAAGCTCGCCGATATACCATGGCCACGGCGCGAGATAATCGAGTACGGACGCTTGTGCCGGCTTGGCGCGCAGATAAGCGAAGTTCACTTTGAAGAGAAAATCGACAGCGGCGGCGCTCACGGCATAAATCATCGTCGCGGCGATGAAGCGCGGTATCGAACCCGCATAGGGGCGCATGCGCGATCCGAACGTCAGGTACAGAACCCCGGCAATGACGCCGCCGTGAAAGGCAAAGAACACGAGAAAACGCAGATCGGGGAAGCCGATGGCGAGATCTGGCGTTATCAATCCCTGCAGCGTTCCGGCCAGGGCCCAGAAATAGGCGAGTTCGTAAGTGCGTTGACTGCGCATTAGCATAGTGACGATCACCGCAATGCATGCCCAGTCGCATAGATGCATCGGCAGGAGCGTCTGCGCCGACTGCCAGCCGCGTTCGAAGATCAGCCAGAACCATACGAGCCATGTCGCGATCAGCCATGCGGCGAAAACCATGCGGACGATACGGTCCGTTGCGGCCGACCGGCTCAACCGCGCGATCAAGGCAAGCAACAGCGGCAGAACGAATGTCGCGGCCAGAACGATAATATGATCGCGGCCGAACAGAATGAACGGAACCGGCAATTTTTCCCCCAGATCTGACGGTGCATAGATTACAGGATTTTGGTTCTCGGCGCGCGCGCTGTCATGCTAGGAAGGCACCCGCGCGCGGGCGTAGTTCAATGGTAGAACGGCAGCTTCCCAAGCTGCATACACGGGTTCGATTCCCGTCGCCCGCTCCAATGCTTGATTGCGGGACCGCCATGCGGGAAGACGATGGCCGAAATTGAAATCGTTTCGTTCAAGGACAGGCCGGACGCCAAAACCCTCACGGAGCGGTCGACGTTCATCGTCACGGACTATCCGACGGCGACGAACGAGGCGCTGCTGACCTATGCGGCAGAATTGAAAACAGGCAAGCCGGATGTCCGCGCTGCGTTTCCTCGGCAACTGCCGAATGTGCATCTCGTCCAGGAATTGCCGCGGCCGATGCTCAACGCCTTCCATCACGTCATGCTCTCGACCACCAACGATTATTTTCCGCTGCACACCGATGAGTATTTTAACGACAAGCCGTCGCGCTTCGTGTTGTTGCTGTGCATGACGCCTGCCGACGTTGGCGGCACGACGCTTGTCGCGCATATCGACGACATCGTCGCCGATCTCGATGAGCCTACACGCGAGGCGCTGATGCGGCCGGTGTTTCCCACGCAGGTTGGCCCGCGTCCGCTTTTGGAAAAGACCGGCGATGGCTGGGGCATGCGATTCAACGAACTGGAGATTCGCCGGGCGAAGCAAGTCAATGGCACGCAGAACACGCCACTCCCGAAGGAATCTGTCGCTGCCATCATTGCGATGCGCGAATCCGCCGAGCGCAACATGCGCCGCTACGATCTCAAAACCGGCGATTGCCTGGTCATCTGTAATCACCGTACGCTGCATGGCCGCACGGAATTCAGCGGCAAGGCGCATCGGCTTATGAAGCGGGTGCGGATAAAATAAAACGCGGCATCGGATTTTCGGCAATTTTTTTGAGGACATTTCAGATGAAAAGTTTGGCTCTCGCATTATTCGCTTGTCTCGTTGCGACCGGCATTTCCGCGAAGGATGTCCCGCTCTACAAAACCGAAGATTGCAACAAATACACCAACC
>Ga0265338_10006666_pt1 | contig 14604 bp, 11 predicted proteins | sample 42126metaG_FD_193579 | JGI IMG/M metagenome (GOLD analysis project Ga0265338, IMG submission 193579) | Rhizosphere microbial communities from Carex aquatilis grown in University of Washington, Seatle, WA, United States - 4-21-26 metaG | ecosystem: Host-associated > Plants > Roots > Rhizosphere... | reverse complement strand
ACGCTGCTCATCAGCTTCTTCACCTTGGTGCTCACCGGATTCGCGCTACGCTATCCGTCCTCGTGGCTGGCTGCCCTCTTCGTCAACGAGCTAGTGCGCAGCTACATCCACCGCTTCGCCGGCGTAGTGCTCATCGGCGTCAGCCTGTTCCACGTCTGGTACCTCATCAAGACCAAGGACGGCCGGCAGATGCTGAAGGACATGTTGCCGGATTGGAAGGACGTCACCGACACCCGCGACGCCTTCCGCTACTACCTGGGTTACACCGACACGCGCCCAATGTTCGGCCGCTTCACCTATGCCGAGAAGATGGAGTACTGGGCTCTGGTGTGGGGCATGTTCGTCATGGCCAGCACCGGACTGATCGCCTGGTTCAAGGTAGGAGTCGGCGGCCGCGTGCCCGGCTGGTGGGTCGACGTCGCGATCACCATCCACTTCTACGAAGCGGTGCTGGCTACGCTGGCCATCATCGTCTGGCACTTCTACGGCGTCATCTTCGATCCCGACGCGTATCCCATGAACTGGTCCTGGTACGACGGCAAAATGTCGATCGAACAGTACCGGCACGAGCATCCGCTGGATCTGGGGGCGATCGAAAAGGGCGAGGGCTCCGGCGAAGGTTCCGAAGAAGAGGAAGCCGAGCCGGCGCCGGCTGCCGAGAAAGAACCCGCGGAAACTGCCGGCACCCGCAAGTAACGACAAGGGCCCGGATCGACCAGCTCCGGGCCCTTAGCAACCGTAATTTTGCTTGCAATCTCCGTTCGCTGTGGTACTTTCGCCAGCATAGGGGTGAGGCAAAGAAGGGAAAAGAATATTAATGACTGAGGACACGAAAGATCCTCTGCCCAATCATCCGTCGGTTTCGAAGCATCTCATCCGTAATCCCATCAGCCTGATCGGCCTGGCTCTGGCGGCGGTAGCTTTCGCCAACATCGTTCTGCTGGTTCTGATCGATGTTCTTTCCAGCCAGCCGGCACCCTACACCGGGATCCTTGCCTACATGGTGGCTCCCGCCATCATGGTTTGCGGCCTCATTCTGGTTCCCATCGGAATGGTCGTGGAACGCCGCCGCCGCTTGCGTTCCGCGGGTGCGCCATTTCATTACGCCAAGCTCGACCTGAATAACCCTGCGCAACGCAGCACCATCGCCTTCGTGCTTTCGTTCGTCGTGATCTTTTCACTGATGAGCGCGGTGGGCAGCTATAAGGCCTATGAGTTCACCGACTCGGTCCAGTTCTGCGGACAGCTATGCCATACGGTCATGCATCCGGAGTTCACCGCCTACCAGGCGTCGCCGCACGCGCGCGTGGGGTGTGTCGAATGCCACGTCGGCTCCGGCGCCAGCTGGTATGTGAAGTCGAAGCTCTCCGGCGCGCGCCAGGTGTATTACACCGCCATGGGGACCTATCCCCGGCCCATCCCCACGCCCGTCGCCAATCTGCGGCCCGCGCCGCAAACCTGCGAGCAATGCCACTGGCCGAAGAAATTCTGGGGCGCGCAACTGAAGGTCTTCACCCATTACGGCAGCGATGAGCAGAACACTCCGCGCGTGATTCGAATGCTGATCAAGACGGGCGGCGGCGACCCATCAACAGGGCAAGCCGGCGAAGGCATTCATTGGCACATGAACATCGCCAACAAGATCACCTACTTCGCCACCGACGCACAGCGGCAAGTCATCCCCTGGGTGCGAATGGAAGACGCGCAAGGCCACGTCACCGAATACGTGACGAAAGACAAGCCGCCAACGCAGGCGCAAATCGACAGCACTGACAAGCGCCGCATGGATTGCATCGACTGCCACAACCGGCCCACGCACATCTACGTGGCGCCCGACCTCTCCGTCGATCGCAGCATCAGCGGGCGTACCATCGACGTTTCCCTGCCCTACATCAAGCAGCAAGGGGTGCAGGTCCTGACCGCCGACTACAAGACCACCGACCAGGCCAAGCAAGCCATCGCCGACAACATCAACAAGTTCTACCAGCAGAAGTATCCGCAGCTTGTGACCAGCAAAGCCGACAACATCAAGAACTCCATTGCCGAGCTGCAGCGCATCTACTCGACCACGTTCTTCCCTGATATGAAGGTGGACTGGAAGACCCATCCCAACAACATCGGCCACTTCTACTTCCCCGGCTGCTTCCGCTGTCACGACGGCAACCACGTCAGCAAAGACGGCAAGGTCATCAGCAAAGACTGCAATTCCTGCCACACCGTTCTGGGCCAGGAGGAAGGCAGCGCGCAGATCGCATCGCTGCCGGCGCAGACGTTCAAACATCCCGTCGATATCGGGGACCTCTCAAGCGTGACCTGCTCCGACTGCCACAATGGGGGAGTGGGGCCGTAGGGGTTCAGCTCCAGCTGTCCGCTTTCGAGAGGTAGGCTCTACCGCTCCCCTTCAGAGCTTTCGCGCGCGTTTGACCAGCTGCGTCTCTAGCTGACGGCTGACAGCCGATAGCTGACATCCCCTCCCCGGAGTGACGTACGTCACACGCCCCCGTGACGCCACTCACCCGCTCTTTGGTCGCCGAAATCCTATCCTTGACCCATAGCAATGAGCCGTAGTCCTAGATGGGGGAGGAAACAAGACATGACAACTGGCAACGGCAGCACTCATACAGCGGCCAAGAAAGAATACAAGCCACGCCTGATCTTCTGGGAAGTCACCAAGGGTTGCAACCTGCGCTGCATCCATTGCCGCGCTACCGCCACCGAGCTGATGTCGCCGCGCGATCTGCCCACCAGCAAGGCGCTCGACATCATCTCCCAGATCGCCGACTTTGGAAATCCGATTCTCGTGCTCAGCGGCGGCGAGCCGCTTTACCGTCACGACATCTTCCAGCTCGCCGAATATGCCACCAGCCGTGGACTGCGCGTCGCACTGGCAACGAACGGAACGCTGGTCACGAAAGACATCGCCGAGAAGATCAAGAACTCCGGCATCAAGCGCGTTTCCATTTCGCTCGACGGCGCCGATGCCACCACCCACGACACGTTTCGCGGCATTCCCGGCGCCTTCGAAGCCGCGATTTACGGTATGCGCAATTTGCAGGAACTGGGCGTCTCGGTACAGATCAACACCACCATCGCCCGCCACAATGCCCATCAGCTTCCCGATGTGCTTACACTTGCACGCCGCCTGGGCGCCGATGCTCTGCATACCTTTCTGCTGGTTCCGGTGGGCTGCGGCATCGATATTGCCGCCGAGCAGATGGTCGCTCCCGACGAGTACGAGCGCATGTTGAACTGGTTCTACGATCAGTCGCTCTCGGGCGATATCGAGCTGAAGGCCACCTGTGCGCCGCATTACTTCCGCGTGCAGCGTCAGCGTCGCGCCGCCGATCGCATGGCTGGACGCGAGGCCGCTCCGCAGGTCGCGTCGCATCCGCATGAAATCGGCCCCACCGACATGACGATGCCCGGTTCGACCGGCATTTCCCTGAAGCCCAACGGTGGGCCGCCGGTCGGACACACGGGACATCCGGGCGGCGACATGAATGCAATGACCAAAGGTTGCCTGGCTGGAACCGGCGTCTGTTTCATCTCGCATGACGGCGAGGTCTTCCCCTGCGGCTATCTGCCCGCGATCGCCGGCGACCTTCGCAAGCAAAGCTTCGCTGAAGTCTGGAACGACTCGGCTGTGTTCGGCCAGCTCCGCGACGACGACAACCTCAAGGGCAAGTGCGGATGCTGCGAGTTCCGTCACGTCTGCATGGGCTGCCGCGCCCGCGCCTTCGCCGCCACCGGCGATTTTCTGGCCGAGGAACCGTTCTGCGTCTACGAGCCGGGAACTTCCACTCAGATGATCCGCGAAATCGCCGGCGCCAAGCTTGCCGGCTGAACCTCACGTCAGATCGGCGCTCCCCAGTTGAGGCTACGAGCGACTCATGGCAGCTCATATCGCTACCGCACCGAACTACCGAATGAGAACGATGGTCATCCCGCGCGAACACGGCGCGTGGGGCATGTTACTGGTTCCGCTCGCCACCGGCGCGGTCGTGGCGCTGCGCACCGGCATCCACGGTGGCGCTCTGACTCTGTTCCTCTGCGCGGCGCTGTCGCTGTTCTGGCTGCGCACGCCGGTTGAGAGCTGGCTGGGGACCTCGGCTATCAAGGTTCACACGGATTACGAGCGCGCCTTCGTTTTGCGCGCTATTGCCGGCATCGGTCTGTTTGCCGCGGCTTGCATCGCGCTGCTGTTGTGGGATGGACGCAATCGCGTGCTGTTTCTGATCGGCGGCATCGCGGCACTTGCCTTCGGGCTACAGGCCGCCGTAAAGAGGCTGGGCCGCAAGGGTAGGATGCCCGCGCAGATCATCGGCGCAATCGGACTCACCTCGACCGCGGCGGGTGCTTACTATGTGGCGACTGGCCGGCTGGATCGCACGGCTGTCGCATTGTGGCTGGCTAATTGGCTCTTCGCCGGAGATCAGATCCACTTCGTCCAACTCCGCATTCACTCCGCCCGCGCAGTCACCTTTCGCGAGAAGCTCCGCCAGGGGCTTCCCTTCCTGCTCGCGCAGATCGCCTTGGTTGCGGCGCTCGTCGCCGCCTGCCGCTTCGACTTGTTCCCGCTTGCGACTGCGCTGGCGTTTCTTCCTGTCCTGCTGCGTGGGACACTGTGGTTCATCTCCGGACAGCGCCCGCTGGACGTTCACAAGCTCGGGTTCAGCGAACTTCGCCAAGCGCTGATCTTCGGCGCGGTACTATGCGCAGCCTTCCTCCTCTAGAACAACTTCCTCCGGATCAGGGACGCCAATCCCAGAACTCCCGTACCCAGCAGCAGGATGCCGCTGGGCTCGGGGACAGTGCCGTTCCCACCGCTGCTGCCGTATAGGGTGAACGATTCCGAAGGAATGGTTCCGATGTCGTTCGCAGAGGCGAAAGATATGCCGTTGTTCTCATCCCAGTAAACCAAGTTGCCCTGGGCCGTGACTGCCTGCTCGAGGTTCAGCCAGTACATGCCGCGATCCAGCGAGGGGCCACTGAAGCTGCTGCTCTCGGTGCAGACATCGACGCCATAGATGTTGCCGGCGCAGCCGCTTTGAGTGAAACTCACCACCTGATCGAAGTAGGTGGTGCCGCCGTTCTCCATGGAAGTGATGGATAGTTCAGCATTCATCAATTGATCGCCAGGCGTCAGCCACGCGCCGAAGCTGAAGCCAGTGACGACGGAATTGGCACTCAAGTAGAAATTATCGCTAATAATAACCGGTGCGGTAATCCTCCAGGCATCCGTGTTGCCGTCGATCGGACCGCTGTTATACAGAGTCTGTGCCACTGCCGGAAAGGCTGAAAGTGCGAGGCACAGTGCTAGAAGTGACGAGGTGGGACGCATTTTCAAGGTCGAACCCTCCTTATAGGTTGCGCTAGTTCGGCGGAAATCAGGGCCCGAGCCACAGAAGATAAGCTCCAGCCAAAGACGCGCGGCATTTTGTGTCACCCTGGACTCCATCAAGTCAACCGCAACCCCGCCAGAGGCAACTATGGGCGAACCGCCACGGTCAGGAATTGATCAATGAGGGCCCGCGAGGTTTCTTAAGACTCATGCAACGAACCTGAGACACGCGTCCACACACCTTCCAATAGCGCAGGCACCCATTTTTCGGCGGGACAGCGGCTCCAACTCTGACTGAGGAAGACGAGGTCACGATTCGCTGCGCCTTTGCTCGCGCTTCCCAGCTCAAGGATGAAGAGCGAGCCTCTTCGAAAGGGACAACCGCCGACCTCACCGGAGGTTTTCGCCTGGCGTACAACAGAGGTTACTGGAAAGAGGCATTCGTCCACGGCAGCATCCGTCGTTATTGAAGATCGAAGCGCTGGGTCGGCAGCAAGTTGCCGCATTCTATGCAGGCCATCAACAATGAGCTGCCGAGCTGCAATTAGCGCGATAACGCCAGCCAGATCGCCATTTACCATGCAAGCAAGAAGCGTTTTGGCCCGCTCCAGCCTGCCGCTGATGCGCCACCCCAGCATTCTCAGGACATTGGAAGAGCCTGCAGCCTCAAGCACCGTATGGGCCGCTGCCAAACTCTCCTCAGTGGCCGTGAACGTTTCCACAAACAATCCTCCTATGCTCTGCTGCACAAGCAGATCGAGCTTCTCCGCAGTTCCGATCCCTCTTACCCATTCGGCCAGGGGCTCCAATTCAGCGAGTCCGCATTTCACCTTGTCGGCCTTGACGTTTAGTCTCGACCACAGTTCGTCTTGCGCGGCGGCGCGGTTGGGGTTGGTGCGCGGCAGCATAGTTGGGAATAATCTGTCGTTGAGCGAGAAAATACGGAGCATTTTCCGGAGACGCTGCACGTTGCCAACAGGACCATGCCCTATGAAGTCCCGGTCGAACCTTGCATCGTTTGAAATTGTCCGGATCTCTGACGGATCCTTGACGACGACAATGTCAGTGATACCGGGGAGATAGGTGCGTTTCATGCTGTGATCACTCATCCTATGCGCCGAGATCGTTTCAAAACCCGCTCGCATTGTGATCCATGTCAATACGTTCACGCTGCGACGGCGCAGGTCTGTCCTGATCGTTCCAGACAATTCCTCGTCCGGGATTGCAGTTCTACCGGGTCACAGTAGTACCATAAAACCCCAATGATCTCGACCATGAATTTAGCCGTAGAGAGCTAGAGGAAGGGGGCGCATGAAACCACTCGCGTGGATCGTCTTTGTGGTCGCGCTGGTTCCGGGCACAACCGCCTTTGCGCAACAAGCCGGCGGCGGTGCTTCCATGGCATTCGCCCTTAGCATCTCAGCATTCGGCTCAGGGGCTGAGATTCCGCAACAGTACACCTGCAAGGGTGCCGACAATTCTCCCGCGCTGGCTTGGAGCGGTGCTCCGGCCAAGACCGTCAGCTTCGCGCTGATCATGGACGATCCCGACGCGCCCGCCGGGACGTGGGTCCACTGGGTGCTCTGGAACCTGCCGGCAACGACGCACTCTCTGCCGCAAGGTGTTCCCAAGCGCGAGCAACTGGACGACGGCGTGCGCGAAGGCCGCAACAGCTTCGAGAAGGTCGGGTATAACGGCCCTTGCCCTCCCGCCGGACAGACGCATCGGTATTTCTTTCGTCTGTATGCATTGGATGGAAAGCTGGATCTTGCTGCCGGAGCGTCTCGCGATCAGCTCGATGCGGCGATGAAGGGCCACGTGCTGGCGCATGCCGAGTACATGGGGACTTTCCACAAGTAGGGAGACAGGATCGTGATTACAATATTCGTATGATCCGTCTGATCGAAGAAAAGCGCGCCGATCTGGAACTCTTGTGTAAGAGGCGAGGAGTGCGGCGCATTGAGTTGTTTGGCTCGGCGACAGGTCCTGACTTCGACGCTGCACGCAGCGACTTGGATTTTCTGGTCACCTTTCGCGAGCTCCCCTTCGACCAATACGCGGACGCTTATTTCGGCCTTTTGGAAGATCTGCAGGCTATGTTCCAACGTCCGGTCGACTTGGTGGTCGCATCCGCCATCCAAAATCCGTTCTTCCGCCAGTCGGTTGACGCCACTCGTACGGTGATTTATGCGGCTTGGAACAAAGAAATATCTCTACGACATCGCCCGCGCGGCTGGCCTGGCGATGGAGTTTACGGCGGGAAAGACTTTCGCGGACTATTCTTCCGACGTACTTCTGCGCTCGGCGGTGGAGCGGCAGCTGGAGAGTGTGCGAGGCCTTGGTGCAGCTGGCAAGAATCGATGTGTCAACCGCAACCCGAATCAGCGAACATTCGCGCATCATTGGATTCCGAAATATTCTCGTCCATGGATACGCCGATATTGACCATCGCATTGTGTGGAACATCATTGAGCTGAAGCTGCCAACTGTACGCCGCGAGGCGGAGACGTTGCTGGGCAGCGAACCCTAAGCGTCACCCTGCCAAATAAAAACAATGCCGGGTAGAATGGCTGCTAGTCTCCGCGCATGCCATCGAACTGGATCTTCTGGACCTGTTTCAACGTGTTTGTGCTGGCGATGCTGGCGCTCGACCTCGGCATCTTCCACCGCCAGAAGCACGTCGTCCACGTTCGCGAAGCGGTTCGCTGGACCATCGTGTGGATCGCCCTCGCCGCCTGCTTTGCCGTGCTGCTGCACTTCTTCGGACATACGATGGTGGGCGAGACGGTCCGCTCGAACCGGCAACTCTCGCTGGAGTTCGTTACCGGCTACATCATCGAGCTGTCGCTCAGCGTCGACAATCTCTTCGTCTTCCTGCTGATCTTTCGTTACTTTCACGTGCCGCGGCAGTTGCAGCACGAGGTGCTCTTCTGGGGGGTGATCGGAGCTCTGGTGATGCGAGGTATTTTCATCGCCGCCGGAGTCTCCCTGCTGAACCGCTTCCACTGGATCGTTTACATCTTCGGCGGCATTCTGGTGTACAGCGGAGTCCGGTTGTTTCGCCACCACGGCGCCAACATCCATCCCGAGTCCAATCCGCTGTTGCGCGGCTTTCGCAAGTTCTTTCGCGTGACCCACGATTACGAAGACGGCAACTTCTTCGTGCGCCGCGGCGCCTTGCGTTATGCCACGCCGCTCGCCCTGGTCCTCATCGTGGTCGAGACGACGGACCTGCTCTTCGCCGTCGACTCCATTCCTGCCGTGCTCGCGGTCACGCGCGATCCCTTCATCGTCTATACCTCGAATGTCTTCGCCATCCTGGGGCTGCGGTCCTTGTACTTTGCCCTGGCCGGAATGATCGAGGCATTTCATCTGCTGCACTATGGGCTGTCGGTGATCCTGGTCTTGATCGGGTTGAAGATGCTGGTGTCGGAATACGTGGAGATTCCCACCATCGCTTCCCTAGCGGCAGTTGCCGGTGTGCTGGGGGTTTCCGTAGTGCTGTCGTTGATCTTTCCCGCGAAGAAACAGGTGAAGCCGGTCTGAATCTTGATCGGGAGCTAATACTTACGATGTGAATTCCCAAGGAAGCTCTGATTAAGCCGGAAAACATTCCCGCGTTTGCGATGCTTGCGGCACGGCTAAGCAGGCTGCGGGAAACACTGATTCGCCAGTTTTGTAACGCCGGCTGAATCCGGCTCGGGATAAGAAATATAGAGCTTATCGACACGACTGAAGGGTCTGCGTGAGAACTCGGGTAGAGAGTCTTCGATGAGAGAGCGACGGTGGAATTGGTTGAATCCAGCCGCGCAGCGGCGGCAGCGATGTGAGCCCGGGGCGCAAGCCCCGGGTAAAGTGCGAAATTTTCCCGAGCCGCGGAGCGGCGACAGGGTTCTCACGTACGACTGAAGTCGTGCCCGGATACAAACCGGTCGAAAAACCGAGTTTTCCAGCAGCTTCTAAGCAGAGCCTGATCAAGTTCCGTTGCAGGCTCTCAGCGGCTAAAGCCGCAATGACTCTGCTGAGCTTACCGACGGCCTGAAGGCCGTCCCCTTCAAGCCCAGACTTAATCAGAGCTTCCCTAAAGCCGTGCCACTTTCAAACCGCGGACTTATTCAGAGCTTTCCCAAGTGGGTGGTGACACACGAGTCTTTGCGGGCCTGCACAAGACAAACCGGCTTGGTTCGAGCGTGGACCTGGAGGTCCACGCTACAGCCGAGCGGGAGCTCGGCGCTACTGAAACCCGACATTCTCGCCGCTGAGGACGGAATGCTTGCGGAACTTCACGTCATTCTTCAGCGGACAATCGAGGCGATAATGCGCTCCGCGGCTTTCTTCACGCGCCAGCGCCGATCGCGCAATCAGCAGACCCGCTTGCAGAATATTGGCAGCTTCCTGCGAGCGGCGATCGCTTCCCGCCGGCGCTTGTTGAGCGCGCAAGTCCGCCACCGCCTGCTCCAGCACCTTGCGCTCGCGAACGATGCCCACCCGCTCCCACATCATCGTTTGGATTTTCTGGATGAACTTCTCCACTTCGGCCCCCTGACCGTTGCTGCCGGCCACGGGAACCTGCGCGTTCGCCGGTGTGCGATGTGCGCTGCGCGTGCCGAGTTTTTCGCGCATGCTTTGTGCGGCGCGGGCTCCGTAGACCAGGCCTTCGAGCAGCGAGTTGCTGGCCAGGCGATTTGCGCCGTGCACGCCCGTACATGCTACCTCTCCAGCCGCGTACAGCCCGGCCAACGACGTCCGCCCATGCAGATCAGTGCGTACTCCGCCCATGGCGTAGTGTGCCGCCGGCCGCACCGGCACCAACTCGGTCGCGATGTCGATGTTGTACTCCATGCAAGTGGAATAAATCATGGGGAAGCGCTGGCGAACGCGGTCGGGATTCAAGTGCGTAAGGTCGAGATAGACCGCCGCATCCGGCCGTTTCACCAGCTCCAACTCATGGGCGATGGCGCGGGCCACTACGTCGCGCGGGGCAAGCTCGGCAGCCTCGTGATATTTCGGCATGAAGCGCTTCAGCTCCAGGTTGCGGAGATAAGCGCCCTCACCGCGCAGCGCCTCCGACAGCAGAAATCGCGGAGCGCCCTTGAGGAACAGCGCGGTGGGATGGAACTGCACGAACTCCATGTCGCTGATCTCGGCGCCGGCACGATAGGCCATCGCCACACCATCACCCGTCGCGACAGCCGGGTTCGTGGTGTTGCTGTAGACGTGGCCCAACCCGCCCGTCGCCAGCAGCACGGCGTTCGCGTGGATCTCTTGCAGCTGACCGTTCTGGTCGAGCACGCGGATGCCCACCACGGCCCCATCCTGCACCAGCAATTCTGTGGTGAACTCGAATTCGCGGAAGGTGATGGAGTCGAGCGCGCTGGCTTTCAGATACAGCGAGCGGCCAATCTCGCGCCCGGTGGAGTCGCCGTGAGCATGCAGAACACGGCTGCGGCTGTGGGCGCCTTCCCGCGTGAACGCGATCTTTGTCCCCGCACGATCGAACTCCGTGCCCCACTCGATCAGCTCTTCGATGCGCGGCGGACCTTCTTCCACCAGAACGCGCGCGGCTTCTTCGTTGCACAGCCCGTCGCCGGCCTTCAGCGTGTCTTCCAGATGCAGTCTAACTTCGTCGTCGTCGTTGAGCGCCGCGGCAATTCCACCCTGCGCATATTGCGTGTTCGACTCCGTCACTTCGCGCTTGGCGAGACAGAGTACGCGGCCCGCCGACGCGAGTTCCACCGAGGCGCGCAGACCGGCAATACCCGCGCCTACGACGATGAAATCGGTCTCGGCAGGAAGAGCTGGCATCGCAGGGTTCATGGTAGCACGCAGATAACGAGCAGGACGTGAGAGAGGAATCCATGCGACCGATTGAGAAACTGGGACCCGCCGTTCTCGAAATATCGTGACCGTCAGCTCTTCCTTTACACTAGAACCTTGATTCGCATCCCGGTCCAAACTCCTTCGCAGTCGTATGAAGTGCTGGTCGAGCGCGGCTTGCTGCGGTCGTCGGCTGCGGTGCTGCGCGATCTCATTCCGCCAAATACTCGTATCTTCGCGCTGACGTCGCCTCCCATTCGCAAGCACTGGGCCGGGGCGCTGCAAAAGAGCTTCCGCAAAGCGGGTTGCAAAGTCGAAGTCATCCTGATGCCCGACGGCGAACGGGCGAAGACGCTGGCAGAACTTGAGAAGCTGGCGGCGAAGCTGATCGCGCTGGGCGCTGATCGGCGATCGATCCTTCTCGCTCTGGGTGGCGGAGTAGTCGGAGATGTTGGCGGCTTCCTGGCTTCGATCTTTATGCGCGGCATTCCGGTCGTGCAGATTCCCACCACTTTATTGGCGCAGGTGGATTCGGCCATTGGCGGCAAGACAGGAGTGAATCTCAAGGCGGGCAAAAACCTGCTGGGTACATTTCATCAGGCGCTGGCGGTGCTGGTCGATCCTGACGTGCTGGCCACGCTGCCGGAGCGCGAGTATCGCTCAGGCCTGTTTGAGGCGATGAAGTACGGGGTCATTCGCAATCCCAGGATCTTCGAGCTGATGGAGTCGCAACGCGAGACGCTGCTGCGGCGAGATGGGGCGGTGCTGGAGACATTGATCGCCGATTGCATCCGCGTGAAGGCCGATGTCGTGAGCCGCGATGAGCGCGAGAGCGGCGAGCGGCGCATCCTGAACTTCGGCCATACCATTGGACACGCGCTGGAAGCCGAGACCAAGTACAAGCGGCTCCTGCACGGCGAGGCGGTTGGCTGGGGAATGATCGCCGCCTGCACGATTGGCGTCGAGATGAAGATCACGGACGCGCCGACGGCGGAGCGTATCATCGCGCTGGTTCGTGCCTATGGACGCTTGCCGAAGGTCAAGGTGGATGGCAAGCGGATCTTGAAGCGATTGGCGTCCGACAAGAAAACGGTCGGCGGCGTGCCACACTTCGTGCTGCCGACAGTGATCGGCAAAGTCGAAGTGGTCAATAATGTTCCGCCGCGCTGCGTCGTCAAGGCGGTGAAAGAGATTGGAACGCAGTCAAAGGGGTAACCGCTCGCGCGTAGTGGCGGACCGGAAACGAGAAAGCCTATTTCACGGTGAGAGGCGAGTTCGCTTTATGTGCTAGTTTTCAAAGCGACGGCTGACGTAGCCTAAGGGAGCTTCGTAACAGGGCACGACTTCAGTCGTGCCGCCACTCTGTTCTAGTAAGACGGCTTTAGCCGCTGAGGGCAGGGGCTGAAGCCCACATCGTTATAGAGACTTTTGCGGCACGGCTGAAGCCGTGCCCTGTTACAAACCGACTTTCTAAACATGCTCTTAGAAACTGACGATTCCCCGTATTTGCGTTTTGCGAATGCCAAGTTCGTTGTCCATGCCCGACCGTAACCAAGCAGCGAGCGGTAATCACGAGCGCATCACCGGCGCGGCGCCCGCGGGGGCGCGCGACGAGACAGCGGCTGCCGATGCCGTGCGCGAGATGTTTACCTCCATCGCGCCGCGCTACGATCTGCTGAACCATGTGCTGTCGATGAACGTCGACCGCCTGTGGTGGAACCGCACCGCCCGTGTGTTTACGCCGATCTTGCGCTCGCCCGGTGCGCAGGTGCTCGATCTGTGCTGCGGCACCGGCGATATGACCTTCGCGTTGTATCGTCGGTCAGGACAGGCGAACGTCAAGTTCTTCGGCGCCGATTTTTCTCACGCGATGCTGGTGCGCGCCGAGGAAAAATCGGGCAGCCGCAACATTCGCTGGATCGAAGCCGACGCGCTGAATCTACCCTTCGCCTCGAACCGGTTCCAACTCGTGACCTCGGCCTTCGGCTTTCGCAATCTGGCGAACTACGATCGCGGCCTGAAGGAGATCTATCGTGTGCTCGCGCCCGGGGGCGAAGTCGGGATCCTCGACTTTGGCGATCCGAAAGGGCTACTCGGACAAATCTATCGCGTGTACTTCCGCCGCGTGCTTCCGGCGATCGGCACGCTCATCTCCGGGGTGAGCGGCCCCTATGCGTACCTGCCGGCCTCAGTGCTGCGCTTCCCTTCTCCTGACGAGATGCTGCAGCGCATGCGCGACGCCGGCTTTATCCAAGTGTCCTGGACGCCGTACACCTTCGGCATTGCCGGACTTTATCGCGGAAAGAAATAGGCTAACTCTTCCTGGCGGCTTAGAGTTATCCTTCTAGTCCGAGGTCCAAGGCACCCATTGCGCGAGCGATCTGAAGTGAAGAGTCCAAAGGTCATCCCACATCTGCTCCGGGCAAGAGTCCGATGGGTGTTGCTGGTAGTCTTATGTGCCGGTCTGGCATTACAGGCGCAAACCGATCCTCTGCCCTCCTGGAATAACGGCGCGGCCAAGCAGGCCATCCTCAACTTCGTTCACACCACGACGGACCAGAGCGGCCCGAACTACGTCCCTCCTGACCAGCGCTTCGCGACCTTCGATCAGGATGGCACGACGTGGGTCGAGCACCCCATCTACACCCAGGTGGCCTTTACCCTGGATCGCGTGCGGGAACTGGCGCCGCAGCATCCCGAGTGGAAGACTACCGAGCCTTTCAAGTCGGTCATCACCGGGGACAAGGCTGCGATGGCGAAGTTCACGATGAAGGACTTCGAGACCATCTTCGCAGCCACCCAGAGTGGAATGACGGTCGAGGCCTTTCAGACGATTGCGAAAGATTGGCTGGCGACGGCGAAGGACCCGCGCTGGCATCGGCCCTACACCGAGCTGATTTATCAGCCGATGCTGGAGGTGCTGCAATATCTCCGCGCCAACGGCTATCGCACGTACATTGTTACCGGTGGCGGGCAGGACTTTGTGCGAGCGTACGCGCAGCAGGTCTATGGCATTCCGCCGGAGCAGATCATCGGCTCCGCGGTGGCGACGAAATACACGTACGACGCGGCGGGCAAGGGCGTCCTGGTGCGGCCGCCGAAGCTGCTGCTGAACAACAACTTTTCCGGCAAGCCGGAGGACATCTACCTCTTCATCGGCCGCCATCCCGAGGCGGCGTTCGGCAACTCCACCAGCGATCAGCAGATGCTGGAGTATACGCAGGCCGGCAGCGGCGCAACGCTGGAGATGATCGTGCTGCACGATGACGCAGCGCGAGTATGCCTATGGCCCGGCCGATGGACTGCCCGCGACCGAAGTGGGCACCTTCACCCAGGCGCTCTATGACGAGGCGAAGTCGCACGGGTGGTTCGTGATCAGCATGAAGAATGACTGGAAGCGGATCTTTGCGTGGGAGAAGTAGGTAACGCCGATCTCCAGGACCTGC
>Ga0265338_10006665_pt1 | contig 14605 bp, 12 predicted proteins | sample 42126metaG_FD_193579 | JGI IMG/M metagenome (GOLD analysis project Ga0265338, IMG submission 193579) | Rhizosphere microbial communities from Carex aquatilis grown in University of Washington, Seatle, WA, United States - 4-21-26 metaG | ecosystem: Host-associated > Plants > Roots > Rhizosphere... | reverse complement strand
GTAGGCCGGGGGTGCAGGTGGGGGGGGCGCAACGGCCGTTGCTGCAGGCCTGCTTGGGGGGAGGTTGACGATTGACCCTCCAAAACGCCCTCCGAACTGGTTTAGCCTTGTTGTCGCCTCATCAAGCTTGAGCTTAGAGATCTCTGCTTCCCGTACACGGGACGAAACTTGCGTTGGGTCAAGAACACTCCCCAAAGAGTTGAGAAATTGCAGAACCTTGTTCCCTGGCTCAAGCCGGCCCAACGCTTCGCTTGTTTGACGCGAGCCGACATAGTCATCGAGGGCCTTCGTTGCATTTTGGTACTCGGCAAGAGCTTGTCTGTAGTCGGCAAGCGCCTGTTGGTACGCCTCGTAGTCATAGTCGTCTTGGGCAGCATTTTCCTCTGTAACCGTGTATGTCTGGTCATAGCGGCTGGCGCTCAAATCGATCCGGGGACTGACAGTCTGGGTTTGCCCGCTTCGCCATTGAAACCGTAGTGCCGCCAATTGAACAAAACCATACGCTTGTGCGTCTTCCTGGACAGCGTATGGCAGGCGAAGAGGCGTTTCACCCAGAAACCTGTCATTCTGAAATACTTTTGCCCCTTCTGGAACCGAATGATATTCAACGACAAGTTGCCGAGGGTCAGCACCAAGATGTGCCAACAGGGCCGTACCGAAGGCAAGTGACAGGCCGAGCGTTCGCTTCCACACGAAGGATTTCACGGCACCTCCTTTGCGCGCAACCAGCCATCTGATGGATCGCGCGTCCCATACCAGAACCGGCTGTAGAGGGCTAATGGAAGATAGTGTTGAACTCAGCCGGTCAGCAGTGTATCACATCCTGCAATACCTTCTCGCACAAGCTTTCAGGCTCTTTGAATTGGCCTTCCGACTTGAATGCGTTGTCGTAGACGGTCGAGCGGGTCGCGGCCCTGCTCCAGTTTATCCATTGACTCCCGCGGCGGTATCCGCATACATTTTCGGGCCATGGCAGCGCACAAGCTCCGATTCGAGCAGCAGGTGGAGGAAGTGCTCGAGACCTTCGATTTCGAGCGCGTCCACCGGGTGATGGAATTTCTTTCGTGGACCTGGGCCAACCTCGACCGGGTACCAACGCAGCCTGAGCTTGCGGCCGAAGCACGGAGGCTGCTGGCGGAGCTTGACGGCAAGCCCGGCGTGTTGGGCAGCGGCGGGCTTCGTGCGAGCTACAAAGAGGACGGTACTCTCAGCTTGAAGTTCATCCTTTGCGAAAGCTGGTCTGATCTGAACGAGGATTCAGCCGTTCGATAACTCAGATCCAGTCTGACTTGACTTTTTTACCAGTAGAATATAATTTGTTAAGTAACAGGAAAATATAGATGAAAGATCGTGCCCGCATCAAAACTCCCGTTCGCACATATTCGGCCCCTGCCGTGGACCGCACCCTCGACATCCTCGAGTTCATGGCGCTCCATCCCCGGCCCTATGGGGCAACGGAGCTTTCACGGTGCCTGAAGATCCCGATGAACTCGGTGTTCCGCATCCTGAAAAGGCTCACTGACAGGGAATACACCGCCCAGGATCCGCTCTCAGACGGCTATCAGCTCAGCACAAAAGTTTTCTCCCTGGGAATGAGCCTCTACACCCGGTTCGAGCTGCGTCAACGCGCCCGGCCGCACCTCGAATGGTTGAGCCGCGAGACAGAGGAGACCTGTCAGCTGCAGATCCCCCGCGGTGACATGATGCTGGTTCTGGATACGGTGAGCCCCGAGGTCTCTTACTACATCCGCATCGTTCCGGGTGGCCTGGTCTACTACCATCCCAACGCATATGGAAAGGCCGTTCTCGCATTCCTTTCCGAGGAGGAAGTGAAGAAAATCATTCCTCCGCGGCTGGCGCCTTTGACGCCGCACACTATCCTCCTGCGGACGGAGTTGATGAAGGAGCTCGAGGACGTGAGAAAAACAGGCTTGGGCTACGACAACGAAGAATACAACGAGGGAATCCGCTGCATCGGTTCTCCTGTCTTCGACGTGGAAGGAAAAGTCGTGGCCGGCCTCGGAATCTCGGGGCTTGTCAGCACATTCCGCAACAATCGGCAGGCCACCTTCGAGCAGCTCGTCCTGGAGTGCGCCTACCGTGTGTCCAAGGACATTGGCTACTCGGGGGACTACTTCGCGGACAAGCTTTCCCATCCCACGACGAATCAGCTCCGTGGCGCCGCCGTACGGGGTACTCCCCGAACGGGTACTCCCGTACCCGGCGGATTGTCACGCGCCGCGGGATAGCCGCGGCACAGGCGCCGTCGAGCCGCGCGCGGAGAACGCCGCTGTGCCCGGCGGCTGCTTACGGTCAGGCCCGGATCGGGTACCCGCCATGCTCCTTTACCGTCCGAAGCAATGCCATGTAATTCTCAGGTTTCACCGACGAATGGATCGAATTGCTCGATGAAAGGATAAACCCGCCTCCCGGCGCGCCAATACGCAGAGCGTCCCGTGTCGCGGCCGCCACCTGCTCGGGGGTTCCGAGAGTCATGAGGTGGGAGCAGTCGACATTTCCTTTCAGCGCGATGCGGCTCCCGAACCTGGCCTTTACCTCGCCGAGGTCCATCCCGGCAATCGGGTCAATGGGATCCAGGCAGTCGATGCCGGAGTCTACGATCATGTCGATGAGCGGCCAGATCATCCCGTCGGTGTGCTTGATCACGCGAAGACCGAGGTCCCTGTACCCTTTCACGACCCGGCAAAGCCCCGGATAGAAAAGCTGGCGGAAGTGCGCGGGAGACATGAGCGGTCCGGTTCCCCCGGCAAAGTCGTCTCCCGTGTAGACGATCTGGACCCCGCGGGAAGCCACCTCCCGGGCCATGGCGAGGTTCACATCTACGGACATACCGACTAGGGCCGTGACCAGCTCAGGCTCCGCGGCAATAGCCATGAGGAGGTTCTCATAGCCCATCAGGTAGCGGGGAATAGAAAAGACGTCATTCAGATGGACAATGACAGCGTGAGTCTTTCCATATTCCGCTGCGGTCTTCTCGATGGTCGCGTACCGGCCCGGCGCCCGTGGATCTGGCGGCGCATAGCGGAGGAAATCTTCCATACAGCGAATGGGAGAGTCCACTTCCACCCCGTGTTCCTCTTCAGAGTCCCGCATCGTGTAGCCCCACTCGGTTCGCCACAGGCCCGGCGCAGTCTGGGTCCTGGAGAAATCAGGATCTGCCAGCACGGCGTCGAGCCCCATCCTGGCGGCAAACTCGTTCAGGGATCCGCACCCGGGCACCAGTGCGGCGCGGACTTTCCTGTCGATACTCCATTCGAAATGCGGCACACGGTCCGGCTCCTCGCGCGCAAGAACGCGCAGAATCCGTTCTTTTCCCGATAGCTCGGCCATTTGCAGACCCCCTTTCTTCGCGACTGTGGAGACCGCCGGAGGCAGCCTATCAAATTCCATTCTTTTTGTAAAATTCTATTTGACAAATACCATTTGATATGTAATAGTGTCAAGCACCGTGAATCGTGCATTCACATGAGATGAGTTCCAGGGAGGTGTTTCGATGAGCGAGTCTTTAAAAGGAAAAGTCGCAGTCATTTCCGGCGTCGGTTCAGGGTTCGCCAAGGCCACGGCGGAGCTGTTCGCACGCGAGGACCAGGTCAGCCTTGTCATGTTCGACATCAATGAAGCGGGCTTGAAAGCGACAGCCGCGGCGTGCGAGGCAGCGGGTTCAAAGGTCGTCGCGTTCAAGGGTGACGCGACGAAAGCGGAGACATTTGCGCGGGCTCTGAAAGAGTGCCTGGAGCATTTCGGCCACGTCGATTTCCTCATCAACTATGCGGGCGGCGCAGTGAAAGTCGCCCCGATCGAGGAGATGGACGACGCCGTGAACCGCACGATCATCGACCTGAACCTCACCAGCGTCATCATGAGCTGCCGCACCTTTACGCCCCAGCTCAAGAAGCAGGGCTTCGGCAAGATCATCAACGTCTCCAGTGCATGCGACCGCCGTTCATGGCCAGGGTGGTCGGTGTATTCGGCGGCAAAGGCCGGCGTGAACGCCTTCACCAAGTGCCTCTATACCGAGCTTCGCCCTCTGGGAATTGCGGTCACCCTCCTGGTGCCCGGCGGATCCAACACCGGCTTTCAGAAGGCGGCCGCCGGCGTCAACAAGTTCGAGTGGGACGAGTCCCTTGCGGTGCGGCCCGAGCACTTCGCAGACATGGTCTACCAGACCTGCGCGCTTTCGCGTGGCGGCTGCGTGTCTGAAATGCTCGTCTACGGCCTGGCCCAGGACGTGAGCGGATTCTAAGATGAAGCAAATCACCTACAAGAAACTGAGCGCGGAGGGATTCGCAAAGTACGGGACCTTCGCGAACATGATCAACCCCGTCGGGCCCCGGTTGGGTGCAGAGCCGATCGAGTTCTTCCGCGACATGGTGCAGACCCAGCTGGGGAGCGTGCCGGTAGCCTCTTTCGGGGTATGCCGGGTCGTGAAGCGCCCGTTTGTAATGGACGTGTCGGAATACCACGACACCTGCTGCGAAGTCGTGCTGCCCCTTGACGGCGACGTCCTGATGCACGTGGCGCCGGCCGTTCCCGAGAAGGAGTTCCCCTTCGAGCAGGCGGAGGTCTTCCTGGTGCCGCGTGGGACGCTGTGCTGCCTGAGGCCCGGAGTCTGGCACCATGCGCCGTTTGCGCTTCACACGGAAGTGGTGAACTGCCTGGTCACGCTGCCGGAGCGGACGTACATGAACGACTGCAAGGTATACCCCTTTCCGTCGGACCGGCACCTAGGCATTGCCGGCGAAGGAGTGCGGTAGGAAAAACAGGTCTTTTGAGAGACAAACGGTGCGGTGCACCGCGGTGAATCATATAATTTATTTCCTGGCGATAAATTGCCTGATTTGATATTTGAAATGATATTTTTCTTGACAAATGGAATCGGGTGCCACAAAATATTGGACCATAGGCCAGGAAGTGAAGGGGGGAGAGAGAAGAGCAGGGAGAAGCTCATTCAAAATGTGCAAAGGGAAAATGTTCGGGGGTCTTGGTTTTCACCATTACATACTGAGAAGGGAGAAAGAGATGAAGAAAGCAATTTTGTTGCTGGTCGCACTCGCGATCCTGGTCCCCATGGCGTTTGCCGGCGGAGCAGGCGAGCAGGCGAAGAAGCCCATGAAGATCGCGTTTTTCGTGTCGGACCTGTCCAACGTGTTCCACCAGGCACAGTTCGCCGAGGCGAAAAAGTACGCGAAGGAAAAGTACAATGCCGACGTGTACGCGTTTGACGGCAAATCTGACTCCGCCACCATGACCCAGAACGTCGACCAGGTCGTCGCCCAGGGGATGGACGCCGCCACCCTGCACATCTGGGACGACCAAGCCGCGAAACCCGGGATCCTCGCCGCGCTCAAGAAGGGCATCATCATGACGTCGTTCTTCAACCCGCTGGCCGACACGGGCATTCCGACGGCCCGCAGCGACGAAGCCGGCGTGTCTTTTGCCATGGGCGTCGAGATGGCAAAGCAGTGGAAGGCCGCATTCCCCAACAAGCCCATCGTGATGGTGCAGCTCGGATGGCCCAACCATACGCAGGTGAAGTCGGGACGCACCGACCCGTTCGTGAAGGGCGTGCTGTCGGTGGACCCGAAGGCGACAGACCTCGGATGCCAGGATGCGAGCAAGGGACCTGATGCCGCCAAGCAGATCGTCACTGATCTCATGACCACTCACCCCGAAGTCAACCTGATCTACTCCGAGGCGGGCAACCTGACCGTGGGCACGATGGCAGCACTGACCCAGGCCGGCAGGGGCAAGTTCAACAACGGCAAGCCATTGACCGAGATCGTCTGCAGTGTCGACTTCGACCCGGTCGAAGTCAAGGAAGTCTACGATGCCAATAGCTCACTGAAGCTTTCCATGGGGCTTCCCCCGATTGAAACGGCACGCGGAAGAATCGACCTGATCATGGACGTCAAGAACGGAAAGGTGCAGCCGACCTCGCAGCCCGCAGTGGAGAAATTCTACAAGGCGTACAATATCTCCTTCTGGACGATGCCTCAGCCCAACGCGGTCAAGTGGCTGAACAGCCAGTTCGGGACCAGCGTTCAGTAGTTCGATCGGAACGGAAACAAGGAATAGTGCTATCGTAAGGGGGAGGCGGAAGCCTCCCCCCATCAGACCAGGGGAGCGGACGCATGGAACTGACAGATAACGTGCTGGAAATCAGGGACCTCGTGAAGGATTTCCCCAGTGTCCGCGCCGTGAATCGCGTTAGTTTCGACATCAAGAGGAATACCGTGCACTGCCTGGTGGGGGAGAACGGCGCGGGGAAATCAACTTTGATCAAGATCCTCACCGGCGCGACGACACGGTCGGGCGGCAGCATTCTCCTGAACGGGGAGGCGTACACCCCCCACAGCACGCGCGATGCGAAGCAGCACGGCATCAGCACCCTGTTCCAAGAATTGAACGTGGTGGATCAGCTCACCGTGGAAGAGAACCTCACCCTGGGGATGGAGGACACGACACTCGGGTTTCTGAGGAAAACAGACAAGATCAACACAATGGTGAACGTGATGAAAAGCCTGGAACCATCCATCACGCCGCGCCAGCTCGTCTCGACCTTGAGCGTTGCCAAAAAGCAGATCGTAGAGATCGCAAAGGCGGTCGCCACGGAGTCCGATATCATCATCATGGACGAACCGACTGCCGCGATCTCTGAAAGCGAAATCAAGAGACTGTTCGCCATCATCAAGAGCCTGCGGGAAAAGAACGTGACCGTCATTTACATCTCTCACAGACTCGACGAGATTTTCGAGCTGGGCGACTACGTCACGGTCATGCGCGATGGAAAGCATATCGACACCAAGCCCGTGTCGGAGATCAAGGACCGGTCGGAGCTGGTCAAGATGATGATCGGAAAGACCGTTTTTGAGCAGTACACGCCCAAAGAGGGCGAATGCAAGGACGCCATCCTGCAGGTCTGCAACCTCTCCAATCACAAACTGCGGGACATTTCCTTCGAGGTTCACGAGGGGGAGATCATCGGATTCTACGGCCTCGTGGGCGCGGGAAAGACCGAGCTCGCGCGCGCCATCTACGGCGTGGACCCCTATGAGGGGGAGATCCTCTTCAGGGGGAAAAAGCTGCCGCCCTTCCCGGACAAGGTTATTGCTGCGGGGATCGCGCTGGTGCCGGAAGAACGACGATCGCAGGGGCTTTTCACCATCCTCACCATCCGCGGCAATGTGCCCGTCATGAACATGAGAAAAATCTCCCGCAACGGTTTCATCAACGCGGGGCAGGAGAGAAAGGTCACCCTCGACTACATCGACAAGCTCAGGATCTCCACGAGCAGCATGGAGAAGGAAGCGTCGAAACTCTCCGGAGGCAACCAGCAGAAGGTGGTCTTGGCCAAGTGCCTCTTTGCGGACGCGGACCTGCTCATGCTGGACGAGCCGACGCGCGGCATCGACGTGGGCGCCAAGAGCGAGATCTATGGGATCATCCGCCAGCTTTCAAAGGAGGGGAAATCCATCATGATCTTCTCCTCGGAGCTGCCCGAAGTGGTGAATATCTGCGACACCATCTACCTGCTCTATGACGGCCGCATGAAAGCCACACTGAGGAACGGCTGCGACATCGACAGCGAGAAGATCCTCCATATCGTCACGGGCGGAAACGTCACCTCAGCCGCGGACTACCGCGGCAGCGGTGACGGCGGAGAATAGGCGTGGAAACCAGGCTCGAGCGAAAAAAGATGATCGGCGGCAGGATGAGCAATGAGTCGTTCATCACCCTGTTCATGATCGGGGTTCTCGTCGTACTGTTCGGAGTTTCCTGCGTGATAGTGCCCAGATTCTACCTGCCCCGGAACATGATCAACCTGCTCACGAACAACTGGTACATCATCATGCTGGGGATTGGCGTCACGTTCCTCCTGATCACGGGCAACTTCGACATGTCGGTGGGCGGCGTGATCGCCATGACGGGCGTTCTCTCCGTCTGGTTCTGCCAGGACGCCACCGCGTCCCAGAACGCGCTTGCCGTCGGCCTGGGGCTTCCCTATGGCGTTGCCATTGCGCTGGCGCTGCTCTGCGCCATGGGCATCGGAGCGATCAACGCATTCTTCATCGCGCGACTGAAGGTGCCCTCCATCATCATCACTCTGGGGACGATGATGATCGCGCGCGGCGTTGCCCAGATCGTTGCGCAAGGGGCGCAGCGGAACACCAGCCTGCCCGACGTGTTCGGCGTTCTGGGAGGCCTCACGATCCCGGGCATGTCCGTCAAGCTCTCCGTGCTCGTCATGGCAGTCCTTATCGTTGCCGCGTTCGTTTTTGAAAAGAAGACGGTTGCCGGCCGGAGGACCTACCTCATCGGCGCCAACTCCGTGGCGGCGCGGCTCTCGGGCGTCAACGTGAGACGGCACCTCACTTCTCTGTTCATCATCAGCTCCCTTCTGGCGGGAATCACAGGCATACTGCTTTCCTCCGAGTTCAAAGCGGGAGGGGCCAGCCGCGCGATGGGATACGAGTTCGACGCGCTGGTGATCTCACTGCTGGGAGGGGTCAGCATCGCGGGCGGGTTCGGCTCCGTGCTGGGGATGTTCGTCGGAGCGGTCATCCTTTCCGTGGTGACCTCGGCGGCCACTGGACTCCTGCTGTCGCCCGACTGGCAGTTCACCATCAAGGGCGTCGTGACCTTCATTGCGATCCTTGCGCAGCGATTCGCCCTGGACAAGAGGAAGGGTTGAAAACTCCACGGAGTACCGTAGAAGGGAGCATGGTGACGTGAACAGCGCAAAGGAATACACACTGCGTACGCAGTTGGAACGGTCAAACGCCGTGAGATCGAACATCAAGAAGCTCTATATCTACGTCGTGCTGGTCCTTATCGTGGCCGTCTTCAGCGTCGTGAAGCTCGGACAGGTGGAGTTCTTCGGCCGGGGGCACTTCCTGAGCCCGGACAGCATCATCAATCTCCTGCGCAGCGCCGTGCCCATCCTGACACTGAGCGGCGCGTTCACGCTCCTGATGATCTCGGGCTATATCGACCTTTCCGTCGGCAGCGCCATGAGCCTGAGCGCGGTGGTGTTCGCGCTGATGATCCTGAACGGATTCCCGTTCATCTTCGCGCTGCCGATCACCCTCGTCCTGGGTGTGGCCTTCGGGTTCATCAACGGCCTGCTGGTGATGAAGCTGCGCATCACCCCTGTCATCGCGACGCTGGTAACGTTGAACCTCTTCAAGGGAATCGCGCTGCTGATCGTTCCCCATGGCTTGTCGGCGATCAAGGGCAGCGCGGCGCGGCCGATGCCGGCATGGATCAACGACTACGCGCGGACGGAAGTCGTGCTTGGCTTGCCATGGGCCTTCTTCGTCGCGGTTCTCATCATCGCCGTCCTGATCATCATTCAGAAAAGGACGATCCTGGGCAAATACGCGGCAGCCATTGGGGGCAACAGGACCGCGGCGGAGCTTTCCGGCATCAACGCCGTCAAGCTGGTGTGGCTGCTGTACATCATCGTCGGGTTTTTTGCCGCGCTCGCCGGCATGGCGCGCGCGAGCTACATGTCCCTTGGGGACCCGCTGTCCGGCGACGGCATGGAGCTGGACTGTATCATCGCCGTGCTGCTGGGAGGGACCGCATTTTCCGGCGGCGAGGGTTCGGTCGCGAAAACGATTGTCGGCGCCCTCATCATCGTGTGCCTGACAACCGGCCTCATGACGGTCATACCCGCGTTCTGGCAGACGATGGCCAAGGGTAGCGTGCTCATCGCCGCAGTCGTGCTCAATCACCTGCTGGTGCGTGAAAAGGCGAGCGCATAGCCATGATCCAGGAGAAGGAAGTCCAGTCTCTGCGAAGGCTCGCCAGCCGCTGGATGGAGCACGCATCCAATCCCGCAATGACCGAAAGGCGCCGGCAATGGCAGGCGGTGAAGGATCTGAAAGCAGAAAAGCCCATGATCCTCGTGGAAACGTGCATGCTCGCGGACTACATCGGCGCAAATGAGCTGGTCTGTGAGGACCCCTACGTGCGCAATATCGAGAAGTCCCTCTACGAGATCGTGCGCCACGCCGACGAGATCGGGGACGACATTGTCGTGGACCCCTGGTTCAGGATCCCCTGGGCCCTGGAGATTTCCGACTACGGTGTGCCCATCGAGGCCCACCACGCGGTGACCACCGGCGGAAGCGACCTGGCATACTCCTTCAACTTCGGCGTGCAGTCGGAGGATGACGCGCGCAAGCTCCACCTGCGCACACGGGGCGTCGACCGCCGGGAGAGTCTCCGTCAGAAGAATCTCCTGGAAGACATCTTCGGCGATATCCTGCCCGTGCGTCTCGGCGGCTGGGATCACTTCGATCCGGACCCCGGCTACCGTCCCTGGCTGGGCAACCTCTATGGCGGTCTCACCATGGACCTGTTCAAGCTGATCGGCAACGACAACCTGCTCACCTGGGTCTATGACAACCCCGGCCTTCTCCATGCGATCATGACGGTGATCCGCGAGGATCGCCAGGCACACTTCCGCTTCATGGAAAAGGAAGGGCTTCTCTACCAGAACACGGACACGTGGATGCCGTGCCCAGGGAGCTACGGATTCGTGTCGGACCTGCCGCAGGCGGACCACAACGGCACGGTGCGCCTTTCAGACTGCTGGTGCTGGACCGAATCCCAGGAGAGTGCGCCCATCTCCCCTGCGATGTTCGAAGAGTTCTTTCTCCCGGCCATCGCCGAGGTCACCCGGCCGTTCGGGCTCACCTACTACGGGTGCTGCGAGGCGCTGCACGACCGGTTCCCGCGCATCGCAAAAGCGATCCCGAACCTCCGTGCGGTCTCTGTCTCGGGATGGAGCAATCTGGAGTGCATGGGGGAGATGCTGGGCAGAAAATACGTGTACTCCCGCAAGCCCACACCCGCCTACATCAGCGGCGCTCACCCCGACTGGGAGCTCCTGAAAAAGGACGTGCGGGATACCCTCAGCGCGGCGAAAGACTGCAGCCTCGAGTTCTGCTTCCGCGATATCTACACCATCGACGCTGACCGGTCCCGGCTGTCGCGATGGGTCCGAATGACCCGGGCAATGATCGGCGAGTGATGTTCCGCGGGCGCGGCCCCGCGACCCGCTGTTTCGCCCGGCCTGCACTTTGACGAATGGCATGGCATATGCGAGTGTGAGGAGAAGTATGAAGGCGCGTCCCTACCTGATGGGTATCGACAACGGGGGCACGGTGACAAAGGCCGCGCTGTACGACACGGCAGGCACGGAGATCGCCGTCTCGAGCGTGAAAACGGAGATGCTCTTCCCGCATCCGGGACACACGGAAAAGAACAGCAATGATCTCTGGGCGGCCAATGCGCGCGTGATTGCCGAGGTGATGCGGAAGGCGCAGGTTGCGCCTGCGGAAATTGCCGGGCTGGCCGTGACCGGGCACGGAAACGGCCTGTACCTCGTCGGGCCTGACGGGAAGCCCGCCCATGATGGAATCAATTCCGCGGACAGCAGGGCCTCCGACTACGTGGCCCGATGGTACCAGGACGGCACTTACGAGAAGGTCCTTCCGCGCACCTGTCAATCCATCTGGGCAGCCCAGCCTGCGGCGCTCCTCGCGTGGTTCAAGGATCACGAACCGGAGGTCCTGGAGCGGACACGCTGGATTTTCATGTGCAAAGACTACATCCGCTACCGGCTCACCGGTGAGGCCTGCGCCGAGGTCACCGACTATTCGGGCCTGAATCTCATGAATGTGCGGGACCTGTGCTACGACCTCGACGTGCTTTCCGCGTTCGGGATTGCCGACATCCGGGACAAGCTTCCCCCGGTCCGCAGCTCCGGTGAAATCTGCGGCCGTGTAAGCAGGAGCGCGGCGGCGGAGACCGGTCTCCTGGAGGGAACCCCGGTGGCAGGCGGGCTTTTCGACATCTCCGCGTGCGCCATCGGCTCGGGCATTACGGATCCCGACCGAATTTGCCTCATCGCCGGGTCCTGGAGCATCAACGAGTACATCAGCCCCGCCCCGGTGCAGGATCGGGACCTCTTCATGACTTCCGTCTACTGCATCCCCGGCTACTGGCTCATCACCGAAGCCAGCGCCACTTCGGCAAGCAACCTCGAGTGGGTGGTTTCGGAGCTCATGCCGGGCGAATGCAGGGAAGCCCAGGCAAAGGGCGGCTCCGTGTTCGACACGGTCAACGCAATGGTGGGCGGCATTGCCCCGGCGGATTCCGATGTGCTGTTCCTGCCCTTTCTGTTCGGAAGCAGCGCAGGCCCGAAGGCATCGGCAGGGTTCCTTGGCCTGCACGGGTGGCACGGCAGGGCGCACATGCTGAGGGCTGTGTACGAAGGGGTGGTCTTCTCCCACAAAACCCACGTTGACCGGCTCCTCCGCCACCGTGGACAACCGCAGGCTGCCCGTATTGCCGGTGGCGCGGCCAGATCCGAGCTCTGGGTGAAAATGTTCGCCGATGTTCTGCAGCTCCCCATCGAGCTCACCTCCTGCGAGGAGCTGGGGGCAATGGGCGCCGCGATCTGCGCGGGGGTCGGGGTCGGGGTGTTCGGCTCCTTCGAGGAGGCGGTGGCGCGCATGGTGCGCGTGTCCCGCACGGTGGAGCCGAATCGGGAAAACCGGCAGGTCTACTGCGACAAGTACGGGCGCTACACGCGGCACATCGACGCGCTGCGTGCCGTCTGGTAAGCCATGGATGATCTTCAGCTCATGGTGAGTGTTGCCCGCATGTACTACCAGCAGGGTCTGAAGCAGGAGGAGATCGCCACGCGCATGAAGGTCTCCCGCGCATCCATCTCACTCATTCTGGCCGAGGCGCGCCGCAGCGGCATAGTGGAGATCACGATCCGCAACCCGCTGGAGGACAACGCGGAGCTCTCCCACGCGCTGTGCGCCCAGTTCGGGCTTGCCCGCTGCGTGGTGGTGCCGACCTCCATCCGGGAGACCGACATCCTCATCGACTTGACAGCCTCCCGCGCGGCGGAAGTCTTCGATGAAGAGGTAAAGAGCGGGGACACGGTGGGCATCGCCTGGGGCAGGACCTGTCACGCATTCATGTCCCGCTACGCCGCGCACGGCTTCCTGCAGGGAATGCAGGTCATCCCGATGATCGGGGGCAGCAACAGGAACCTGGAGCGCTACCAGTTGAACGAGATGGTGCGTCTCTTCGCGGAGAAGCTGCAGGCCACCCCGTCTTTCATTCATGCCCCGGCGCTTGCATCCTCCCGTGAGGACTTCGAGCTGTACATGGGGAGCTCCTCCATGAAGGCGGTCATGGAGAAATGGCGGGCCATCAATATCGCGGTTGTCTCGGTGGGGGCCCCGCCGGTTTCCCGGGAGTTCGACGGCTCGCGGGTCCTTGCGGCGCGCAAGAAGTCCGCGGCACCCGAGGCGCTGCCCATCGGAGACATCTGCGCGCGCTATTTCGACGTGAAGGGGCGTTTCGTGGAAGACGAGCTTTCCGGCCGGATCATCGGGATCCCGGTGGAAAGCCTGCGGCGCATCCCGAAGATTCTCTGCGTGGTCGGGGGGCCTGAAAAGGCCTACTCACTGCTCGGCGCGCTGAAGACCGGACTCATCACCATCCTCGTGACGGACGAAAAGACGGCGGCCGCGGTCCTGGAGGCGCGTCGTGAAGAGGAGTCGGGCCAGATCGGGCGTAGCATCGCGCGGCTGTTCGACCAATCGTGACGAAGAATGCGCGCCCTCTGCGCGCCGGGAGCAGTGACATGCAGCACGCAAAGGGAAAAGACGCCTGCCTCGTCGGTATCGACCTGGGCTCCACGAGCCTGAAATGCGTCGTGTACGACCTGTCAGGCAATGTATGTGCAAGCGGCTCGAGGCCGACCGAGAGGTTTCATCCTCACCCCGAGCATCCGCAGTGGACCGAGTGGGACCCGGCGCAGATCTGGGGCGGGGCCGCAGCAGCCGTCCGCGATGCGCTGGGGAAAGTGGACCCGGCGGGTATCGCCGCCGTCGCTGTGACCGGTATGGGAATGGACGGGGTTCCCGTCGATGAAAACGGGAAATGGCTGTACCCGTTCATCAGCTGGCTCTGCCCCCGGACGGAGCCCCAGCGGGAGTGGTGGGAGAAATCGATCGGGACCGAAAAGACTTTCTCCATCGGCGGGAACAATCTCTGGGCATTCAGCACGGCCCTCCGCCTTCTGTGGATGGCGGAGCACGAGCCTGGGATTCTCCGCCGCACCCGCAAATGGCTTCTCATCGAAGACTTCCTCAATTTCATGCTCTGCGGCCGGCAGGCCACCGACTACAGCATGGCCTCCTGCACGCTTCTCTTCGATCAGGCTACCCGCTGCTGGTCAAAGGAGATGCTCGGGCTTTCCGGCATTGACGGCAGCCTCCTCTGCGATCCTGCACCCAGCGGCACGGCCCTGGGAGAAGTCACCCGCGCGGCGTCCGAAGCCACCGGCCTGCGGGAAGGCACGCCCGTCGTTCTGGGCGGTCACGACTACTTGTGCGGTGCACTGCCGGTGGGAGCCCTTTCCCCGGGGGTCTTTCTCGACGTGAGCGGAACGTGGGAAGTTGTACAGGCCACCACGGACAAGCCCGTTCTGACCCCGGAGCTCCAGAGAATCGGGGCCACCGTGGAGTGCCATGTGGCCCGGGACCAG
>Ga0265338_10006664_pt1 | contig 14612 bp, 10 predicted proteins | sample 42126metaG_FD_193579 | JGI IMG/M metagenome (GOLD analysis project Ga0265338, IMG submission 193579) | Rhizosphere microbial communities from Carex aquatilis grown in University of Washington, Seatle, WA, United States - 4-21-26 metaG | ecosystem: Host-associated > Plants > Roots > Rhizosphere... | reverse complement strand
TGGCGTCGAACCTGGCCGCGTTCCTGGTCTTCGCCCGGCGCGGGACGATCCTGTGGGCCATCGCGCTTCCGATGGCGGCGGCCAACGCGATCGGCGCCGCCCTCGGCGCCCGCCTGGCGCTCCGTCGCGGCGATCGGCTGGTCCGCTGGGTGGTGCTGGTCGTCGTGCTTTGTGTCGTGATCAAGCTGAGCCGCGATCTCGCACCTTGACCGGCGCTGCGCTAACTTTGTCGAGGGGGAAGAACATGGCCAACAAAGAGACCAGCACCAAGGGCAGCGGCAGCGAGAAGGTGGTCAAGACCGACGCCGAATGGCGCGCGATCCTGTCCCCGCAGCAGTTTCACGTCTTGCGCGAGAAGGGGACCGAGCGCGCCTTCACCGGTGAGTATTGTGCCTCGCACGACCGCACGATGTACGTCTGCGCGGGATGTGGCCAGGAGCTGTTCGGTTCGGACGCGAAGTACGATTCGGGATCGGGCTGGCCCAGCTTCACGGCGCCGGCCGCGCCCAGCAGCGTCGAGGTCGAGACCGACGAAGGCCACGGCATGGTGCGCACCGAAGTGCATTGCAGCCGCTGCGGCGGCCACCTCGGGCACGTCTTCCCCGACGGCCCGAGCGATGCGGGCGGCCTGCGCTATTGCATCAACTCGGCGTCGCTCAAGGCGACTCCGGGGCGCTGACGTAGCGCGCCGGGTCGGCGAGGAAGTGCAGCTTGCAGCCCCCCGAGCAAAAGTAATAGACGCGGCCGTGATAGTCGGTCGCGGCGTCGGCGTTCGCACGCTCGAACTCCATGCCGCACACCGGGTCCTTGATCATGGCGTGCGCCTCCGAGGTCGCCTCGCCGAAGACGACTCGTCCGTTGTCCAGGTCCATCAAGGACAACCTGGTCACGCGAGCGCGCCCTGTCTACGGGCCGGGAGCGACGGCGCGGATCAGGCCTGCAGTTCCTTGAGCTTGGCCTGGACGGCTTCGGCGTGGCCCTTGGCGCTGACCTTGCGGTAGTGGTGCGCGATCTTGCCGGCCGGATCGATGATCACCGTCGAGCGGATCACGCCGGTCGTGATCTTCCCGTACAGGTTCTTCTCGCCCCAGGCGCCATACCGCTCGAGCGTTTCGTGGCTGGGATCGGAGAGCAACTCGATCTTCAGCTTGTGCTTGGCGATGAACTTGCGGTGCGCCTCCGTCGAGTCGGGGCTGCAACCGAGCACGACGGCGTCGAGCTTCTCGAAGCCCTTGAGCCCCGACGTGAAGTCGCACGCTTCGATCGTGCAGCCGGGCGTGTCGTCCTTTGGATAGAAGTAGAGCACGACCCAGTGCCCCTTGAGCGCGGCGTCGCTCAGCTTGACGGTCTGGTCGTCCTGGTTCTTGAGCGCGAAGGCCGGCGCCTTCTGTCCCACTTCGATCTTGCCCACTTCGATCTTGCTCTCGGCCATGGGCCGACTGTGTATCACAGCTCCGCGGCTAGCGGATCGACGGAAGGAACCTGCACCGGCTCGCGCTGCAGGCGCACGCCGAAGCGACGTTCGACGGTGTCGCGCACGCGCTCGGCAAAGGCCAGCAACTGGGCGGTCGTGCCGCCGCCGTGGTGGACCAGCGCGAGCGTGTGCCGCGACGAGATGCCGACCGCGCCCTCGCGCAGTCCCTTGCTCAGGCCCGCACGCTCGATGAGCCAGGCCGCCGACAGCTTCACGCGCGCGGCGCCGGCCGGGAACCGCGGCACGGCACCTGCGTCGGCGACGATGCGTTCGGCGAGCAGCCGAGCGACCAGGCGATCGGCCTCCGCCGTCGAGACGACCGGGTTCGTGAAGAACGAGCCGACGCTGCGGCGATTGGGATCGGCGGGATCGATCACCATGGACTTCGCGCGCCGGAGCGCGACGACGGTGTCGCGCACGTCGGCCAGCGTCGGCGCGGCGGCGCGCGCGGAGAGGGCGTTCGCGAGCTCGGGGTAGCGCACGACCGGGACGCCGCCGGCGCGCAGCGCGAAGGTCACGCCCAGCACCAGCCAGCGATCCGGCTGCCGCTTGAACGCGCTGTCGCGGTAGGCGAACGCGCACGCCGCCGCGGGCAACTCGACGACGTCGAGCGGAAGAGCCGAACAACGATCGACGGCGCGCACCGAGACGATGGTCTCCGACACGTCTTGCCCGTAGGCGCCGACGTTCTGGATCGGCGTCGCGCCCGCCAGGCCGGGGATTCCCGAAAGGCACTCGAGTCCGCCAAGGCCGCGGCGCACCGTCTCGGCGACGACCGCGTCCCAAGGCTCGCCGGCGGCGACCCGGACGATCGTGCGATCGCCCTCGCCCTCGCGGTCGAATGCCAGGCCGCGCAGCGCAACGCGGATCACCAAGCCGGGAAATCCGGCGTCCGAGATGACCACGTTCGATCCGCCGCCCAGCACGAAGATCGGCAAGTCGCGCGCGCCCGCCCAGCGCAAGGCTTCGAGCGCGCTCTCTTCGTCAGCGACGGTGACCAGGTGGCGCGCGGCGCCGCCCAGCTCCAGGGTCGTGAGCGGCGCGAGCGGCGTCTGGTCGGCGATCTCGAGGGCCAAACTGAGGCGAAGCCTATCAGGGCAAACCCAATCAGATCACCTAGGCGATCACCTGGCGATCGCCCCGCGACCGTTTCCGATGCGGCACGGTGGTTTCGCTCGCCAGATTATGGAAGAGGCGTATCATGCGCCCCATTCCGACCTAGGCCTACACGTCGTCCTCCTAGCCTTGGACACCGGATATTCGCGTCCGCTTTATTCGACGAGGTCCCCGATGGTTCGCAGCACCGATTCTTGTCGCCGCTTCCGTCATTGCCTGACAGCGTGGCGGGCGACGTTCGTGGTGGGAGTGGCGGGGTTGGCGCTCGGCGGCTGCGGTGTCGATCGCACGGGGCTCGAGTCGGTGATGCTTCCCGCCGACTCGGGCACCAACGTCGGCAATGGCGACGCATCGATCGATCACGCGATCGGAGCCGGCGGTTCCGGCGTCGGCGGCGCGGGCGGCATGCTCGGCGCCGGCGGTAGCATGGTCGGCGCCGGCGGCAGCATGGTGATCGAAGGGACCGGCGGCCAGGTCGGCGCGGGCGGCATGCTCGGCGCCGGCGGCATGGTCGCCGGCACGGGCGGCATGCTCGGCGCCGGCGGCATGGTCGTCGGCAGCGGCGGCATGGTCGCCGGCACGGGCGGCATGCTCGCCGGCACGGGCGGCATGCTCGCCGGGAGCGGTGGCATGATCGCCGGCAGCGGCGGCATGATCGCCGGTGTGGGCGGCGTGATGGCCGGCACCGGTGGCAGCTTCGACGGCGGCACCGACTCGGGCGCGGCCGACGCAGGCAGCGGCGGCAACGGCGCGGCCGGGACCAACGGCGGCCTGGGCGGGATGCCCGGGATGGGCGGCGCACCCGGCCTCGGTGGCGCCGGGGGCGCGACCGTCTGTGCGCCGGCATGCGGCCCGTGCCAGCGATGCACGGCGAGCCACACCTGCGAGGTCGACCCGGCGTCGACCTGGGACCTGGCCGCGATCTCTGCGTCCCTGAAATCGACGGATCCCCACGTTCAGAGCCCCGACCCGCCGAACTGGGATCTGCCGAGCGGTGAGATCGGCGGCATTCTGCCGGACCCGTTCGTCGAGCTCGACATCCTGTCGACCGCGATCACCCCGATCGGTCACAGCGCCGTCATTGTCGATTCGCTGTTGCCCAACTGGGGCGCGCTGATGCCCCCCACCCAGGCGCTCCTGAATCCGATGGCGGCTCCGCTACATGCCAGCGATCTGATGGCGGGTGGCAAGAACTGGCTGATCACGGTCTTCGACGACGACGTCGATACCGCGAGCGGCTCGTTCGGCGAAACCATGTGCGAGGTCAATGGCCCGCTCACGTCGGCGGACTTCGTGAATGGCGGCTTCACGCGCACCAACGTCGACAGCTGTGTGTCGATCAGCATCAAGCTGAGCTGCCATCCGTAGCTAGCTCGGCAGCTAGATGAACAGATCCGGCAGCAATGGCGCGCCAGGCGCAACCGCGTAGCGATCGAAGTTGGTGACACCCGCGGCGGCGAGGACTTCGTCGTCGATGAAGAACTGTCCCGTGGCTTCGCGGCTGCCGCGCACGAAGATCGCATGCGCGGCGTCGGCGACGATCTCCGGCGTGCGCGATCCGCGGATCGCCTCTTCGCCGCCCAGCAAATTGCGGATCGCCGACGTGGCGATGATCGTGCGCGGCCACAGGGCGTTGACCGCGACGCCGGCGGCGCGCAGCTCTTCGGCCAGTCCGAGCACGCACAGGCTCATGCCCATCTTCGACATCGTGTAGGCCAGGTGGGACGCGTAAAAGCGCGCATCGAGCGACAGCGGCGGCGACAGCATCAGCACGTGCGGGTTCGCCGCCTTCTCGAGGAACGGGATGCAGGCACGCGCGCAGGTGAACGTCCCACGCACGTTCACCTGGTGCATGAGGTCGAACCGCTTCATGGCCGTGTCGCGCGTGCCGGTCAGGCTGATGGCGCTGGCGTTGTTGACCAGGATGTCGATCCCGCCGAAGCGGTCGACGGCGCGCGCGACCGCGTCTTCGATCTGCCGCTCGTCGCGCACGTCGACCGGGCACGCCAGCGCGTGACCGCCGGCCGCCTCGATCTCGGCGGCGGCGGTGTGGATCGTGCCCGGCAGCTTGGGGTGCGCCTCGGTGGTCTTGGCGGCGATGACGACGTTCGCGCCGTCGCGCGCCGCGCGCAGCGCGATCGCGAGGCCGATGCCGCGGCTCGCCCCGGTGATGAACAGCGTCTTGCCCGCAAGCTCCGCCATCCCCCGAGAATACGCCTGTCGCGCGCGCGGCGAAATCAGGCGGCGCCGCGCTGCGAGTCGGACGCCGCCTCACCAGCGACCGGCGCCGCCGCGGTCGTGCGCGGGCGCATCATCGCCGCCGACGCCGCCACCGCCAGCCCCTGCGCGGCGACGTGGGCGCGGAACGCGCGCGCCTGCGCCCGCACGCGGCGCGCATACAGCCACACACCGGTGGCGGCGAACACCAGCAGCACGCCCCACACCAGCTCCGCGGCGCCGATCAGCTGCACATTGCGCATCCAGCGCTCGACGCCGGCGTGATCGTGCGGCGCCGGCGCCGGCCGATGGTGCAACCAGTAGATGCCGGCTCCTGCGCCCAGCGGCAGCACGAACAGCAACGGCCAGCGCAGCGCGCGCAGCGCCTGCCCGCGCCCGAACCAGACCTGGGGCGCCAGCAGCAGCGCGCCCAGCACCAACGCCGACGCCAGCACCACCTGCCAGCCAGCCGAGCCTTTGAGCGCGATCGCGCCCGCGGCCCCGGTCGCGATCGCCGCCAGCAGCAGCGACAACCAGATGATGGGGAACGCACCGTCGCGCACCGACAGCGCCAGCAGGTGCAACGTCTTGAGCGCCATCGCCAGCGGCGACACCACCCGCTGCAACGAGCCCGCGAGCCCGTCGCGCGGCAGCACCGCCTGGAACATGTCGGTGACCACGCGCCCGGCCTGCAGCGCGGTCACCGACACCTGCTGCTTGTCGAGCTCGGGCAGCCCGGTGGCTCCGACCTCGTAGCGCGAGGACACGTAGCCCAGCACAGCGTCGGGTTTGTCGCCGAGCAGAGCGTGCACCGCCTCCTCGGCGGCGCCGCGTAACAGCGGATCGGCGACGTTGTTCTCGAACGTCGCCAGCAGCTGGCGTGCGGCGCTCACGTCGCTGGCGGCGGCGTTCGCGCCCGGATCCGGCTGCAGCTGCCCAGCCGCGTCGGCGATCACCTCGGGCACGCCGTCGACCAGGATCGCGCGCTGGTGGCAAGCGAACAGATCGGCAGCGAACGCCGCCTCGTCGGATTTGCCGGCCGCGAAGTCGGCGACCAGCGCGTAGAGCTCGGCGAGCTCGCGCACCGGGCTCGTCGACCAGCGGCGCGCGTCGAGCTCGGCGAGCAAGGCCGCCGCGCGCGCTCGCGACAGCTGGTAGCCGCGGCGCCGCAAGAGCACGTCCCAGATCACGCTCGCGCTGTCGATGCGGCCCCACATGACGTCGTTCGAGCGCCAGGCCTTGTTGAGGAATGCGCCGAAGTGCGCCAGGTGGCGGCCCGCGAGCCGGCGCATCGGATCGGCGCGGAAGCGCGCGAGCTCGGGCGTCGCGCCGGGCACGGCCGCCGCCTCGATCGGCGACACGCGGTAGTATTCGATGCGATCGATCTCGCCGAGATCGGCGGCGTAGACCGCCGGGAAGCGCCAGGCGTCGAAGCGGCGAAAGGCCGCGGTGGCGTCGGAGCCGATCGTCTGGTCGAGCAGCGCGAGGAACGTCGGCAAGATCAGGGGCCGAGAGGCGGGCGCCGCGGTGGCCGGCGGAGGGGCCGATCCGGCCGCGGTCGCGATCGGCGCGCGATAGGTCTCGATGAAGCGCGAGGTGTCGGCGCCCCCGCTGTTTCGCCGGTCGCTGAGCATGCGCGTCGCGTCCTCGTGACCTGCGAGGACGGTAGCGAGGGCCGCCGGCCCCGACAGCGCGTCGGTGAGCGCGCCGATCACGGTCGCGAACGTCGGCGCGGGACCGAGGCCATCCAGCGCCAGCTCGACCTGCGCGTCGAGGAACAGCAGCATGTCGATGCGGTCCGACAGGAATGAGATCTGACGGCGCAGATCGTCGTTGTCGGGCTGCGCCGTCAGACGGTCGTAGAGGCGATAGATCCAGTAGTAGAAGGCGCGCTTCACGAAGTCGACGTCGAGCGCGTCGACGTCGACCGCCGGTTGCTCGAGCGACAGGTGCGCCGTGTCGGCGCCGGTGAACTTGGCCGCGAACAGCCGGCGGAAGTACTGCACGCTGACCGCACGGTCGGCGCCCTGCCCGGCCGCCACGTTCATCTCCGAGAGCAGCGCCGCCACCTGCGCGGGCGAGAGCTCGTCGGCGACGTCGTCCATCAGGCAGTGGACGCGCGAGCGGTGATAGAGGCTCCACTGCATCGGCGGCGGCTCGGTGGCTTCCAGACCCTGGGTCTCGCCGAAGACCGAATCGAACAGATCGATCTTGCGGTTGTGCCCGTCGATCGAGCGGATCTCGTCGAGGATGCTCTCATAGCTCGGCAGCGAGCTCAGCGACGCGAGCGCGGTCTCGAGGAAATTCGGCTCGGCGGCGCGCGTCTCGGCGGCGGTGACCTTGTCGTCGGCTTCGGGATCCGGCTCGACGAAGAACAGCATCCGATCGATGGGGCGGTCGGCGTGCCGCTGGTAGATCATCGGCAGCGCGCAGGTGAACGGCTTGTTGTCGAGCACGCCACCGTCGATGTACCAGGCGGACCTGCCTGGCGGCAGATCCATGTCGTCGGTGGCGAAGCGCCCGTGCAGGTCGTTGCCCTGAAGCTCGATCGGCTGAAATGCCGCCGGAAACGCCGAGGTCGCGCGCGCGACCTTGGCCAGCACGCTGGGCGACAGCGTCCCGCGCTCGGCCGCGACGGCGGCGCTGCGCGGCGCTGCGCCCGGCACCGCGGGGGCGCCGAACGGCTCCTTGCGCCCGAGGCGGTGCTTGAAGTGCACCGTCGAGCGATGCGTGCGCGTCGGGATCGGGCTGCCGGTCGGATCGCCGATGGTCACACGCTCGCCGTAGAAGTTTGTCGCGGCCATGAAGCAGTCGAGGTCGGGGCTCTCCGACACCGCGATCTCGTCGGCGCGTCCCGGCGCCACCGGCGGCATGGTCTCGAACGCGTTCTTGAGCTCGGTCTCCATGTACTCGCTCTTGAGCAGCGAGCGCAGATCCGGCGTCTCCGGATCCGCGAGCAGCGCCTCGATCCCGGCGCGGTTGCGCCAGAGATCGACCATGGTGCCGAACTCGCGGTGGCCACAGATCGCGTAGGCCAGGAAGAGGCCGTTGAGCCCGCCCGCCGACGCGCCCGAGATGACGTCGACGACGGCGTCGACGTCGGCCAGGCGCTTGAAGATCCCCCAGACGCCGCGGCCGCGCACGAGATCGAAGTATTCGCGCGCGACGCCGTTCATGTAGACGGCGAGCGAGACGCCGCCGTACATCACGAGGCAGAGTCTCAGCTCGCGTTCGGGCGGCACCGGCGCACCCGAGGCTGCCTGTGGCGACGGGTCAGGCATGGTAGCGCCAGCACCGTACCAGCGCGTCGCGGCGCGAGCAACCCGGGCGATGGACGGCCAGCCCGTCGAAGACGGCTAGCGGTGCAGCGCGAGCCAGAGGTACACACCGCCGGCGACCGCGATCGCCGCCGAGCCCGCGCGCTGGATCGCCGCCATGGTGGCGGCGGTGGTGCGTTCGCGCAGGCGATTGAGCAGCATGAAGGTCGGGATCACGATCGCCTGGTGGCCGATCTCGACGCCCAGGCTGAACGCGCCCACCGCCAGTCCCAGCCCGGCGGCCGGCAGGTCGCGCATCGCCTGCAGCGCGCCGCTCGCGAACCCGCACCCGTGCAGCAATCCGAACCCAAACGCGATCGCTAGCCGAGGCGCGCGCCGACTGGATGCAGGCGCGAGGACATTTTGCAGCGCGACCACGACGATGCTGGCGGCGATCAGCGGCTCGACGATCGATTCGGGGAGCGCGATCCAGCGCAACGCACACAACGTCAGCGTGGTCGCGTGCGCGAGCGTGAACGCGACCACGACCTTGATCAGATCCCGCAGCGTCACCGCGGCCAGCACCAGCGCCGCGACGAAGAGCAGGTGATCGTAGCCGCGCAGGATGTGCAGAATGCCCTGCCGCAAGTAGGCCCAGGCCAGGCGCGCGCCACCCGCCGATGCGGGCGCGCCATCGCATTCGATCGTCAGCGGGTCCGCGCCGAGCAGGCGCGGTGCAGCGCCGGCGCCACCGTGATCGGTGACGGTGACGAGGTAGCTCACTTCCCACGGGCCGCCGAGCGCGAGGCCTATTTCGCGCAACACCTGGTTGCGCAGCGTGATCCGCGCGGCGGGTGACGCCCCCGGCGACCAGGGGTACGAGAGCACGTAGCTGAACGGCGGCGCCGCCGCGCTCGCGGGCGGCGTTTCGACGACGGCGCCGGTGAGACGGTGGCCATCGGATTCCACGGTCAGGTGCGCCAGCACGTACTCGCCGTGGCGGCGCACCCGCTCGTCGAGCGGCGCGCTGCCCCGGCCGGCCGCGGTCGCGGCGACGAGGATCTCCTCCCAGGTCGCCGTCACGCGGATCGAAAGCCGCTCGCGCGCGACGTCGATCTGCATCGCGTCTTGCAGCAGCGGATGCGCCCCGGCCGGCGGCGACATCGCACACACGACCAGGGCCGCGATCGCGGCCGAGCTTGATGGGTGACGCGCGAACCGGCGAATAGCCGGGCGAGTTTGCCCGACATACCGGCCTCTTTGCTACCCTGTTTGCTGCGCTATTTGCCGGGGAACGTCCCGACCGCGCGCCGCAGGGTCAGGTCGGCGATCGCCACATCGTAGTGCGCCTGCGCGAGCGACTCCTGAACCGCGACCAGGCTGTCCTGCGCTTGCAGCAAGTCGACCTGGGTCACGCTGCCGGCCTCGTACTGCACCCGCACCAGGTCCAGCGTCTCGTGCGCCAGTGAGACCGACCGCTCGGCGGTCTCCAGCGCCTTCTGCTTGGTGTCGAGCGAGCGCGCGCCGTTGACCAGGTCATCGTTGATGCTGTCGCGCAGGACGTCCGTGCGCGCCAGCGCCTCTTCGGCCTGCGCCGCCGCCAGGTGGCGCTGCGCGTCCCGCGTGCCACCGTCGTAGATCACCCAGTCGATTTGCAAGCCGGCCGCCCAGGCGTAGTCGTGCTGAGCGAAGTTGAGGTAGTTGAACCGGCGCGCGAACCCGAACCCGGACAGCGTCGGCGCCCAGCGCCAGAAGTAGGCGCGGCGCTGCTCGTCCGCCGAGCGCGCGGTCTGCTCGAAGGCGCGGAACTCGGGCCGCAGGTGCAGCGCCATGTCCAGCGACTGGTTGTCCACTCGGTACGGCGCCGCGATGGGCGGGATCGAGACGTGAAACGGGCCTTCGGCCTGGATGAGCGTCGCGAGCGCGCGATAGGTCTGCTCGCGCGCGGTGATCGCCTCGCGCTCCTGCTGCTCGGCCCGCACCAGCGCCAGCTCGGCGCGGTCCTGATCGACCTTGGTCACGGTGCCAGCCGCCATGCGCGTGCGCGCGTTGTCCAGCGTGGCGCGCGCGACCTCGACGCTCGACCGGCGTGCCACCAGCACCTCGTCGGCGATGCCCGCCGCGTAGAACGTCTGCGCGACGCTGAACAGCACCTGGTCCTCGCTCACCTCGAAGTTCGCCTCGGAGGCGTGCACGTTGGCCTTCACCGCGTTGAGCGCCGGATACGCCGGCGGCGCGATCAGCGGCATGTTGAGGTTGACCTGGCCATCGAGCTGCTCCTGCGGCTGCAGCGTCAGGACCTGGGTGGTGTTGGTCATCGGGTTCGTGAACGGAAACTTCGCCTCGGTGTCGTTGTGCGTGTACTTCCCCTGCGCCGTGATCGTCGGGAAGAGCGCCGCCCACGCCTGCTCGATGTTGGTCTGTGCCTGCGCGAGCCGCGCGCGCTCGACGATCAGGCTGCGGTTGCGCTTGCGCGCCATCGCCAGCGCCTGGTCGAGCGTCAGCTCGGCGGGCGCGCCCACCTCCGCAGCGCTCGCAACCGGCGCTGCGATTCCGAACGCGAACGACGTGACGGTGAACGAAACGAGAACGGCGAGAACGGAACGAACACGTACCATGGTCAGGGGTCTCCTCACGATGCGACCTCCGGGCGTCGCGGGCCCTGTCCCTCGGCAGCGTGCGGGACGGCATGGGCGGGTGGCATGATCTCGTCGGCGCCGGTCTCTTCGGGCGAGCGCGCGCGGATGCGGAAAACTCGACGGAACCAGAGCGACAGGTCGTCGAACAACGAGTAGGCGACCGGCGTTGCCAGCAGCGTCAGCAACAGCGACAGGATCTGCCCGCCGACGACCGGCCCGGCGGTCGCCTTGTTGAACTCGGCGCCGATGCCTTTCGACAGCACCAGCGGCAGCATGCCGGCAACGAACGCCATGGTCGTCATCAAGATCGGCCGCAACCGATCGCGGTTGCCGAGCAGGATCGCGTCGCGCCGTGACTTGCCCTCGGCGCGCAGCTGGTTGATGTGGTCGATCTGAAGAATCGAGTTCTTCTTCACGACGCCGAACAAGACCAGCACGCCGAGCATGGTGAAGATGTCGAGCGACTGTCCGAAGATCAGCAGCGACATCAACGCGAACGGCACGGTGAGCGGCAGCGCGAGCAAGATCGTGACCGGGTGCAGCCACGATTCGAACTGCGCCGCCAGAATCAGGTACATGAAGACGAACGCCAGGCCGAACGCGACGGCGAAGTTGATCCCGGTCCGCTTGATCTCCTTGGATTGCCCCATCGGCACGAACCGATACGCCGCCGGCAGCTTCATCGCCGCGACCACCTTTTCGAGCGCAACGCCGACCTCGTTCGCGCCGACGCCGGGCGCGGTGTTGGCCAGGAACGTAACCTGGCGCTGGCGCCCGTAACGGTTGATCTGCGACGGACCTTCGCCGCGCGACAGGTCGACCACGTCGAGCAGCGGCACCGCGCCGCCCTTCGACGACGGCACGCTGAGCAGCGACAGCGCCTCGGTGCTGGTGTGGAACGCCTCGTCGGCGCGCACCAGGATGTCGTACTCGCGCCCCTCTTCTTCGTAGCGCGACACCTTGACGCCGCCGACCAGCAGCTGCGCCGCCGTCGCCACGTCGGCGACGTTGACGCCGAGATCGGCCGCCTTGCGCCGGTTGACGACCGCGACCACCTCGGGGTTGCCGGTCACGAGGCTCGTGTCGGCGTCGACCGCGCCGCGGATCGCCTTCAGCTTCTTGACGATCTCCGCCGAGGAGCTGGTCAGGAGCGCGAGGTCTGGCCCGGTCAGCGTGTACTGCACGGTGGCGTTGCTGAACCCGCCGCCGCTGAACGCTCCGACCGCGAGCACGCTGATGCGGTAGTCGGGCGGCTGCTTGGTGACGATCTCCTGGCGAACCCTGTCCTGCAGCTGATCCTGCGACAGCTTGCGTCGGTCGGGCGGAAGCAAGCGCACGAACACCTTGGCCAGGTTCGGCGTCTTCTCGTTGTTGTCGCCGATGGTCATCAGCGTCGCCGAGACCTCGGGCCAGAGGCGCACCTCACGTGCGATGCGCTCGGCGGCCAGCGCCGTCGCCGCCAGGCTGGTGCCCTCGGTCGTGCGCAGGCTGATCTCGAACTGCGCCTCGTCGCTCTTGGGAAGGAAGCCCGCGGGCACCTTCTTGACCAGGGGCACGCAGGTGCCGAGCGTCGCCAGCGCGGCCAGCACGACGATCCAGCGCCGATCGATCACATACGAGAGGATGCGCATGTAGAGCCGCTCGACCGGCCGGTAGAACACGTCGACGACACGCTCGAGCAGGTACTTCTTGCGCTCGGCCGCCGGGCGCGGATCCATGCGCAGCCAGCGCGACGCCAGCATCGGCGTCAGCGTGAAGCTGACGAACAGCGAGATCGCGATCGAGAACCCCATGGTCAGGCCGAAGCTGCGCAGGAAGCGCCCCGGGATGCCGCCCATGAACGCGACCGGCATGAACACCGCCAGCAGCGACAGCGTGGTCGCCAGAACCGCCAGGCCGATCTCGCGCGTGGCGTAGATCGCCGCCGGCATCGGCCGCACCTTCTTCTCGTCGATGAAGCGGAAGATGTTCTCCAGCACGACGATCGCGTCGTCGATCACGATACCGACCGCCAGCGCCAGCGCGAGCAGCGTGATGGTGTTGAGCGTGAAGCCCATCAGCCACATCCCCATGAACGTGCCGATGATCGACGTCGGGATCGCCAGCGCAGCGATGAGCGTGCTGCGGAAGTTGCCCAGGAACATGAGGACGACGAGCGACGCCAGCAACGCGCCCAGGATCAGGTGCTCGCGCACGGCGTCGACGCTGGTGCGCGTGGTCTCGGTGTTGTCGCGAATGACCGTGAGCTTGGTCTTGCCCGGCAGCATCCGCTCCATGTCCTTCATACGGTCGCGCAACGCATCGACGACCGCGACGCTGTTCTCGCCCGACTGCTTGCGGATCGAGAGCACGACCGCCGGCCTGCCGTCGAGCACTGCCGAGGTGTCGGCCTCTTCCTCGCCGTCGACGACGCGCGCCACGTCGCTGACCAGCAGCGGGTGGCCGTCGATCTGGCGAATGATGATGTCGCCGACCGCGGGCACGCTGGGCACGCGGCCGCGCACACGGAACGTCAGGCGCTGCGGGCCGGTGTCGATCGTGCCGCCGGGCGTGGTGACGTTCTGCGCGACGATCGCGCGGCGGACGTCGGCGGCGGTGAGCGCGTTCGCCTTGAGCTTGTTGGGATCGAGCAACACCTGCACCTGGCGCTTGCGGCCACCGATGATCGTCACCTGACCGACGCCGGAGATGCTCTCCAGCGACTGGCGGATCTGATGGTCGGCCAGCTCGGTGATGTCGCGGATCGAGCGATCCGACTCGACCGCGACGAACAGCACCGGCGACGCGTCGGGGTCGAGCTTGCTCACCACCGGCGACTCGGTGCCCTCGGGCAGGTCGTGCAGCACGGTCGCCAGGTGATCGCGCACCTCTTGCGATGCGACGTCGACGTTCTTGTCGAGCAAGAACGTCACGAACACCTGCGACACGCCTTCCGTGGAGATCGAGCGCAGCTCGTCGATGCCGCTGATGGTGTTGACCGCCTCCTCGATCTTGTCGGTGAGCTCGGTCTCGATCTCCTCGGGCGCGGCGCCCGGCAGCGTGGTGATGATCGAGACCACCGGCAGGTCGACGTTGGGGAAGCGATCGACGTTCAGCTTGCTGTAGCCGACGATACCGACGACGAGGACGAACAGGATCATCACCGTCGCGAAGATCGGACGGCGGACGCTGATGCTAGCCAGCCATTGCATGGCGCGTCCTCACTTCACCCGCGCGCCGTCGCGCACGTCGGCGGTCAAGTCGGCGACCACCGGCTCACCGGGTTTGAGCCCGCTCAGGATGGGCACCTGCCCGTTCTGCGTCTCGGCGGCCTGCACCAGGCGATCCTCGAGGCGGCCACCCTGCGCGACGAAGACGTGGCGCAAGGTTCCGTCGGCGCGCACCGCGGTCTCGGGCACCGCCGGCAGCGACTGCTCGCCCAGCGCCAGCTTCGCGCTGACGAACATGCCCGGGCGCAGATCGTGGCCGGCGTTTTCGACGACCGCTTCGACGATCGAGTCGCGCGTCTGCCGGCGCACGGAAGGGCCGACGTAGCGGATGCGGCCGCGGTGCACGGAGGTGTCGGACGCGGTGTGAAACTCCACGGTCATGCCGGGCCGCACCTGCGTCACGTCTGCCTCGGGCACGGTCAGCTCGACGCGCAGGTTGTCGACGGCGACCAGCGTCACCACCTGGGAGTCGGCGCGCACGTACTCGCCGGCGCTGACCTTGCGCTCGACGATCAGGCCCGAGAACGGCGCGCGGATCTCGGTGTCGCGCAGCGACTCGGCGATCATCGTCTTGCGCGCCTCGGCGGCGGCGACCGACCACCTGGTCGTGTCGCACGAAGTGTGCGCGCGATCGTAGTCGGCCCTGGAGACCGCGCCCTTGCCGAACATCTTGTCGTTGCGGTCGCAGTCGAGTGCCGCC
>Ga0265338_10006663_pt1 | contig 14613 bp, 13 predicted proteins | sample 42126metaG_FD_193579 | JGI IMG/M metagenome (GOLD analysis project Ga0265338, IMG submission 193579) | Rhizosphere microbial communities from Carex aquatilis grown in University of Washington, Seatle, WA, United States - 4-21-26 metaG | ecosystem: Host-associated > Plants > Roots > Rhizosphere... | reverse complement strand
CGGTTCAAGTTCAGGTTCCGCACCACCTACCTGGTCATGCTGCTGATCGTGCAGCTGCTGCCGCAGCAGGCGCTCGTCGTCTCGCTGTTCATCGACTTCCGCAAGCTCAACCTGCTCGACAGCCTGGTCGGCCTGATCGCCGTCTACACCGCGTTCGCGCTGCCGGTCACGATCTGGATGCTGCGCAACTTCGCGGCCACCGTGCCGCGGGAGCTTGAGGAAGCGGCGGCGATCGACGGGGCCGGGGCCTGGACCCGCTTCTGGCGCATCCTGCTGCCGATGGTGTCCCCCGGGCTCGTCGCCACCAGCGTGTTCGCGTTCATCTTCGCCTACAACGAGTTCGTGTTCGCGCTCACCTTCCTCGGCACTGACACCGCTAAGTTCACCCTGCCGCTCTACGTGCAGTACTTCTACGGCCAGAACTCGACCGACTGGGGCGCGATCATGGCATCCTCCACCCTGTTCACCATCCCCGTGCTGCTGTTCTTCCTGATCACCCAGCGCCGCCTGGCGAGCGGGCTGGTGGCCGGCGCGGTGAAGGGATGACGGTACTCGACCCGCTGGAGCCGAATCTCGACCCGGCCCTGGCGGCGCTGGCCGACGCGGTCCTCATCCCGCCGTTTCCCGGCCTCACCGCGCCGCGGTGGCTGCTGCGGGCGCTGTCGCGCGGGCTCGCGGGGGTCACCCTGTTCGGCTCGAACGTGACCGGCGATACCTCGTCGCTCACCGCCACCCTGCGCGCGGCGGCCTCGCTGGAGCCGGTGATCGCCATCGACGAGGAAGGCGGCGACGTGACCCGGGTGGCCTACGCGGCCGGGTCACCGTACCCCGGCAACGCCGCCCTGGGCGCGGTCGACGACGTGGCGCTGACCCGCTCGGTGTACTCCGCGATCGGCGCCGACCTGGCCCGGCTGGGCATCAACGTGGACCTCGCGCCGTGCGCCGACGTGCTCGCGCCCGGCGGCAGCCCGGTGGTCGGCACCCGCTCCTTCGGGGCCGCCCCGGCCCTGGTCGCACGGCACGCGGCGGCGGCCGTCAGCGGGCTGCAGGCGGCCGGGGTGGCGGCCTGCGCCAAGCACTTCCCCGGGCACGGCGCGGCAGGCGAGGACTCGCACCGCTCGCTGGCCACCGTGGCCGGCACGCTGGACGACGTGCGCCGCCGCGACCTGCCGCCGTTCGCCGCCGCCATCGCGGCCGGGTCGGTCGCGATCATGCCGGGGCACCTGCGGGTGCCCGAGCTGACCGGCGCGCTGCCGGCCACGCTGTCGCCCGCCGCGGTCACCGGGCTGCTGCGCGGCGAGCTCGGCTTCGACGGGGTGGTGATCTGCGACGCGCTGGAGATGAAGGCGGCCAGCGCCGCGTTCGGCATCCCCGAGGCGGCGGTGCTGGCCGTGCTGGCCGGGGTCGACCTGCTGTGCCTGGGCCGGGACACCGACGAGGCGATGTACCACGCGGTGCGGGCGGCGCTGGCGGGGGCGGTCACCGCGGGGCGGCTGGACGGGGCGCGGCTAGAGGAGGCGGCGCACCGGGTGGCCGGGCTGCGCGGGCGGCTGGCCGGGTACCGCGCTTCCGGTTCCGGTTCCGGTTCCGGTTCCGGAGCAGCATTCCGAACGGGTGCGGGTGACTCTGGCGGCGCGGGCGCTGGGCCTGGAGTCGGCCTGACCGCGGCGCGGCGGGCGCTGCGCCGGTCCGGGCCGGCGCCGGGCGCGCTGGCCGGCCCGCTGGTGGTGGAGCTTGAGCCGGCCGAAAACATCGCCGCCGGGCGGTTTACCTGGGGGTTCGAGCCGTGGGCAGCGACCCTGCGGGTCGATCCGGGTGGCTCGCAGGACGGCAGCGCGGTGGACCTGGTGCTTCGGGCGAGCGCGGGACGGGCGCTGGTCCTCGCGGTGCGCGACGGGCGGGCGGTGGCCGGCCTGCTCGGCGCGGTGCTGGCGGCGCGGCCGGACACGGTGGTGGTGGAGATGGGCGTGCCCGCCTGGGTACCGCCGCCGGGCACCGCCTACCTGGCTACCTACGGTGCGTCGCGGGTGTGCGCGCAGGCAGCGGCGGAGGCGCTGGGCCTGGTCCCGCAGGCGGGCTAGGGGCGCAGGCGGGCGGCCAGCCAGTCGGCCAGGAGCGACCGGGACTCGTAGGCGAGGTTGGTGACGCCGTGGCCGCCGTCGGGATAGCTGACCAGCTCGGCCGATGGCACCTCGGCGGCCAGCCGCTCCTGGTGGTAGATCGGGGTGATCGAGTCGCGGGCGCCGCCGAGGATGAGCAGCGGGACCTCGATGCGGGCGGCCGCGTCCTCGAGGGTGAGCTCGCCCGCCCGGGCGCGGGCCTCGGCATCCGACCCGGCCCGCGCGCGGGCGGCGATCGTCGCCCGGGTCTGCGCGGGCAGCCGGTCCCAGTCCAGGTCCCAGCGGTACGGGCCGCACAGCGCGACCACCGCCGTCAGGCGCTTCTCGTAGGCGGCCGAACGGGCCGCGTAGTACCCGCCCAGGCTCACGCCGAACAGGCCGATCCGCGTCCCGTCGATGTCCGCGCGCCCGCGCAGGAAGTCGACCGCGGCGGTGGCGACCTTCTCGTAGGCGGGCTCGATCGGCAGCTCGTACTCGGACTCGCCCTGGCCGGGGCCGTCGACCGCGAGGGTGGCGAGGCCGCGGGCGAGGAAGTACTCGGCGGTCGCCTGCAGTTCCTCCTTGGTCGAGTCGAGGCCGGGCACCATGATCACCGCGGGGACCGGGCCGGCCGCCGCCGGGACCCGGAGGTAGGCGGGCAGCGTGGTGTCCGCGTAGGGGATGTGGACGAGGTCGGCGGGCGGGCTGAGGGCGGGGGCCGCCCGGCGGAAGCAGGCGACGCAGCGGTCGTGGGCGGCCCGCTGCTGAGCCGGGTCGTCGACGAACACGAACTTGCCCCAGTGCCAGGCGAGGGCGGCCCGCTGCCAGGCGCCCGCCGCGGTGACCGCGTGGCCGGCCGCCTCGGCCGCCTCGGCCAGCCGCTCGTAGCGGGTCGCGGTGACTCCCCACTCGCGGCACCAGTCCGCCCAGCGGGTGATCCTGGCCAGGGTGGCGGTGACGTCAGCGTAGTCGGTGCCGTTGGCGGTGAACCGGAATCCCCAGTGCGCGATCGCGCCCTTGACCCGCGGATCCTGCTCGTCCGTGTCCTGCTGCTCATGCGCCATGGGGTGATCCTAGGACTGCCCGGCCGGCGGTGCTTAGCGCAGCGGTCACCGGGCGCTCGACGTGGTGCTGGCGGGCTCGTCGGCCGGGGTTCCCCGGAGCCGGTCGCGCAGAATGCAGAGGTCCGTTTCCAGGGCATCGTTCTGGAGGGTTTCAGGGTCGGCGAGCAGCACTTCGACGGCCAGCAGCCATGCGGTGTCGTCCATGACGGTGGTGCCTCCTAGCTGGCCTGGCCTGCCAGCCAGCCTGGTAAGCGGGTCGCGGATCACCCAGCCCGACACCGGGCCTGGCGGAATTTATGCGCGCCTGCGCGACCTCGGCCACCCGCCAGTGCACTTCCGCGAGGACCTGCGCGCCAGGATGCCAGAGCCGGGCGAAGCCTCAGCCCTCGACCTGACCGCAGGCACCCCGGTCATCGAGGTGATCCGCACCGCCTACACCAGCGACGGACAGCCGGTCGAAGTGAGTGAGATGGTTGCCGACGCCAGCGCCTACGTCTTCCGCTACGAATTCACGACCTAAACGGTATCTGTCCCCGGTGATTGCTCGCTGCTAGCTGGTGGAGCGGGTGGGGCAGATGTGGCCTACAAGGGGACGCGCTCCCGCGACCGGTCGTCGAGGAGTCGGCAGGCGTGCTCGGCCATCGCCCGCGGGCGGCCCCGGGCGGCCTCGGTGTCAGCCGGGGCAGTGCCCGCGCCGAGAGCGGTGCCCGCGCCGAGGGCCGCGCGCAGCTGGTCGACCGCGAGGGCGAGGGTCGCGGGCGGCGGGCGGTCGCCCCGGGCGCGCACTGTCGCCGCGACGGATAGCAGGTCGAGCAGCGCCTCGGCGGGCGGTGCGGCAGCGCCGGGCGGGCCGGTGCCGCTGGCCGCCGCGTGCAGGACCAGGGCCGCGGTCTCCAGGCCGACCGCCAGCGGCGACTCGACCGGCATGGCCAGCGCGCCGCGCAGGGCGGCGGTGGCGTGCCCGGCCGCAGCGCCCACGTCGCCCTGGGCGAGCAGGGCGCGGGCCAGCACCGCCCGGATCAGCGGCACCTCCCGTTCCACCCCGAGCTCGCTGGCCTCGGCGTTCGCGGTGGAGCCGAAATCGGCCGCGGCGGCGGTGTCGCCGTCGGCCAGGGCGACCCCGGCGGCGGCGGACAGCAGCACCACCCGCGCGATCCGCGCGGGCCCGCTGTTCAGCGGCAGCGCCTCGGCGATGTAGGCGCGGGCGCCGGCCAGCTCGCCGACCTGCCAGCAGATCATCGCCGCGGTCGGCATGGCGATCGCAAGCTGCTCGACCGAGCCGCCCCGGCGGCACAGGGCGATCGCGTCGTGGGCGTAGCCGGCCGCGGCCGGGTCGCACCGCTCGGCCAGCACGCTGCCCATGCCCATCGCGGCCGAGCACTGCAGGTCGACGTCGTGGGCGGCGGCCGCCTCGATCGACAGCCGGACGTGCTCGATCGCCTCGGGGCCGCGGTCGATGTCGTCGAGCAGCCCGGCCAGGAAGATCAGCGCGCGGGCCCGGTAGGAGTCACGGGCACCGTCTAGCTGCGCGACCGCCGCCTCCAGCTCGCGCATCGCCCGCTCGGTGTCGCCCGCCCAGTAGCTCAGGTAGCCGAGCGCGTAGGTCGCGTAGGCGGCCCAGGGTCCCGACGGGCCCGCCGCCAGCAGCCGGTCGAGCCAGAAGCGGCCCTCGTGCAGGCTGGTGGCGGCGAAGTAGCGGTGCAGCCGGAACGCCAGCTCCTGGCAGCGGCTGAGGTCGGCCCGGCCGGACAGGCCGGCCGCGAACAGCGACCGTACCGAGCCGAGGATGGCGGTGACCTCGTCGCGGAACGAGCCGGGGGCGGCGCGGGCGCTGTCCGGCAGCCGGGTCCGCACGGCATCGGCCAGCCGCTGGTAGGCGGCCTGCTCCTCGTGCTGCTCGACCAGCAGCTCGCCCGCGAAACGGTGCAGGTCGTCGTCTTGCTGGTAGCGCCAGTTAGCCCCGGTGCGGTCCACCGTGAGCAGGCTGCGGGCGGTCAGCTCGCGCAGGATGCGCACTACCCGGACCGGGGTCACCGGGCCGCCCGCGACCACCTGGCGGACCAGCGGCAGCCCGGCCGGCCCGTCGAGCACCGCCAGCCGCCGGAACACCGCCGCCTCGTCGTCGTCGAGCTGCTGGTAGCTGTTGCGCGCGATCGATCGCAGCGTTCCCTCGTGGACCGGGCCGATCTCAGCCAGGTGGTCCACCAGGTCGCCGGCCGGCATCGCGGCGAGCTGGGCCGCCACCAGCTCAAGCGCGAGCGGCAGGCCGCCGCAGCGGCGGCACAGGGCGAGCAGGTGGGGCGCCACGCCGTCGTCGAGCGGCAGCGTCGCGCCCGCCTCGCGGACCCGGTCCACGAGCAGCCGGACCTGGCCGTTGGCGCTGAGCGGCTCCCCCGCGGCGGGCGCCGGCAGCGGTTCCAGTGACAGCACCGACTCGCCGTCCACCGACAGCGGCGTCCGGCTGGTGGCCAGCAGGGTCAGCATCGGCGCGCGGCTGAGGACCGCCGCCGCCAGTGACGCGGCGCCGTCCACCACCGGCTCGCAGCCGTCGAGGACCAGCAGCACCCGGCCGAGCGGCGCGAGGTGATCGGCGATGGCGGCGGCCGGATCGTCGGCCCCGATCGCCACGCCGAGCGCGATCGCGACGCTGGAGGCGACGACCGCGTCGTCGGCCACCGGGGCGACCGGTACCCACAGCCTGCCGCCGGGGAACTCCGACCGTCCGGCCGCCGCCTGCGACGCCGCCACCCGGGACCCCGCCATCCGGGACCCCGCCACCTGGGCGGCCAGGCGCGACTTGCCGACCCCGCCCGGGCCGGTCACGGTGACCAGTCCGGGCCGGGTGAGCAACCCCGACAACGTTCGGACCTCTCGTTCTCGGCCGACGAACGAGGTGGCCGGCACCGGGACCGGGGCCGCGCCCGAGACTGCCTGGTCCCGCAGCGCGGTCAGGTAGACCTGGACCGTTTCCGGGCTGGGATCGACGCCGAGCTGGTCACCGAGCACCGCCCGGCACTGCTCGTAGGCGAGCACCGCGCCCGCCCGGTCGCCGGACCGGTCGAGGGCCGCGATCAGCGCCCGGTGCAGGCTCTCCTCCAGCGGGTAGGCGGTCAGCGCGCGGCGGACCGCCGCGACCGCCCGGTGATGATCCGACAACTGGCTGCTCGCCTCGGCCAGCAGCAGGACCGCGCGCAGCGCGGTCGCGTCGACGCGGTGCCGGACCGGCCCGATCCAGTCGGCGTCCTCCCCCGGGAGGAGCTGGTCGCCCGCCAGCCGGGTGACCGGCTCGGCCAGCTCAAGCACCGCCCGGTGGCGCCCCTCAGCCAGCAGGCCGGCCGCCCGGGCGACGTCCCGCGCCGCCTGCGCCACGTCCACCAGCACCCCGTCGGCCAGCTGGTAGCCGGACGGGACGGTGGCGATCAGCCGCTGCCCGTCGCCGCCGGCCGGCCCGCACGCGGTGCGCAGTCCGCGCACCACCCCGCGCAGCGCCACCGTCCAGGTGGACGGCAGCTCGTCCCCCCAGACCAGCCTGGCCAGCCGCTCGGCCGGCACCGGGCCGCCTGATACCGCCAGCGCGACCAGCACCACCCGGGCCCGGCGGCCGCCGAGGGCGAGCCCCGAGACCGTGGTGCCGGCGGTGCCGGCGGTGCCGGTCGTGCCCGCGCCGTGCACCGCCACCGACCCGAGCACGTCAATTCTCATCAAAAGCACCAATAATTCAACATCGCAGGCGATAGGCCAGTCCCGCCGGGGCTGCGCGGACATGGGGGTCGCGTGCTTTGCACAGCGCAATTGTAGGTCGGATGACACCGGAATTACCTGGCCGTTACCGCTTCCTGCTGCCATAGCGGCATGCGTATCACCGTGGCCGGCCAGCTCCGGCTCCTGATCATCGGCCTGTCGGCCGCCGCCGCGCTGACCGCCTGCGGCGCCGGGTCCTCGGCCTTGCCTTCCTCAGCGCCTTCCTCAGCGCCTTCCGCGGCGTCTTCCCCGGCCGGGACCTCTCCTGCGGCGGGCACCGGCTCGGCCGCCGCGGCGACGGCGTCGGCGGCTGGTACCGCGTCCGCCGCGGCCGCGGGCGGCTCAAGCGTCAACGTCTGCTCCCTGCTGTCCTCCGCCCAGGCCTCGTCGATCAACCAGGTCACCTACGGCGCGGCCAGCGACAAGGAGGTGACGAGCAACTGGAACCAGTGCACCTACGCCAACAAGGGCAGCGTGGACCCGGTCGACATCCAGGCGCTTAACGTGAGCGTGATCGGCATGCCCGGCTGCTGGGACTCGCTGAAGTCCGCCGACGGGCCCGGCACGGCGGTTTCCGGTATCGGCGACGAGGCCTTCGGCTACGGGATCGGCTTGGACGTCCGGACGGGGTCTACCTGTGTCACCATCCAGGGGCTGACCCACGCCGAGCTCGATGGCGACCACAGCCGGGACGAGGCGATCGCCAAGATCGTGCTGGCCGGCTTGCACTGAGCCGGCTTTCCTGGCCCGTGGCCGCCAGCGTGACGGACCTGGACGCGCTGGCAGCCACCGGCTGGAAGAGTGACCGTCATCGACTCGGCCAGGCGGCGGGCGCCCTGCTCGGAGGGGTCGGCCGCGTCCTTGCGGAGCTGGCGGGTCAGCGCGCGCAGCGCGTCGAGGGCGGCGACGTTGCCCGAGCCCTCCCAGACGGACTGCAGCGGCGCCTCGCGGTAGAGCCGGGGCATCCCGGATTCCTCGATGTAGCCGTTGCCGCCGAGGCACTCCAGGGCCTCGGCGGCGTGGGCCGGGGCCAGTGAGCCCCAACCGCGCTACGAGGTCCCGGTCTTCCCTGACGGCTTGAATGCTGGGCGGAGGAAGGTCCGTTCGAAGCGACGAATGCAGCGGGTCTCCGCGCTGAGCTGCCAGAGCTCCTGGGCCTCCGGGTCTTGACGGATGGCAGTGCGGTAGATCTCGTAGGCGGCCAGGCTGGGGAACGAGAACAGCGCGTAGGCGATGTCGTTGGCCCCTTCGTGCGGCAGGTAGCAGCCATGGTGAGTACCGCCGAAACGGGTGACGACCGGGATCCACCCGGTCGCGTACCTCTCGAACGCTGCGGCCTGGCTGGGGTCGATCTCGTAGCGAAGATGGCAAGTGATCACGGGGAACATTCTCCGGGGAGCCGGGCATCGCGGCAATCACCTATTACCGGCATTTCACCAGCCTTAGGCCTCGCCGGGGCCAGTACGGGCGCGCCTGCGGGCCACCGGTTTCGCCGTGACGTAGAATTCGCGTCGGTTATCAGTGGACGTTCCGGGATTCCAGCGGCCAGAGCCGGGATTCCTGGAACAGGAACTGTGGGGGATTATGCCGAGACGCACCGGAAGCCGGGCCGCCCGCGCCCTCGTGGTGGCCGCGGCACTGGCCGCGGTGCTCCCGGCGGCTAGCACCGCGACGGCCAGCGCGGCCGGGCGGCCGGGGGCGGTCCGGCCGTCCGCGGAGGCGGGGAGCACCGCCGCCCGGCCGGTCCAGACCCGGGTGATCCGGCGGGTGCGCGCCGTCCGGGCGGTCCCGCCGTGGACGATCGAAATCCCCGCCATCGGGGTGCGCGCCCGGCTGCTCATCCTGGGGGTCCCGGTCAGCACGGCCGGCGCTGGCAGCCTGCTGCTGCCGGTGCCGTCGCTGGCGAGGGCGGGCGACGCCGGCTGGTACCCGTTCACCGCCCTCCCCGGGGCGGCGGGCAACGCCGTCATCGCCGGGCACGTCGACACCTACGCGGGCCCGGCCGTCTTCTACAACCTTTACCGGCTGCGGCCTGGTGACCTGGTCACGGTGACCGCCCGGGCCGGCCGGGAGCGGTTCCGGGTCACCTCGGTGCGCGAGCTGGCCAAGCCGGACTTCCCGGTCGGCCAGGTGTTCGGCCTCACCGCCAGGCACACGCTGTGGCTAATCACCTGCGGCGGCGATTTTAACTATGAAACAGGACATTACCTGGACAACATTGTCGTGTCGGCGGCCTGGGAGCCGGCCCGGAAATCGGCCGCGAAACGGCATGACCGGCAAATAGTGCGAATAAAGTCCGCGCAGAGCGCTCGCAATTAATTCGGGGGACGATAAGTAACTGTTACTATGAAGCGACTAGCAGAGCGGAATAATCGAACTGCGCCCAGTGCGCGGAACTTAAGGCTCATTCGCATCGGGGGAAGCAGTGAACCGAATTAGCGCTATCGGCGCCACGATCGCAACCGGCGCCGTCGCGACGGTAGCCGCTACGGCGGTAATCATGCCCGCCATGGCCGCCCCGCGGCCGGCCACCACGCAGCCGGCCGCGCCGGCCAGGTCGATCAACCGGGCCACCACCACGGTCGAGCGCGCCCAGCTCGCGGCCGGGCAGTCGGCCGTGGTCGGCCTGTCTTCGGCCGACATCGCCGCCCAGACGGATGGCGGCAAGTACCTGACGGTGGTGCACTGCCGGGGTGTGGACACGCCGCCGCCGATCCGGGTCGGCGAACCGGGCACGCCGCTGACCGCCTACGGCACCGGCTCGTCGGCCGGGCTGCTGAAGATGCTGGCCAAGCCCAACCCGTACAAGACGATTTACACCTGCACGGTCAGCGTCGAGGTGAAGCCGCCCGCCAAGCCCGCCAAGAAGCCCGCCAAGAAGGCTGACACGCGCAAGCATGCCTGCGAGCTCGGCACCGGGTCGGGCGCGGCCGGCGGCACCGGCGGGACCGGCGGCACTGGCAGCGGCGGGGGGGCGAAGGACCGCTGCACCAAGTCGGTCACCCTGAACACCGGCTTCGGCGGCATGGCCTCGCAGGTGGGCAGGCACCACGTGGCTGGCTGACCCGCTAGCCGCGGCGGGGGCTCGGCCGGGCGTCACGCGAACCGTTCCTCGGGGACAATAGACGCATGACCGAGCCCCAGCAGGCCATCAAGCCGGCCGACCAGCCCCCGGGCAGCGACCGGCCGGCCGGCCCCGACCAGCCGCCGGGCGCCGACCAGGCCCCGGGCCAGACCAGCACCGCGTGGACGGGCAGCGGGCGGACCCCGCTGCGCCAGTTCCTGCGCACCGAGACCGGCTCGGCCACCATCCTCGCCGCCGCCACCGTCGCCGCGCTGGCCTGGTGCAACCTGGCGGGCGGCAGCTTCGACGCGTTCTGGGCGACCAGGCTGAGCGTGAACGTGGACTCGCACGGCATCGCGATGGACCTGCGGGAGTTCGTGAACTCCGCCCTGATGGCACTGTTCTTCCTGGTGGTGGGGCTGGAGGCGCGCCGCGAGTGGGACATGGGCGAGCTGCGGGTGCGGGCCCGGGTCACCCTGCCGTTCCTGGCCGGCCTGGGCGGCATGCTGCTGCCGATCGCGATCTTCCTGGCGATCAACGCGGGACGGCCGACCGCGCACGGCTGGGGCGCGGCGATGTCCACCGACACCGCGTTCGCGCTGGGCGCGCTGGCGCTGGCCGGCGGCAGCCAGCTGCCCGACCGGGTGCGCACCTACCTGCTGACGTTCTCGGTGGTCGACGACCTGCTGGGGCTGGCGGTGATCGCCATCTTCTACAGCAGCCACGTCCACTGGCTGCCGCTGCTGATCGGCATCCTGCTGCTGGCCGGCTACGGCCTCGCGACCAGGCGCGGGCTGCGCAACGGGCCCGTCACCATGCTGGTCGCCCTGGCCACCTGGGTGGCGTTCTTCCAGTCAGGGGTCGACCCGATCGTCTCGGGGCTGGTCGTCGGCCTGCTGACATGCGCCTACCCGGCCACGCGGCAGGACCTGGACCAGGCCACCGACGCGTTCCGGCTGTTCCGCGAGCAGCCCACCGCCCGCCTCGCGGCCGAGGCGCGAGAGGCCGCCCGCAGCGCCATCTCACCCAACGAGCGGCTGCAGGAGCGGTACCACGGCATCACCAGCTACCTGATCGTCCCGCTGTTCGCGCTGGCCAACGCGGACATCAGGTTCAGCGGATCGTTCCTGGCGCACGCGTACACCTCCCCCGCGACGCTCGGCATCATGATCGGCTACCTGGCTGGCAAGCCGCTCGGCACCGGGGCTACCGCCTGGCTGGTGAGCAAGGTGACCGGGAAGCGGCTGGCCCCGCCGGTCGGCTGGGGCGCGGTGGCCGGCGTTGGCATGGTGGCCGGTATCGGGTTCACGGTCGCGCTGCTGATCTCGTCGCTGGCGTTCAGCGGCACCGAGCTGGCCGAGGCCAAGCTCGGCATCCTGTCCGGCGCGGTCATCGCCACGCTGCTCACCTGGGTGATCTTCCGCGGCCTGAACCGGATGGCGCCGCGTAACCGGCTGCGGGCGCTGCTCGGCACCGCGACCAGCGTCACCGACCTGGCGGTGCCGGTCGACCCGGACCGCGACCACATCCGCGGGCCGAAGCAGGACGCGCTGGTCACCCTGGTCGAGTACGGCGACTTCGAGTGCCCCTACTGCGGGCAGGCCGAGCCGGTGGTGCGCGAGCTGATCCGCCAGTACGGCACTCAGTACGGCGACCTGCGGTTCGTGTTCAGGCACCTGCCGCTGACCGAGGTCCACCCGCACGCGCAGCTAGCGGCGGAGGCGGCCGAGGCGGCGGCGGCCCAGGGCCAGTTCTGGGAGATGCACGACACGCTGATGGACCACCAGGGCGCGCTCACCGTCCGCGACCTGGTCAGGTACGCCGAAGACCTGGGGCTGGACACCGAGAAGTTCCGCACCGAGCTGTTCAAGCACAGCTACGCCTACCGGATCGCCGAGGACGTCGACTCGGCCGACCTGGCCACCGTGTCCGGCACGCCGACGTTCTTCATCAACGGAAACCGCTACTACGGCGCGTTCGACATCGAAGGGCTGACCGAGGCGGTGCACACCGCCAAGCAGCGCGCGGTCATCGCCCGCTCGCTGCGGCGGGCGGAAACGGCCCGCCAGGACTAGGCCGGGCAGGAAGGGGGGCACGCGTGGCGGTGCCAGCGGAAGGCGGTCGCCCGGGGGCACCGCCCGCGGACTTCGCGATCACCGGCGGGTACGTGGTGCCGGTTGAGGGCGAGCCGGTCGACGGCGGCACCGTGATCGTGACGGGCGGCAAGATCGCGGCGGTGACCGGCCCCGGCACCGCCCCGCCGCCCGGGCTGCCGCTGGTCGACGCGTCCGGCCGGTGGGTGCTGCCCGGCCTGGTCGACGCGCACACCCACCTGGGCGCGCGGGAGGAAGGCGAGGGCTGGGCCGGGCACGACACCAACGAGCTGACCGGCCCGGTGCAGGCCCACGTGCGGGTGCTCGACGCGATCAACCCGGCTGACGAGGGGTTCCGCGACGCGATCGCGGGCGGCGTGCTGACGGCCGGCATCACCCCCGGCTCGGGCAATCCGATCGGCGGGCAGACAGTGGCGGTGCACTGCTGGGGCCGGACCGTGGACGACATGGTGCTCCGCTCCCCGGCCGGGATGAAGTCGGCCCTCGGCGAGAACCCCAAGCGGTCGCCCGGCGAGCGGCGGGTCAACCCGTCCAGCCGCCTCGGCGTCGCCGCCGCGATCCGCGCCGCGCTGGTGGACGCGGTCAACTACCAGGACAAGATCCAGGCCGAGTCAGCCGAACGGGTGCGGCTGACTCCGAATGCCCCCCGCGACCTGCGCAACGAGGCACTCGGCCGGGTGCTGCGGCGGGAGATCCCCTGGCGGCAGCACTGCCACCGGGCCGACGACATCGCCACCGCCCTGCGGCTGGCGGCCGAGTTCGGCTATGACCTGGTGATCGATCACGGCACGGAGGGGTACCTGATCGCCGACAAGATCGCCGCCGCCGGGGTCCCGGTGGTCACCGGGCCGCTGATCACCGCCAGGTCCAAGGTCGAGCTGCGGAACCGGACGATGGCCAACCCGGGGCTGCTGGCGGCGGCCGGGGTGACGGTCGCGATCGCCACCGACCACCCGGTCGTCCCGGTCCACCTGCTGATCGTCCAGGCCGCGCTGGCCGTCCGCGAGGGCCTGGACCGGGCGGAGGCGCTGCGCGCGGTGACCCTCACCCCGGCCCGGATCATGCGGGTAGCTGACCGGACCGGCTCGCTCGCACCCGGCAAGGACGCGGACATCACGGTCTGGTCGGGCGACCCGTTCGACGTCATGTCGCGGGTGGAGGCGGCCTACGTCGGCGGCCGAGAGGTGTACCGCTACGACCACGCGGCCCGGGCCGGGGTGTTCGCGCCCCTGCAACCACCTGCTCCCCTGTAACCGCTTCTGTCTCCGCCGCCCCCGTCCCTCTCCCAAGTGGTTGGGACTGCAGGCCGCCGGTGACCGGCCCGGAGCCGCAGCCATGCGTTGGAAGCCGACGGTGGAGGCCGGCTGGCCGGGAGGCCGGCTGGCCGTGGGCCGGGAGGCCGGCCGCCGCGGGCCGGTTACAGCTCGCCGCGCTGGCGGAGCTGCTCACGGAAGTCGTCGAGTGCCTCGTCGGGGTCGGCGCCCAGGCCGGGCAGCACCACCATCTCGGTGCCGGTCCAGTAGGCGCCGGCGTACCCGCCGTCGGCCTGCACGAGCAGGAAGTCGTGCGCGATCTTGATGTGGTCGCGGACCTCGGTCCAGGTGGCGCCGGGCGGTACCAGGCCGACCGCGGGCGGCTCGCTGTCGTCGTAGGTCAGGCCGTCGAGCAATGGGCGCCTCCTCACCGGACGGGGACAGCGGCAGCGTAGGGCAGCGGGCGGCGGGCCGGCGTCTCAGCCCAAGACGGGGTTAGCCGCGATGCCAGTAAGTTACGGGACTGCGGAGGCCAGCGAGGTTTCAGTTACAACCCCCAGGCCTCTGATACCCGGCTGAAATCGAAACTTTTCATGATCACGGAAACTTTTTAGTGTGATCACACTAAAAAGTTTCCGATATCTTGGTTGGCCGGTGTCGCATGCCTTCTCGGCCTGCCGGCGCGGCTACGCGGCTACGCGGGAACTAACGGCCCGGGGGTTAGCCGCGGCTCGGGATCAGGCCGGCCAGCAGGATCTCGCCGGTCCGGCGCAGCCGGGCGGTCAGGTCGATGCACGCGCGGGCCAGCACCGGGTCGCTGGCGTAGAGGCCGGCCAGCACCGGCCCGGGGTTGGCCATCTGCCAGACGGCGCCGGCCAGCGAGGCGATCGCGCTGACGAACTCGACGCACTCGGCCACCGTGAGCGCGGGCAGCGCCGCCTGGACCAGGGCGGCCGCCTGGTCGACAGCGCCGAGCGAGGTCCGCTTGTAGCGGCGCACGGTCTCGGCCGACACGTTGCGCTCCAGGTTGAGCGGGGTGTGCGCGATGAGGTCGCACAACAACGGCCTGCCGCCGAAGCTGCGGGCGAAGACGTCGGCGACCGGCCTGGCGGTAGCCGCGGTGCCGGAGGTGGCAGGAGCGGCTGGGGTGGTGCCGGAGGTGGCAGGAGCGGCTGGGGTGGTGGCAGTGGTGGCAGTGGTGGCAGGGCCGGCGCCGCTGGCAGGGCCGGCGCCGCTGGCAGGGCCGGCGCCGCTGGCAGGGCCGGCGCCGCTGGCAGG
>Ga0265338_10006662_pt1 | contig 14616 bp, 9 predicted proteins | sample 42126metaG_FD_193579 | JGI IMG/M metagenome (GOLD analysis project Ga0265338, IMG submission 193579) | Rhizosphere microbial communities from Carex aquatilis grown in University of Washington, Seatle, WA, United States - 4-21-26 metaG | ecosystem: Host-associated > Plants > Roots > Rhizosphere >... | reverse complement strand
GCTGGCCAGGTACTGAAAATGATCACCGACAAACGAATACCGGAAGAAATAGGCGCTGAAGAATCCCAGCACCGGGAAGAGGGAGACGCCGAAGATCGCGGTCGCGAAAAATACCGGACGCAGCCGGCCGTGCCGGCGCCACCACAGCCACCCCACGCCCCCCGCGGCCGCCAGCACCGGCAGATACGCAATGGCCCGCGTCGCGTCCAGCGCCCAACGCGGATAGATGAAGATCAGCGGATGGGGCCAGAGGAGCTTTCCGAGATAGAACCAGAAGACTTTTCCCGAGAGGACCACGCGCTCCGGCAGCGTCTGGTTCCAGTCCGGTCCCAGGGCGCCGGAGTGGAACTCTTGCTCCCAGATGGTCCAGGCGCCGGCGGCGGCGGAGACGAGCAGAAACGGCGCCAGCCAGAGCACATAACGCCAGCGCCAGCGGCCCCGCGTCCACCACCAGCAAAGCCCGAGCACGACCGGCAGCATCACCGTCGACGACTTGCTCAGAATCGCCAGCACGGCGCCCAACCAGGCGAGGACGTAGTAAACCCAGCGGACACCGTGGTCCCGCGGCGGCTCCGCCTCGACCCACCGCAGGAAGCACCAGATGGCGAGCAGGTAGAATACGGCCGACTGGGTGTTCTTCAGCTCGGAGATCCACGCGGCCGATTCGACCTGCACCGGATGCAGCGCCCAGAACAGGGCGCCGAGCCAGGCGCCCCGCAGGTGCCAGCGCGCGAGCACGAGCCAAAGCAGGACGGCACTCCCGGCGTGCAGGAGCACGTTGATCACGTGGTAAGGCAGCGGGTTGAGTCCCCAGAGGGCGTGGATCACCCAGAAGGTCGATGTCGTCAGAGGAAAATAGTTGGCCGCGGGACTGATCCAGATGCGCGCCAGGCCGAGCGAACCGACGATGCTGGGGTTGGCGGTGACGTGGGCGTCGTCGTCCCAGATGAAGCCGCCGGTCAACGCCGGCAGGTAGGCGACGACCGTCGCGCAGAAGATCAGCACCCCGGGCAAAAGGGCTCCGAAGCTGCCGGCATCGCGGCAGGCCGTTCCGACGGGGGGTGCTTTCGCCACGCGAAAACACGAACAAATCCCGCGACGCGCCGCAATCGCCGATTCGCCGCCGGCGGGCCGGCACCCGACGCCTTTTTCGCCACCTGACCCTTCCGGCAGCCGGTTACGGCGCGCTGGCCTGGCGGCGGCGGATGATCAGGCGCAAGGCGGTCAGCAGTCCGATCGCGACTATGCCCGGAGCACTAATCGCTCCGCCGCCGCCGCCACCACCCGTCGAGGGGGGAGGCGTGCCGCCACCACCGGGGGGCGGCGGACCGGAACCGCCGCCCGGACTGGCCACGCCCGAGAACGTGACGACCGAAGTCGCCGGAATCGCATAAGCGAAAGCCGAGGCGGTGACGGCAACGGACGGCTGCGGCTCCAATGACTGCGTGCGCGATGTGACATAGGGGGTCACCGAAGCGAGCGTGACGCCTTGGACGTTGAAAGTCTGCGTCACGGGCTGGATCGCATCGTTGACCGCGACGATGGCAAACCGGCCACTCGATCCCTCCGTGAACGCGGTGATGCCCAGCGTTCCGGTGTTGGTCGGAACGTCCACGCGATGATCGCCCGGCCGGACGAAGCGGCTGAATTGCGCCATCACGTAGCTGCGGGGCTGAGGGACGCCGGCGGCGTTGAGCAGGCCGTTGGCGTCGCCGATGCATTTCCACCAGATATACGCGCTCATGTTGCCCACTGACAGGCACTCGCTGATCTGCCGTCCCGTCGCGACCGCCGTTTCGATCGTCTGGTCGTTGATCAGGTACTCCGTCATCCACAGGGGCAGGCCCCGCGACCGCGCGAGCGGATAGTCCCGGATCGCTGCACCGTAAAGATGCCCGCCCACGAAGTCGATGTTCCCCACCGCGACCGCGTCGTTCAACGTGGGATCGGAAAGCGATTGGTCGAAGTCGAACGACTCGGGCATCATCACCGGCACGGTGATCGCCCCGGCGAAGTCGCGGCAAAACGTGCGGAACTGCTCCGGGGTCCAGAGGCAGGACTCGTAGGTCGCGGCAAAGTCGGGCTCGTTTTGCAGCGAGATGACCGCGAGCGGCGCGTTGTTCGCGGCCATGTAGGCCGCGTAGTTGTTCAGATAGGTGACGAACGCTCCATACTGGGAAGGCAGCAGCGAGCCCTGGATCAGGTTGTTGTTATCCTTCATCGCCGCCGGCGGCGTCCAGGGCGTGGCGAGAATCCGGGCGCCGCGCGCGTGGGCCTTTTGGGCATCGAGCAGGTTGTTCCCATTGTCGCCGTCCGGGGCGATGCGCACGCGGAGCAGAGTGAGGCCGGCTTGGATGCCGCTCGTGCCGTAGAGCTGATCCATTTGCGCCTCCGTGAGCCGATCGATCCCGTTGTTGAGGAACACCACGCCGGCACCGAAGCCGTCGATCGCCTGCCTCGTGGCGGCGGCGTCAACGGTGCAACTGGCCGGCGGGAGATCAAACGCCGCCACCGCCCCGTAGACGGCCATCGAGAAATCGACGAAGTCCGGGTCAAGGATCCGGCCGCGGTCCCAGTAGGCCGCGCCACCCGGGTAGGTGTCGCTCGCGGTCCGATACCACCGCAGCGGGTCCGTACCGCTCATGCCCGCGAGTTCGAGCACATACGTGTGCCCGGCGCCCAGCGTGACCTGATCGGCGCCGGTGAAGTCGAGCCGCAGCAGGCCGACGGCCTGGGGGGCGTAGGTGATCGGGACGCCGCTGCCGCCGCCCAGCCGGTTGACGCTGGTCGCGTAGGTGTCCGGGTTCGGTGCCGCCATCGCGCCCAGATCGTAAAGGTTGACCGTGACCGGAGCCGGGATGGCTGTTCCGGTGCCTCCGCCGACGTAGAGATAGATGGTCTGGAGCGTGGCGTTGCTGCCCGCCGGCAGCGTGAAAGTCTGGCCGACGGTGGTGCCGGCTGAAAAGCTCTCGCCCACGGTGGACGGGGTGTTCGGCGTGCTCGTCGTGCTGATGAGCGGAGCGCCCGGCCACCTGGCGGCGCCGGCACCGAGGTTCTGCTGGACGGTGATGCCGGCGTGGGCGACGGCCCCGAGCCAGGCGAGAACGCCGACGACGAGGAGGGTGCGGAACGGGGTGGAGGTGATCATGGCTGGGTCGGAGCTGGAGACCTGCCGGTAGCGTAACCCCGGAGGTGTCCTAACTACTTCACTACGGCCATCGCCGGGGCTGGAGTCAAAGAAAGGCGCAAACTTTCGACCCCGCATTGTACCAGCAATCTCCGGTATCAATGGGCCCGCCGGTGGAAGTCACCCGGTGCCAGCAACAAACCAGCAACCTCTACCTCGCCCCATCCATCCCGGGATCGGTGACGGGTCCTCTGGACCGCGCTATCGCCTCTCTTTCCGCGGTCCCGCCGCGTCCGGCCGCCTGTTCCCCGTGAGACCCCTCACGGCCGGTCCACGCCGACCACGATCTGGGTGAACGAATGCGGCGGGAAGACATAGTGGATCGTCGAGCCGTTGGCGGGCGCCTGCCCGGTCTTGGGCGCATAGGTGTCGCGCGCCTCGTAGGTGTAGGGCTGGTTGTCGATGCCGTCGCTGGCGATCTGGCTCACCGTCGCGGAGCCGACGAAGGTGCCGGCGACGTTCTGGATGTCGGTGGCGATGGCCTCGTCCTTGTGCCGGTTGACCACGTTGATGACGACCTGCTTCGCCTGCCGGTTGTAGACGGACGACACGTCGAGATAGGGTATGTGCGCGTAGAAGTCGCTCGTGCGAAACGTGTCGCAGTCGACGAAGGTGGCCAGCGCCACTCCGCGGCAGCGGGTCGAGTACATCTTGAACGCATGGAAGATCGGCGACCGGTAGGTCTGCCCGGTCTTGGGATCGCGGCCGAGCAGGGAGGTCAGCAGCGTGTAGTTGGCCATCTTGACGACATCGGCGTGCCGGATGAACGCGTTGAAATACTGCGCGAGGGCCAGGGTGGAGAGGTGACCGCCCCGGAAGGGAGGCGCCCATTCGTCGACCGAGATGTACATCGGTTTTTTCTTCGCGATGGTCGAGACGGCCTTGATCTGGCCGGCGACGATCTCGATCCGCTCCTCCAGATCGAGGCCGCGTTCGCCCATGAGGACATAGTAGTCGTCGGACGGGTCCCAGTAGCGGTGCATGGAGACGTAGTCGGCCACGCCGTACAGCCCCTTGACGACCTTCCAGGTCCACTCCACCCAGTCGAGGTTGTCCTTATAGTTGGAGGGGCCGTTGGCGATGAACTCGAGCGGCGTGCCGGGCGAGCTGCGGCGCATGGCCTTGGCCGCCTCGACGGCGAACTTCACGTAGTCGTCGGCGTCCTTGTAGCCGATGATCCAGGGCGCGCCGTCGACCTCGTTGCCGAGGCACCAATACTTGATGCCGTAGGGTTCCGGATGGCCGTACGCGGCGCGCTTGTCCGCCCAGTAGGTGCCGACCGGCGCGTTGCAGTACTCCACCCAGTAACGCGCGTCGTCGAGGCTGCCGGTGCCCATGTTGATGCACACGACATTCTCGGAACCGATCAGCTGGTTGAGTTCCACCCACTCGTCGGTGCCCACCTGGTTGGTCTCCACCACGCCCCAGGCCAGCTCCAGGCGCTTGGGCCGCTGGTCCTTCGGCCCGATGCCGTCGCGCCAGTCGTAGCTGCTGACGAAGTTGCCGCCGGGCCAGCGCATCTGGGTGACCTGCAGCTCGCGCGCGGCGTCGAGCATATCGGTCCGGAATCCGTTCTTGTCCGCCAGCGGCGACTTCGGGTCGTAGAGCGGGCCGTAGAGCGTGTGGAATTTCAAATCCGCGCGGTGGATGCCGATCGGTTCCATGAAGACGCCGTAGATGCGGGGGTCGACGGCGTCGATGACGTGGTCGAGGTCGATCCGGATGATGGCCGACCGGGCCGGCGCGCCGAGCGGCAGGAGGAACAGGAGAGCGGCGAGGCGGACCGGGTGGTTTTTCATGGGAACGAGCGTCCGGATCAGCGGACGGGGGGCGAATTCGCAGAGGTGGCGGCGTGCCGTCATGGGCGCGACCGGGCACCCAATTTGTTCGCGGAATCCGACGCAGTCAAACCCTGCACCTTGCACCCGGCTGCCCGGACTTTTCCGGAACGCGCGGATGCCGGCGAGTCCCCTGCCCGCGATTCTGCTGGGAGAAACCCATGGCGATCGCATCGCTAAATCCCGTGACCACCGCCTCCAGGTCAGTCGGGTAACGGCGGATCGATCCCTCGCTGGCGGCCTGGTCGCCGCGCGGCGGCAACCATTGGCTGACAGGTCGTTCCCCGGTCTTGCGGCACATCGGGATTGACTTTGGCCCGCTGGTTTTTGTTCTAGACCCCTTCCCCCGCCACTGCCCAGTAGCTCAGCGGTAGAGCAGGTGACTGTTAATCACTTGGTCGCTGGTTCGATCCCAGCCTGGGCAGCCATTCGACGCGCCTCGCAAGGCTTGCCAAAGGCCCTGAGCAGCGTCGAAGGGCTCATGGCCTGCGGCCCGTATGGCTGACGGAAAGACGATTGCCCAACCCGACTGACGACGCGTCGAATGGCCCTGAGCAAGCTGGGCCCCGAGTTGGTCGAGGGGCGTAGCGCGTCGAAGGGCCGTCGGACGTTCAATCTGGGAGTTCTAGACTCCACGGATCCCTCGTCGGGTGAGAATCGCAGGTCAAGCAGCTTTAAATGCCGTGGGAACCGCGACCGGCAAGCTCGCCTATGACGAGGATGAGAGAGCCGGGTTGACGACCTATCTCGGAGCGCCGAGTAGACAGGTCAGGAGACTCCACGGTGCGTCGCCAAAATGATCTGCCTACAGCCGACCCGCTTTTGAGCGACATGCAGCGCTTAGCCCCTGGACTGTCGAGGGACATCCCCGTTGTCTACTTCCTTCGTCTGCAATCAGGTGTGATCTACGTCGGAGCCTCCCTCGATCTCGAGCAACGCCTCGAAGACCACGCTTCTGGCCGGGCCTGCCGCACCACCGCTGTCGACCCCCCGGTTGGTATGCTCCGTCTCGAGATCTACGCCTCGTTCTCAGAAGCGCGGCAGCGCGAATCCCAGCTCAAGCGCTGGTCGCGCGCCAAAAAGGAGGCGCTGATCCGCGGCGACGCCGCTGCCCTCCGCAGACTCAGCCGTTCGCGGGACTGAGCGACGATAACCGCCACTACCTCTGGGACAACATCCATGCCCGCCACTGGATCGAAACCGCCCGGCGCTGTGGCGTTGCGGACATGGAGGCGATCATCGCGGACCTCGTGTCCCGCACGCCGGCGATCATCGACTGCGTGCAGGCCGCAATTCCCAAAGGCTTCCCGTCCCAGATCGCGGATTCGGTCCTCGACGGCGTCCGTACATCCGCAGAGCGATTGATGAAGGAATTGGCGGCAAAGCTCCAAGGCGGATTCTCCGTCTACAGCTCACCCATGACCCTCCGCGGGTCACTTTGGAGGGCCGGGGGCACCCGGCAGGCCGATCTCACTTCTCGACGGACGGGATCGCGGTCTGCTCATTCCCGGCCTGTCGGGCCGCGTCGAGCCCGCGCAGGCTGTTCCTTCGCCCCGGACACCGCTGCAGCACCAGCGCATAATCTTCGGCTGCCTTCGCCGGCTGGCCGAGTTCCATGAGCAGGTCACCGAGCTGCTCACGCGCCGGCAGCACGGCCCCGGGCGTGACGGGATGCTTCTCGGTCGAATCCTCCAGGTCCGCGGCAGAGCGGAGTTCCATCACCGCCTCGGCATCCTGGTGGCTGGCCCGCGCGATCCAGGCTCCCAGCGCGCGGCGCTGCACCTCGACCTGATCCGCCCAGTTATAGTCGCCTTTCGCCGCGACCAAGCTGACTCGGATCTGCGCCAACCGCTCCTGGTCGCGTCGGGCGGTGTCCAGATCGCCCAGACGAGCGGCACCCAATCCGTGCGCAAAATGGATCACTGCCTCCGCCCAGGGGAAATTCTTCCAGGGAAACCAGTCGGGCCGCACCGTCAGTGCGGCTGCTTCCGCCCATTGGTGCCGTTCCAAGGCGTACCGCGATGGCGTCGCGGCAAACGCGTAGGCCGCCGGAAACATGGGTAGGTCGACCTTGGTGACGGCCGCCAGGTCCGCCACGATCTTGGCGGCCGCCGCCTCATCGCCCAGCTGCAGGTACGCGTAGACCAGATAGTCCATCGCATGCAGGCCGTCGAAATTCGTCGCGCCGGGATGGGTCCGCGCCATCAGCTGTCGGGCGGCCTCGCGGGCGGCCAGGTTTGACTTGATCGCCTCCTCCCAAAGGCCCAGCCGCGTGAAGATGTGAGAGGGCATGTGCTGGGCGTGCGGCGACGACGGCGCGATCCGCGCATAGGCGCGCGCGGCTGGAAGCGCGAGACGGGCCAACGTCGGGTAGTCCAGGCTGTGGATCAGATAGTGCGCGATCCCCGGATGATCCGGGGCCAGCGGCAGAACCCCGTTCAACAGTTCCGCCGCCTGCCGCTGATGGGCATACGTCCGGTCGACGGGCGGAGCCGTGCCGAGGATCGCCAGCGCGTAGAAGACCGTCCCCTCGATGTCATCCGGATAGCGCGCATGCAGCTGGCCCATCGCCCGCTCATAGGCCGCCCGCCGGGACGCGGCATTGAGCGGATCGGAATCCACATAATATTTCGCGATCGCCCGGATGTAGTCGCGCTCGCGCTCCGTCGGGGCGTTCAGGATCGCGGCACGCGCCGCGGCCGCGCGGCCACGCTCGAAATCGTCTCGGGTGGTGGGTCCCCAAATGGGATGATAGTTGCACATCGCGATCCCCCAGGAGGCCATGCCCATGCCCGGATTCGCCTGCGCGAGGGCGCCAAACGCCTTCTCGGCGTCTTCGTATTGGAACGAGTGCAGGAGCGCCACCGCACGATTGAAATCTGCCTGCACCGCCGGCGATCCCGAGATGGCGAACTGGACGGAGCCGAGCTTTTCCCCGGGGTCACACCATTCCACGGCTTTCCCGGCGCGCTCATCCGGACCGGCCCGACTCACTGTCGGCACCGCCAGTATCAGGGCGACGAGAGCTGCGAAGAAGTATCTTTGGACCTGGTTCATGGGTTCACGCGTGTTTGCGGATTGGGGCCCGACAACGGTCAGGCTCGCGTCTCAAGCCCGACCTGCGGCGCCCTAATCTAGTCCACTTGCGCGCGCCCCACAAGCCCCCGGCAGCGCGGAGTGTCCCATCGTACCCCTCCGCTACTATTGAGTGCCCGCTTGGCCGCCCTTGTCACCGCCAGGCACGCCGGGCGCAGTTCGGTCGACCAGCGTGGCCATCCGGGCGACACTCTGATCACGAGCTAAGTTCATGGCCCGTTTGAAAAACTTCCCGTTTGCGGCCCCGTTGTCCAGTAGGTTGCCACCGTGCCGGTGTCCTCTCGGGATTCTTGATATGCATGCCACGTCCCTCGCCGATAGATTTCGAGAAGTTCGGCCGGCACCGGACCCAACCAGAACGTGTGAACCACCATGAAGAGCGCCAAAACCAAAAAGGAACTGTCACCCGAACAACGCGGAGAATTGCTCGGGACCTTGAAGGCCCGCTTCGAGAAACACATGAACCGCCATCCTGGTCTCGAATGGGACGCCGTAAAAACCAAGCTGGAAGCCAATTCCGAAAAGCTCTGGTCGTTGCACGCAATGGAAAGCACCGGCGGCGAGCCGGATGTCGCCAGTCAGGACAAAAAGACTGGCGAATACGTCTTTATTGACTGCGCCGCGCAGAGTCCCAAGGGCCGAACCAGCCTTTGCTACGACCGCGAAGCCCTGGAGTCCCGGAAGGAATTCAAACCGAAGAACAGCGCGATGGACCTGGCCGCGGCCATCGGCATCGAGATGCTGACGGAAGAACAATACCAGGCGCTGCAGCAACTGGGTGAATTCGACACGAAGTCGTCGAGCTGGCTGAAATCACCTGCTGCGATCAGAAGACTCGGCGGGGCCATCTTTGGCGACCGCCGCTTCGACCGTGTCTTCGTGTATCACAACGGAGCGGAGTCTTACTACAGCGGCAGAGGGTTTCGCGGCTGGCTGGGAGTCTGAGGCTGGCCCTGTTCCAAACCGTTGTCCCACGACGGGCGCGGTGGCCGGCGAAGCTTCCGGGTAGATCCAGGCGGTCCATCCTGTGGGCGAATCGTCCGGGATCGTCCGAAGGGCGAAGCGGGTGGAGGATCCGCCTCGCCGATCCCGCCCAGCCGCGCGCGGGGCTGCCGGTGAAAGACCCCCCACGCGCACCGCGTTGCATTGGTGCGAATCGATTGGCCACGCCCGCCCGGTTCATGTTGAATCGGCAATCAGGCCAAGGCCGCCCCGCCGCCCGCTGAACCCCAAACCACGAAGCGTACCCCCACCATGAACTTCCGGATCGACGCCTGCAAGATACTGGTTCCGTTGCTGCTGGCTCTCACGGTCGCAACCGGCCGCACCGCCCCATTCTCCGCCGAGATCGCGACGACGCGCAACGGCCAGACCTCAACCGGCACGTTCAACTACCAGGACAAGAGCTACCGCTTTGACCTCGCCGACCAGGGTCAGCAGGTGATCATCCAGTGCGACGGGCAGTCCGGCGTCACCCGCATCATCGCGCCAGCGGAAAAATCCTACTCCGAGGCGGCCCCCGGCGAGCCGATGAGCATGTTCGCCAATCCGTTCTCCGCCTATGCCCACCTGTCCAAGACGAAGACCGTGCGGACGGAAGGCACCGAGACCGTCGCCGGCGTCCCCTGCCGGAAGCAGTCGGTGCTGGAGGGCGAACAGGTGTGGGTCGTCGGCTGGATCTCCGACGAATTCGACGTTCCGCTGAAGGTGGAGATCCCGCTCTACGGAATCTCGGTCGAACTCAAGCACATCAAACCCGGCCCGCAGGACGCGACCCTGTTCATCCTGCCGGCGGGCTACAAGCTGAGGGTCCCGGAGGCGGAAGCCGAGTCGCAGCCGGATTGGGTCGGCCAGGTGGCGCGCGCGCCCCTGCTCAGGCCGCCGTTCGAAAAGACGCTGGCGGAGGGCAAGATCGTCCGCGTCCGCACGCAGGCCGGCCGGTGGATCAGCATTGAAGGCACCAATCTCGGGCGCAATCAGGCCAGCTTCACCACGCTGCCATTCAAGGACGGCCAGTCGCTCGGCGCATCGGAGATGGGCACCACCGACGTCGATCCCGGCGATTCCGGGGCCATGAGCGTGGGATCGCAGCCCAAGAGCGCCGACGAGCTCGCCGTGCGCGTGGGCAGCGGAACGATGAAGCTCAAGGTCACCTACGTGGCGCCGCCGCCCGGGTCCGCGCCGTAACGGCGGCGGGGCGCCGACCGGCTCGCCATCGCGGCGGCCCGAATCCGGGTGAAACGGCAGGCGCCAGCCGCCGGTGCGAAATCACTCCGGCGCCTACGCCGCCACGCCCCTTTCCCCACTCCCGCCGGGCGCGGGGAACCCTCTCGCTTTGCCGAATCGCGGGGCGGACCGGATTCCGTTGCCGGCGAATCGTGGAGGCCTAGTCGAATTCCGACGTGATCCGCCTTCGAGTCTCAGCATCCGTGAAGTGCTTTCGCTCGCGTAACGACGGGACTGTGTCATAAGCGTTGGCTGCTACTCCTGTGCGCCGATATTTGTTTCTCCTGGTATTGCTGGTTACCACTTTCCGAGCGGCTCAACCGCGCGAAGCGCCGCCCGGCTATCACGCCCAGCGCTTCGGCCCGTGGGGCGCCGAAATGTTCGTGCCCGATGACTGGGAATATCGCGAACCCGGCGGTCCGCTCGGCGGCACATACATGATCGCGAAGCGGTTCGCTCCCGACGGCACCTACGATACCGGGATGCGCATTCAGTTCATTCCGGGCGTCAAGAAAGTGAGCGGGCTCATGCCGGCGGAAGCGGTTGCCGTGAATGTCAGGATACGGAAGGAGGGCGAGACGGTACTACGGGAATGCCCGCCGGAGGAGTTCGGCCTGTTCACTCGCATTTGCCTCGAGACGACGGGCTATCCCGTCAAATCGAAGCCGAAACAGGAGTACCATGTCATCTACGCGTTCTGGTGGAGCGACCAGCTGGACTTGATCGCGGCCATCACCTTTGGCGCTCCGGTGGGACAGTGGGACTCCGTGAAGCTGGTCTACGGTATCAGTGGGAACATCAAGATCTACGATGATGCCTGGGTCCGCGCGCATGCGGCTAACGGCGCGGGAAGTGAGGCATCGAAATCCGACAACGCCCCCCCGCCGGCGATGGGCTCTGCTGCCGCGCCGGCAACATCGCGGCAGCCCGATACTAGACTGGATGCCGTGGTGAAGCTCGGCTCGATTCAGTTTGTCAACCGCATGGAAGACCTGCAATGGCGGCTGGGCACAAGACCCGACGTCCTTATCGCCAGCATCGATGCGATGCGGCGAATCATCGCCGAGCATCTGAAATCGGCCGGAATCAAGGAACCGGCCGTGGTCAATGCGATGCTCGGAATTCCGCCGAAAGGACGGTTGCGTGTCTGGCTGATCGGGTGGGAGGGTGTGCTTTCGGCCGGACAACATCGCGAGCTCACTCGAAAGCTCGAGTCCGTCCCGCCACCTGAGGTCCGCAACGGCCCAGTCGCGTTGAATCTGACTCTCGAACTGAACGGCGCGAAGGCTGGGAACATTGACCCCCAGAAAATGCGGATGCCGGATGAATGGCGTGAAGCGGTCAAAGGGAGATCGGTACTGCTGCCGGATGGCTTGCCCGAGTCGATCTGGACGACAGGGCCGAAGTAGGCGCCGGGCCGAAGCGAGCGTCTGCAACGCGATGGATCCAGGGGGTTCTCAGCCGCGGCCCAGGCCCACTCGTTGGGTTCGCTTTGTCCTGTGTGCCAGGAGGACGGAACCGCGGCCCAACTTTTGTGCTTACCGCTGTCGGCTTAATGCCTACAGCTAGGAGCTTCGATGAAGCTCCTCCTCACCAACGATGACGGCATCGACTGCGTGTTTCTCCACGAGCTGGTCTTCGGCCTCCGCGCCGCCGGCCACGATCTGTCCGTGGTCGCGCCCCGGACCGAACAGAGCTGGATCAGCGCGGCCAAGTCGCGCACGCGGCCCGTGCGCTCGGCCGCGGCCGATCGCGGGTTCGGCTGCCCGACGTGGATCGTCGACGGCACGCCGTCCTACTGCGTCAACATCGCCCTCGCCCACCTCGTCAAGGAGCGGCCCGACGCCGTCGTCTCGGGCATGAACGTGGGCCTCAACGCCTCGCTCGGCTTCATCCTCGCCAGCGGCACCGTCGCCGGCGCCTTCGAGGGGGTCCTGCACGGCCTGCCCGCCGTGGCGTTCTCGCAGGATCTCACGGTCGAGACGTATGAGCACCTCAAGGATCGCGGCGGCCAGCCCGACGGCGACTTGCGCGCCACGCTCAGGGCCTCGGCCATCCACGCGGCGCGGCTCGTGGGCGAACTCGTGGCCGCCACGCCGGCGCGGAGCTTCGTCGCCCACAACGTCAACTTCCCCTACCCCTGCCGGCCCGACTCGCCCCTCCGCCGCACCGTCCCGGCCCAGGTGGTCATCGCGGGCCTCTTCAGCCCGGCGGCCGACGACGGCACGCACCGCTTCGTCTTCAAGCTGGGCGACGACGTTTCGCCCGCCGCTCCCCTGACCGACCGCGCCGCCCTCGCCCGGGGCTGGATCAGCCACACCGTCCTCGACTACACCCGGCTCGGTCGGCCGGACCCCGCATGAGCCGCCCCGGCCGCCGCGCGGCCGCGCCGCGCCGTGATTCTGCGTTTGCTTTCGCGTGCTTCGCGTCCTTCGTGGTGAGCCTCCGCCGCCCATGATCGAAGTCGAGGAGCTCACCCGCGTGTTCCGCACGTACAAGAAGCAGCCCGGTTTCTGGGGCGGCGTGAAAGGGCTGTTCCACCGCGAATTCGAGGAGGTTCGGGCGGCCGACCACATCAGCTTCACGATCGCGGAGGGCGAGTTCGTCGGCTTCCTCGGGCCCAACGGCGCCGGCAAGACCACCACGCTGAAGATGCTGTCCGGCCTCATCTACCCCACGTCGGGCCGGGCGCGCGTGGCGGGCTTCGACCCCACCCGGCGCGAGAACGCCTACCGCCGCATCTTCGCCCTTGTCCTGGGCCAGAAGAACCAGCTGTGGTGGGACCTCCCCGCCAGCGAGTCGTTCCTGCTCCTGCGGCACATCTACGGCCTCGATGCGACCGCGTACCGGCAGACGCTCGACGAGCTGGTGACGCTGCTCGACGTCGGCCACAAGCTCAACGTCATGGTGCGCGAGCTCTCCCTCGGCGAGCGCATGAAGATGGAGCTGATCGCCGCCCTGCTCCACCGGCCCCGCGTGCTTTTCCTCGACGAGCCGACCATCGGCCTCGACGTCGTCTCCCAGAAGGCGGTGCGCGCGTTCCTGCGCGATTACAACCGCCGCTATCACACCACCATCCTGCTCACCAGCCATTACATGGCCGACATCAAGGCGCTGTGCGAGCGGGTCATCGTCATCCACAAGGGCCGCAAAATCCACGACGGCGACATCGACCGCCTCGACGCCACCGGCAGCCGCCGGAAGATCATCCGGTTCCGGCCGGCCGACGGCGCCGCCTTCGGCGAGTGGTCGCCGCCGCCCGACGCCACCCGCGTCGGCCGCACGGACGACGGCGGTTATGTGCTGCACGTGGCGAGCGACCAGGCGGTCGCCGTGTCGCAGCAGATCCTCGCCGCCGGTCCCGTCGCCGACATCACCATCGAGGACGTGCCCCTGGAGGACATCATCGCCGAGCTGTTCGGCCGGCAGGGGTGAGGATCCGGCCGGCGCGGCCGCGGCTCAGAACCGCTGGTCGGGGATGGGCAGATACAGGTGGAACGTCGTGCCCTTGCCGAGCTCGCTCGTCACCTCGATCGCCCCCTCGTGGTATTGCACGATGCGGCGGACGATGGCGAGGCCGAGGCCCATCCCCCGCTGCCCCCGGCGGTCGCCGGTCGACTTCGTGGTGACAAAGGGCTCGAACACCCGCGGCAGCATCGCCGGGTCGATGCCCGGGCCGTTGTCGGCGACGGTGATGCGGAGCATCGGCTTGGGCACGTTGCCGGCCCGCAGCTCCACCGCGATGGCGATGCGGCCGTCCGGCTGGTCGCCCAGCGCGTGCAGCGCGTTCTGCACCAGGTTGAGGAAGACCTGCAGCAGCTGGCTGTAGTTGCCGTAGACCGGCGGCAGGCTGCGCAGCTCCGCGATCTGGAACATGACGCCGGTCCGCAGCAACTCGGGCCGCACGATCTCGGCCACGCCGGCGATGACCTCGCCGATCTTCACGGCGGAGAACGGCACCGTGCTGTTCTCCGCGAACGCGGCGATGTTCTCGACGATGCTGGCGATCCGGCCGACGTCGCGCTGGATGATCGCGCCGAACTCATGCTGGAACTCCGCCTCGTGGCCGTGCTCCTTCAGCAGCGCCGAGAAGGTCTGGATGGAGACGAGCGGATTCCGCAGCTCGTGGGCCAGGCCGGCCGCCAGCGTGCCGAGGGAGATGAGTTTTTCGGTCTGGCTGGCCCGGCGCTCCAGCTGACGCACGCGCAGGGTGACGCCGAGCTGGCGGCAGACCGCCTCCAGCAGCGAGAGATCCATCTCCGTGTACCG
>Ga0265338_10006661_pt1 | contig 14618 bp, 15 predicted proteins | sample 42126metaG_FD_193579 | JGI IMG/M metagenome (GOLD analysis project Ga0265338, IMG submission 193579) | Rhizosphere microbial communities from Carex aquatilis grown in University of Washington, Seatle, WA, United States - 4-21-26 metaG | ecosystem: Host-associated > Plants > Roots > Rhizosphere... | reverse complement strand
GGCCCAATCTGGGGATAAGGAACCCGCTGGAGCTTGGAAGGGGTCAGCAATGCATCAACGCAACCTGCTCGAACGGGTGATGGAACAGACCCTGTTCAAGTCGCGCTGGCTCTTGGCGCCTTTCTATCTGGGGCTGGTGGTCTCGCTGCTGCTGTTGCTGGCGGCCTTCGTCTCCGAGCTGCTGCACGCCATTCCCGCCGCCTTCAACCTGGCCGCGGTGGATCCCGAGCACATGATCCTGACCGCGCTGGGTCTGATCGACCTGTCCTTGGCCGCCAATCTGGTGGTGATCGTGATCTTCTCCGGCTACGAGAATTTCGTTTCCAAGATCAACACCGAGAATGCGGAGGACCGTCCGAGCTGGATGGGCACCCTGGATTTCTCGGGCCTGAAGATGAAGTTGATCGGTTCGATCGTGGCGATTTCCGCCATTTCGCTGTTGCGCGCCTTCATGACCCTGACCGATCCGGCCGAGCCGCTGGACGTGCCGCGGGTGCGCTGGATGCTGTTCCTACATCTGACCTTCGTGGTCTCGGGTCTTCTTTTTGCCGCGATGGATTACGTGGGTAACCGAGCCGAGAAGCCCCGCGAGGGGCATGGCTGAAAACAAAAGGGCCGCTGCAAGCAGCGGCCCTTTTTCATTTCCTTGCAGCCGGATTACTTCGCGGCGGCGGCAATCGCGTCGGCGGTGTCCTTGGCGGCCTTCTGCGAAGCGGCCAGGTCGCTATTGCTCACGCCGGCCTGGGCGCTCATGGCGATCGAAGTCAGCTTGGCCTTCTGGGCGGCATCGGTCGAATCGGGAATCGCGCCATTGCCGGCCTTGCCGCACGGATTGCCGGCGGCGGCGTCAAAGCCTTTGCCATTGGGGCCGACCAGGCAGTTGATCGCGTGCTGCAGATGCTTGTGCGCCATGGCGATGTCGGTCTGGGTGGAGGCCATGCCGGCATGGGTCTGGGCGGTGGAAAGCTCGCCGGCCAGGTCAGCAAAAGCGGGGGTCGCCAGCAGCGCGGCGGCGCCGGCCAGGAACAGGATTTTCTTCATGGGGTCTTCCTCTCGATCCGTTGAAACGGGGGCGCCCGGTTGCTCCGGACGCCCCAAGCCTACTCCGCATATATGGCGATTTACCAGATGCTATGGCTGCCCCCGGGGGCGCCTCAGCGCCCACCGGGGACCAGTATTTGATTACCAGATGCCCGCCAGATTGTGCCGCAGCGCCTGGGCCTCGGGGCCCGTGGCCGGGGTGGCGTTCTCGTCCTTGTCCTGCTTGATCACCGAACCGTTGAAGGTCAGCCCGCCATAGGCGCCAGTGGCCGAGGTCCACACCACGATGTCGCCGCCATGGGTGGTGGTGGCGCCTTCCGCGCCGCTGGACAGGGTCACCACCGTCAGGCCGGCGCCGGCGCCCAGCTTGACCTCGCCCTTCTCGATGCCCGCCAGGGCGCGATGGGAGTTGATGATGAAAACCAGTTCCGCTTGTTCCAGGCCGGCCTGGAGGCCGAAGCTGGCCGAGCCCATGCCGTAGAAGCGCGGTTCGCTCCAGCCATGGCCGGTGCGCTTCAAGAGTACGCCGTCGCCGCCTTCGGCGCCGAAGATGAAGCCGCCTTTGACCAGCTTGGGCACGATGTATACGGCCTCGGCGCCCTGCAGCATGTTGCGGGCGGTGCCGAAGGCGGGATCGCTGCGCAGGTGGCTGACGGTGCGGTTGGCGTCCCGCAGCAATTCGCCACGGTCGCTGGCTTGCGCGGGGACGGACACGGCCACCGCGGCCAGGGCGGCGGCGGAGGCCAGTTTGGCCAAGGTCTTGAGCATGGGGAGTATCCTTTTGGGGTCAAATTACGGCGGTGGGAACGAGCCGGCCGTACCAAAGTTCCATGCGTTCTTGATGACCCCCATCCGTCGCAGCTCGGATCGGCTCCGCCGATACCTCGCTGCGACACCTTCCCCCTTCCTGGCGCTTTGCGCCGAAGGGGGAAGGAATCTGGCGGATGCTGCGTGTCGCGCCGCGGAATGCGGCGCTCGAGATTTCTTGAGCGGCAAGTACCGTTAGTGTGAAGGCCGGGGGATCCAATGCAGGAGAAGCACGAGCCGCCCATATCGCGCGGCGACTATCAGCTGGGCCATGCCCTGCCTCCCACTTTGCGGGCGAAGCCCCGCCTAAAAGGGGAAGGTGGCCGTAGCATCGCTTGCGATGCGTAGGCCGGAGGGGGACATTAAGCTGCCGTCGTGTCGATGACCGCGGGGCGCTTGATCAGCGGGCCTTCGTCATGGCTCCGCTCGCCGAAGCCGCTGCAGAAGTCATGGAAGATCACCGACAATTCGTCGGCGTCGATGTTGACGGGCGCGTCCTTGGGGAAGCGGTAGCGCCAGAAACTGACGATGTGGGAAATCGCGCCCAGCTTCTCGCCCAGCTCCAGGAACAGGTGGGGCGCGCTCATCAGAAAGTCGCGGAAGGTCTTGGGGGTCTGCTTTTCCACCAGGTCCTTGAAGGAGGTGTCGTAGATCGCCAGCACCTTGTTCACATGATTGCCGTTGTCCCGCACCATCTCGATGATGGTGCGGCGCTGGGTGGCCAGATCCTCGCGCTGGGCCGGCGACACCGCGCCGACGGGCTGGACCTTGTTGATCTCGCGCAACACGCTGACGACGTCGGGCCAGAACTTGCCCATGGACCATTTGTAGTAGAGAAAGCCGCGCCAGCTGAACACGCCTTCGCGGAAATCCTTGGGTGACAGACCTAGAGTGGTGCGCAGGGGTTCCAGCTTTTCATCGATCTGGTTGGACAGCAGTGCCGAGACCATGCGGCCCGAGGCGGCATCGTCGCCCGTCAGGATGACAAGCTGCGTCATCTCCTGTTTGACGAAGCGGTACATGCGCTCCTGGTCGCCCTCGGAGATGGCGAAATAGCAGGGCGCCACCTCGATCTGGTTGTTGCGCAGATGTTCGCGCAGCAGAAAGGGGTCCAGGCTTGGCACTGTGTCGAGCAGTTTGAGAACCCACAGGTCGCGTTGCAGGGCCTCTTCCTGATAATTGCCCGCGGCGCGCAGGGCATCGCTATAGCCGCGCTGGTCCACGAACAGGGAACGGCCGCCGGCTCTCAGATCGCTGAGGTCGAGGGGGACGATGATCTTGGTCGCGGTCGTGTGCGAGCTGGCGAAGAGATAGGATTCATCATGACGGGTGCGGTGCTTGAGAATAAAAGACCGATTGATGATGGGCGAGCTGAAGAAGGGCATTTCCTGGTGCTGCGGATTGTCCTTCTGATCCGCGGCGATGCGGTGCAGGTTCAGCACGCGGCTGGTCGAGGCGCCGCGTAATGCGGCGAGAAATCGGACGGTTTTATCGGTCGCCAAGTTATCCCCCGGCACGAATATGGCGGGAAGCATGACAGGGCCCGCTTAAGGATTGCTTTACCCGGCGTTCGCGCCGCGTAAGCTAGCGCCGCCGATGCGGGTTAATGGGATGTTGAAATTCAACCGCGAATTGAACGTCTCTCACGGAGTGAGGACGCGACTCTCGCCGCTGGTGTCACACGTCCTGGCCCCCAATCCTGGGCCTTTCACCTTCAAGGGTACGGGCGTCTATCTGGTGGACGCGGGCGAGAGTTTGGCGGTGATCGATCCCGGTCCCGATACGCCTGAGCATCTGTCGGCCCTGAAGCGCGTGATTGGCGAGCGGCGCATCAGCCATATTCTGATCACCCACAGTCACCGTGACCATTCTCCCGCCGCGGCCGCACTGAAGGGCTGGAGCGGCGCGGCGGTATATGGCCTTCCCGATCATGCCGCGCCCTCCCGCCAGGAAGGCGCGGTCGACGAGGCCCATGATCATGACTTCGTGCCGGACATACTGGTGCATGACGGCATGGAGATCGCCGGCCGCGGCTTTACGTTCGAATGCGTCGCCACGCCCGGTCATACGGCCAACCATGTCTGCTACGCGCTGCGGGAGGAAAAGGCCCTGTTCAGCGGCGACCATGTGATGGGCTGGTCCACCAGCGTGATCGCACCGCCCGATGGCGACATGGGCCAATACATCGCAAGCCTGGAAAAGCTGCGGGCGCGGGACGAAACGCTGTTCTACCCCACCCACGGCTCGCCTATACCGGATGCAAAGGACTGGGTGGGGCAACTGATCGCCCACCGGCGCCAGAGAGAAAAGCAGATTGTCGAGGCGCTGCGCGCCGGCGCCTGCGACATCCCCCAACTGGTGCGGCGGCTCTATCCCGACATCGCGCCGGGCTTGCGGGCCGCCGCCGCGCAGCAGGTGAATGCCCATCTCCTGCATCTGGCGGAGAAGAGCGCCGTGACGCGGGACGGCGCACTCTGGCGGTCAGTTTCCTAGAAGTGGAATTCGTCGAAGAAGGCCTTCAGCCGCGCCACGTTGCGGCCATGGTCGTTGCCCGCCTCGCGGCTCATCGCCCGGACATCGACCCGAACGCCCATGGTGCCGGCCTGCCGCACCCGGATCACGATGTCGCTGGTGCGCCCGAACCAGAAGCTCCGGTCGGTGGCCTCGATGCGCAGGTCCTTTTCGTTCGTGTCCACAATGGTCCAGCCCAGCTTCTGGACCACGGTATGGGCCCGCCAGAACGCCTTTTGCGGGGTGATCTGAAGTCCGGAATGCGGCTTGGTCAGCTTGGGAAACTTGTCGTGGAATGCGTAATCCACCGTGACGTCCTGGCCGCGATAGCGCGCGTCGGGGCCGGAATAGGGGATGCGGCGCTGGCCGTCATAAATGCGGGAATTGGCGGAAGGCATTTTCGCCAGGGCCACGAACTGCGGCGGGGCTTCGGGATCGGTGGTGGCGTCATTGATGGGGAGTGACGCAAAACCGTAATAGACATAGGTCAGCGGCGAATAGAGAAAGGCCAGCGCGCCGAAGAAGGCGATCAGCCCCAGCCGCTTTCCCGCGCCCTGGTTGCGGGAGAGGGCCGAATAGAGCCAGGCGAGCGCCAGCGCCAGCGCCAGAAGGCCCAAACCCGTCGCCGGTATCATCAGATTGGTGCCGGCGGGATCGGACAACTGCCCCAACCGCACGCCCCCCACGGCGATAGCAGCCAGCAGCACCCCCAGGATCAGGGTGGCAAGGGCGGTCCGCGCCGCGAGCAATTGAAAGCGCATATCTGCTAATTGGTCCCCGGACATTTCGTGATGCGCCAACTCTAAGGTAGATTCCTGCCTGCCGCGATAGCTGGAAATCGTCCCGATGTCTTCTCAATCCCATTTGCCCAACACCCAGGCTCGCGACATGGCAAGCCTGCTGCATCCCTTCACCAACCTCACCGTGCTGCGCCAGACTGGGCCTTTGGTGCTGGAGCGCGGCAAGGGCGTCTTCGTCTATGGCGCCGACGGCAAGGATTATGTGGAAGCCATGGGCGGGCTCTGGTGCACGGCGCTGGGCTGGGGCGAGGAAGAACTGGTGCAGGCCGCGATGGAGCAGATGCGCAAGCTCTCCTTCTCCCACATCTTCGGCGGCAAGAGCCATGAGCCGGCCATCGCCTTGGCGGAGAAGTTGAAAGAGATGGCCCCGTTTCCGGTGGGCAAGGTGTTCTTCGCCAATTCCGGCTCCGAAGCCAATGACAGCCAGATCAAGTTGATGTGGTATGCGGCCAACTCGCGTGGCCAGAAAGGCCGCAAGAAGATCATCGCCCGCAACAAGGCCTATCATGGCGTCACCCTGGCCAGCGCCTCGCTGACGGGGCTGGACGCCTTTCACAAGAGTTTCGATCTGCCCTTCGATTTCACGGTGCGGGTATCTGAAGCGCATTATTACCGCGGCGCCCGCGATGGCGAGACGCAAGAACAATATTCCCAGCGCCTGGCCGATGAGCTCGATACGACCATCCAGCGCGAAGGCCCCGAAACCATCGCCGCCATGTTCGTGGAAGCGGTGATGGGCGCGGGCGGCGCCATGCTGCCGCCACGCGGCTATTTCGAAGCCATCACCAAGGTGCTGGACAAATACGGCATCTTCCTGGTGGACGATGAAGTGATCTGCGGCTTTGGCCGCACCGGCAACGCCTTTGGCTGCCAGACCTACAATTACCAGCCGGATTCCATGTCCATCGCCAAGGCCCTGTCGTCGGCCTATCTGCCGATCTCAGGCGTTCTGCTGTCGCCGGAGCTGGTGGAGATCATCGAGGAAGAAGCCGTGCGCATCGGCGGGCTCTGGCATGCCTTCACCTACAGCGCCCATCCGGTATCGGCCGCCGTGGCCGTCAAGACCCTGGAGCTTTATGAGCGCCGGGACACCTTCGGCCATGTGCGCAAAGTGTCGCCCGTGTTTCTCAAACGCCTGCGCGCTCTCAGTGAACATCCGCTGGCGGGCGAGGCCGAGGGCGTCGGCCTGATCGGCGCCGTCGAACTGACGCCCGACAAGAAGACCAAGCGGAATTTCGAAGCCGCCAAGGGCGTGGGCGCCAAGTGCAACCAGTTCTGCCAGGACGAGGGCATCATCGTGCGGGCCCTGCTCCATGACCGCATCGCGCTGTGTCCGCCTCTGGTGATCAACGAGGCGGAGATCGGCGAGATGTTCGACCGTTTGGAGCGCGGATTGAATCGCACCCTGGACTGGGTCCGCAGCGAAGGTCTGATGACCTGATTCGCTGTCAGGCGCTGAGCTGGTGCTGCTGATGCTCCATCAGCCGGCGCTCCAGCATCATGCTGGGCCGCGTGTAGATCAGCTCGTCGCCACTCCACACTTCCAGCCGCTTGGCGCTGGGCAGCTTCATGGCGTGCGCCAGAATCTTGGCGCGCTGGTCATCGTCGCAGGTTGCGGAAAACTTGTAGGTGAGGGACCCGTCCTCGTCGAGGTAGCAGATTTCATATGCAGGCATGATCGGCTCCGAGAAGCTCTTTACGATTCCTACCCCGCTTGTTTGCTTTTTGCGCGAACCTGGCGCGAATGTCGAATGACATTTGGGTTACAGCCCATCACGAATTGTCGCCTCGGAAAAAGATTCGGCTGCGGGCTCTTGTAGCGGAGCCATTGCGCGCCACATGCGTTAACGGGAAACCGCGGTTTTTCATGTCTAAAGGAGTTTTCATGGCTGCCCCCTTCAAGCTCGCGCCTCTGCCCTGGGACGAGGATGCCCTTGCCCCCACAATTTCCGCCAACACCATCTCGTTCCACTATCACAAGCATCACCAGACCTATGTGGACACGCTCAACAAATTGGTGCAGGGCACAAAATTCGCCGACATGAAGCTGGAAGAGATCGTGCGGGCCACGGCCGGCGCCAGCGACGCCAAGGACAAGCAGCTTTTCAACAATGCCGGCCAGGTATGGAATCACGACTTCTACTGGCGCAGCTTGACGCCGGCGAAGACCCAGCCCTCCGGCAAGCTTGACAGCGCCATCGCCGCCGCCTTCGGCTCGAAGGACGAATTGATCGCCCAGCTCGCCGAAGCGGGCAAGACCCAGTTCGGCTCCGGCTGGGCCTGGCTGGTGAGCAAGGATGGCAAGCTCTCGATCGAGAAGACGCCCAATGCCGAAACGCCAATGGCCAAGGGCATCAACTGCCTGCTCACGGTGGATGTGTGGGAGCATGCCTATTATCTCGACTATCAGAATGCCCGGCCGAAATATCTGGAAGCGGTCCTGGGCAAGATCATCAACTGGGAATTCGCCGCCGAGAATCTGACCAAGGAAAATCAGGCAGTCAGAGCGGCCGCTGAATAGCGGCCGCTGCGCACCCCCTCCGGCCTTCGCATCGCAAGCGCTGCTTCGTTCGTACGCCGCTGCTACCCACCCTCCTCTGCGCTTCGCGCAAGGGGGAGGACGAGCGGCCGCCGAATAGGCCACCGTTAACGCTGCCGCTTTACGGAGCGGAAAGCCCAAAATCCTATCCTCACGGCTACTTTGGGACCGTGAGGATTCTTGTCCAGCCCCAGCTTTGGAAAACGGGACGTCGCTTCCCCCACGGTGCCGCGCGCGGCGCCGCGCCCCGTGCCGGCGTCCTCGCCGCCGTCTGAATCCAGTCCGTCATTGGCTAGCCGTGTCGCGCGCCGCATTCCCTGGTTCACTCTGACACTCAGCCTGGTGCTGGTGGCGCGCTTTCTGGAAGAATTGCGCCGCGCCACCGACTATATCGCGCCCTATTCGCCGGGCCATTACAGTCTGCTCGCCATGGGCGCGTCGGACAGCGCCCAGGTCCTGGGGCAGGGCGAATGGTGGCGGCTGTTTACGGCCACCGTTCTGCACGGCTCGCCGATGCATCTGATCGGCAATCTGATCACCTTCGTGATGGTCGGTTTTTTGCTGGAGCCGATGATCGGCATCGGCTGGTTCGCGGCCATCTATTTCACCGGCGGCTTTGCCGGCGCGCTGCTTTCAACCCTTTTCAATCCGGCGGACAGCCTCTCGGTCGGCGCCTCGGGCGCGATCATGGCGACCCTGGCCGCCCTGTTCACGCTCAGCTTTCATGCCGGCGCAAAGCGGCCAAACCTGATGCGCCGGATGGCGTCCGGATCGCTGTTTCCGGCCCTGATTCCGACCGTGGCGTCAGGCGGCGCGGTGGTGGATATCAATGCGCATTTTGGCGGCTGCATCGCCGGGATGGTGATCGCCTTCGGCATGCTGATTGCCTGGAATGACGAAGAAGAAAGCCCACCGGCCCGCCGTGTCGCGGCCGTCGTGGCGGGCCTGTGGCTGGCGCTCACCGGAACGGCTTTTGCGCTTTCCGCGCCCGGCTATGCCGCCTATGCGCGCCCCGGTCTTGATCTCATCCCGCCGGAAAAGCTGCCCAAGAATGTGGAAGCGATGAAGGCCGACAGCCTGGCGCTGGTGGAGCGCTATCCCAAGGATCCGCGCGCCCATTTCTACCGGGGCCTGTATCTGCTGGAGCAGGAGGACGCCGCCGACGCAGAGCCTTATTTCCGCGATGCCACGCGCCTGGGTGCGGCCGTTCCGGCGATGAGCCCCGCGCTTCAGGACTGGAACACGGCGCTTCTGGCGCTTTCGGTCAGGGCGCAGCATCGTGGCGATGAAGCCCATACCATCGTGGCGCCACTCTGCGCGGCAGGCGACACGCTGGATCCGCGTACGCGGCAAACGCTGGAGATCACGAATCTATGTAAGTGATCCCCCTCCGGCTTCGATTTTCCCTTCGCTCGCTACGCTCGCTCGGCCATCGAAGCCACCTCCCCCTTTTAGGCGGGCTTCGCCCACAAAGGGGGAGGCGGGTGATGGCCCAAGCGGATGGTCGCCGCGCGGAATGCGCGGCTCGGGATTCATTTACAGTCCGCGTGGACGTCCGCCATTGCCCGGGTTCATGTCGGGAACAGGAGACGTCGTCCCCGGCAAGGCCCCGCCGTTATAGCCGGTGCTGCGGCAGGCATTGAGGCCGCGGTCCCAACCCATGCGATAGGCCTTGTTGTTCTTGTATTGGGTATCGTCGCGCACAACCGTGTCGTCCTGGCGCTTGTTGGCGTCGGGGCCATAGGCGCTGTTGCAGCCGTCCTGATAGCCGGCCTTGTAATCGGGCGTCTTGCGCAGGGCCCGGGTTTGCCGGCTCTGGAACAGGCCGCAGGCCACCAGCGGCAGGATCAACAGCAGAACAAGGGCGCGCCGGAACATCTTACCTCGCTTTAACCAACTGCTTTTACTTCAGCCTAAGCAAAAAAGGGGCAGATTTTCGCATATCGGGGAGCGACATGGATCACACCGAATTTTCCGGCCATCGCGTGCTGGTCCTGGGGACCAAGACGCATAACATCCAGATCTTGCGGTCGGTATTGACCATGGTCGGTGTGAGTAAGATCATGCAGGTTGAAGATGGCGCCACTGCGGCGAGCATGCTTTGCATGGAGCATTTCAACGCGGTCTTCTGCGAACTGGATGCGGAAGCCCAGCTCGCCTTTGTCCGGATGGCCCGCCGGCGCCAGGGCGTGCTCAATCCCATGATCCCGATTTTCCTGTTGCAAAGCCAGGTGCGCCACCGCCATCTGGAGAAAGCACGTGACAGTGGCGCCACCGATCTCCTTACCATTCCGGTCAGTCCCAGGACCGTGGCGGGCAAACTGCGGACGGCGACCAAAACGCCCCGGGCTTTCATCGTGGGGCAGGATTTCTTCGGTCCCGACCGCCGGGCCCGTATCCGGCCGGGCTATATCGGTCTCGACCGGCGCAAGAAATCGCCCAAGAAAACCCGGGTGGATCTCGTCCATCTCTGAAAGAGAGCCGTTCGCTCGGCTGGTGTCGGCACTTTAGAGGCTGCCGAGCCTTTCGGCGCGGGCGCGCTGGTCGGCCGCGATCTCGGCTTTCACTTCCGCCAGCCCCCGCACCACATCGCGATTGACGTAGAGATGCAGGGATGCGGGAAGTCCGAGGCCGCCGGCACATCCGGAGCCGCAATCCTTGTCCGTCCGCCAGAGACTTTCGACGGTGGACTGCAGGGTTGCGGTGGAGACATTCGATGTGCCGGCGCCCGGGCGTCCCAAGCCGAGATCTGGTTCGTGTGGCGCCAGCAGCGACACAAGACCGATCCAGAAAATGGCCCGGAAAATCATGACATCTCTTCAGGTGTGCGACGCGAGAAGAGTGGCCCCTCGCCCATTGTTGTGCGCTGAACTCTTTCTTTAAATTTGAAGCTAGTTTGTGGTTCCCGAGGCCAGCGAAAATGAAACGCGTATGGCCCGCAGCGGTTTCAATTCAAACTCGCTGTGTGATTGAATCACATGTCATTAAAATTTGCGGCAAATACCCGGCGTAGTTCCGATCAGGACATGATGGCCGGCATGGTCAGCCGGGCGGCAAATCCCTGTCCTGGAGCGCTGTAAAGTTCCAAGTGCCCGCCATGCAGTTCGGCAAAGGCCTTGACCAGGGTCAGCCCCAGGCCCGCGCCCTTGGCATGGTCGGCGCCGTCGCTGCGGCCGGCATGCTCGAAAGGTTCCTGGATGCGGGCCAGGTCCTCGGGCGCCACGCCCGCCCCATTGTCTTCCACGATCAGGATCACGCAGTCCTGATCGGGGCAGGCGGGCAGGCTGACACGGTTGCCGGTCAAGGTGATGCGATTGCCGGTGGTGAAGGTGACGGCATTGTCCAAAAGACTGTGCACCATGCCAGTCAGCACCGTTTCGTCGGCATTGGCCATCAACCCGATGGGGCAACGGTCGGCGTCTATCTCAATCCCGCGACCGGTGGCGCGGCTCAGGAACGCTTCGCGCATCTGCCACATCAGGCCGCCGGCATCCACGGGACTGCGGTGAAGCTGATAGCGGCCGGCCGAGATCTTGGTGAGATCCATGATCTGGTTGATGATCTTGAGCAGGTTCTGGCCGCCCTGATGCACCAGCCCGGCATATTCGCGGATCTGCGCCGGGTTCATGCGCTCGGCCATGCTGCCCATCAGATCGCTGAAGCCGAGAATGGCGTTCAACGGTGTCTTCAGTTCATGACCCATGGTGCGCAGCAGGGTGGTCTTGGCGCTGTCCACCTTGGCGCTGGCCTGGTCCAGGCGCGCGGCGAGGTCGGCGAGATAGGATTTCTGCTGCTCCGCCTTGGCATGGGCGTCGGCCAGTGTGCTCTGCTGCTCTTTGAGGGCGGTTTCGGCCCGCACGCGGTCGGTAACATCGGTGAAGACCATGATGCGTCCGCCATCGGGGCTGGCGCGATCGCGCACCAGATAGGCCTCACCGCTGCTGGTGCGAATGGTCACCGCGCCCACCGGATCGCGATGGCCTTTCAACCGGCGCTCCAGCCACTGCTCCGGCGGCTCATTCAGCACCAACCGGCCGCCATGCACCACCTTGCCGACAATTTCGGGAAAGGTCTTGCCCAGCAATTCGTCCAGGCTCTTCACACCGCAGAGCTGCGCATAAAGATCGTTGGCCAGGAACAGCCGGTCCTTGGCATCGTAAAACGCAAACGCTTCCGCCGAGAGCGCCACGGCTTCCTGCAGCCGCGCCAACTGGGCGCGGGCGGCAGTGACGTCGGTCCAAATCAGCACGGTGCAGCCGTCCGCGCCGGAGCGCGCCTTGATCTCCACGACGCGGCGGTCAGCCAGGCAAACGTCGCGCGGCGCGAAGGATTTCTCCCGCAGCTGATTTAGGCGCTGGGCGATGAAGGGCACATATCCCCCGGCCAGTGCGGAAGGGGCGATTTCCCCGCCCTCGATCTCCAGGCGGATCAGCTCCTCATAACTTTTGCCGATCAGGGTGTGATGGGGCGGAAAGGAGCGGAAGAGATAGTTCAGATGGGCGTTGACATAGAGCAGCCGGCCGTCGGGGCCGAAGATGGTGATCACCGAACGCAGGCCGTCCAGGGACGAGAGCAGGGAACTTGCGTCGGCCCACGCTTGCGCGCGTGCATTCTGTGCTGCCTGGGAGGCCACGGTTCTCTCGTTCTGAGCGCCTGATCGCGGCATCAAGTGTGTGCGGTTTTCTGTTGCGGATTGGTTAGGGTTGGCGCCCGCAAATCCGGCCATCTCTCGCCGCTGCCGGCCGAATCGGCGCATCTTCCGGCAATGCTTGTGGAGAACTGAACAGAGGCTGGGCTGCTTCAGCTTTCGTTAAGCCTGTCCCACCAGACTTCGCCGAACATTTGGAGCCGGCTGAAACTTAATGGCGATTAACGATTACCCGTCTGTTGCTACCGGAACGGCCAGCCAAAGCCGGGCTCAGCGCCGGGCCTTTATGTTGGTGCAGGGGGCCAAGGCCGGCGTGGGCGTGGCCTTGGGCGTGGCTTTTTTTGGCGTGGTTGGCCGGCCCGATCCGCTGGAATGGATCGCACTGGCCGGTCTGATCGCGCCGGCAGGGTTGGCGCTTTTGGGCCTGACCGCCATTCCGCTCGCCGCACTGGAGCAGGCGGGGCTTGCCGGTCTTGCCGTGCTGATCGGCTATCTGGCGATTTTGACCGGTGGGGTGACCTCGCCGCTGGTGGTGTGGTTCGCCTTGGTGCCGGCGGAAGCGGCGTTGTCGGGTGGCCGCGTGGCGGTTGCACGCGACGGATTTGCGGCCGGGCTCGTCCTGCTTGCGGTGATCGGCATCCAGACGGCCGGTCTTTTGCCGGTCTCGCGTCTCACCTTGCCGGTATGGGAAGTCTATGCCTGCTCCATGCTGGCGGCTCTGGTGCAGGCGGTGCTGATCGCGGCCGCGGCCCAGGATCGCCAGCGCGCCGCCGACGCGGCGGCGGCGGAAGGCGCATCGCTCTATCGCTTCCTGGCCGACAACGCCATGGACCTGATCACGCGGCATTCCTCCGACGGACGCATTCGCTTTGCCAGTCCCGCCGCGCTGGCGCTGCTGGGTTATGCGCCGGAGGAGCTGGAGGGCCACACCTTCACGACCCTGGCCCATTCCCAGGATGCGGATATGGTGCAGGCAGCGCTGATCGCCTCCAGCTATTTTGGCCGCGCCGGCACTGCGGAAGTGCGCCTTGTCCGCAAGGACGGCCATCATGTCTGGATGGAAATACGCTGCCGTCCGGCGCAAGCCGGGCTGGGCGCGCCGTCCGAGATCGTGGCGGTGACGCGTGACATCGCCCAGCGCAAGCGCCAGGAGCAGGCGCTGGTGGAAGCCCGCGACCAGGCCCTGGCGGCCAGCCGCGCCAAGAGCCGCTTCCTGGCCAATATGAGCCATGAACTGCGCACGCCGCTGAATGCCATCATCGGCTTTTCGGAAGTGACCATGCGCGAGATGTTCGGCGCCATCGGGCCGCGCTATCAGGAATATGCCCGGTTGATCCATGAATCGGGCACCCATCTGCTGGACCTGATCAACAGCGTGCTCGACATGTCCAAGATCGAGGCCGGCAAGTTCGAATTGTCGGAAGAAGTGTTCGATCTGGAAGAGGCGGCCGAGAGCGCGGTGCGCGTATTGAAGCTTCCAGCCGAGCGCTCGGCGGTGGCGCTCAGGCTCCAGATCGCGCCGGCCGTGCAGCGGATCTTCGCCGACCGCCGCGCGGTGAAACAAGTCCTGGTCAATCTTCTGTCCAATGGCGTGAAATACACTCCGCCCGGCGGCGAAGTCGTGATCAGCGCCCGCCTTGCCGCCGATCGCGCCGTGGAAATTTCGGTGCGCGATACCGGTACCGGCATTGCGCCCTCCGACCTGGAGCGGCTGGGCAAGCCGTTCGAGCAGGTGGAAACTGCGGCCGTGCGGGCCAAGGAAGGCACCGGGCTGGGCCTGGCGCTGGTAAAATCCCTGACCCAGCTTCATGGCGGCGAGGCGCGAATTTCCTCGGTGCTGGGCGAAGGTACGACCGTAACGGTGCGGCTGCCGTACGCGGCGGTGGATGCCGCAGGCGAACGCCTTACTGGCAAGGTGTTGCCTTTCCGCGCCGCCTAGGCGCGGGCCTTTTGCGCCCAGAGTTCGTCGCGTCCATACGCGGTTGCTATGGACCGCTCATGGGCTAGCCGCCCACATCGCTCGTTGCCACGCTGTCGCTAGCAACCCTGCTCATGTCGCAAAATTCCTCGCGCCTCGCTATGAAGGCGATATGGAGTCTACGCCCCGCCTCAAAGCCGGCATCTTCGTCCGCGCCCTGATCCGCCGCGTCCAGGTGGAAGGCGCCTCAGCCTTTGTCGTGCGCAGCGGCGCGGAGGAAGCCGGCGCCGTCATCCTCAAGATCGCGAAGCTGGACGGGACCGTTCTGGTGCTCAACCAGGTGCGCGGCGCCAA
>Ga0265338_10006659_pt1 | contig 14619 bp, 1 predicted proteins | sample 42126metaG_FD_193579 | JGI IMG/M metagenome (GOLD analysis project Ga0265338, IMG submission 193579) | Rhizosphere microbial communities from Carex aquatilis grown in University of Washington, Seatle, WA, United States - 4-21-26 metaG | ecosystem: Host-associated > Plants > Roots > Rhizosphere >... | reverse complement strand
TCAACCCCACGCCAGGCTTCGCCGGCTGCCACCCCCCCAACGCCATGCTGCCGCCTGACTCCGCCTTGCTGGAACGTCTCATGGCCCCCCTCACCCGCCCCGTCCTGCTGGTCACCCTCGCCCCGGAACAGCCCGGCGGGATGGCACTGGTCGCCTGGGCGAAGGCGCGCGGAATACTGGTGGCGATCGGCCATAGCGCCGCGGACCACGCCGCCGTGGCCGCCGCCGCCCAGGCCGGCGCCACCCTGAGCACGCATCTCGGCAATGCCCTGCCCCACACCCTGCCGAAGTTCCGCAATCCGCTGATCGCTCAACTCGCCGAGGACCGTCTCGCCGCCAGTTTCATCGCTGACGGCGTCCATATCCCTCCGCCTGCCCTGAAGGTGCTGCTGCGCGCCAAGGGCCTGTCCCGAGCAATACTCGTGACTGACGCCACCGCAGCCGCGGCAACGCCGCCGGGCCTTTATCGCTTTGCCGGCATGTCCATAGAACATGCCTCCGATGGCTCCGTCCGCGAGCCCGGCAGCCACGTGCTGGCCGGTTCCGCGCTACGCCTCGACCAGGCGGTGCGCAATCTGGTTGCCTGGGGCCTGACCACGCCGGCCGACGCAATCCGCCTGGCCTCCGCCAACCCGGGCGCGCTGCTGGCGCACGCTCTGGCCGCGCACGGCATCGCTCTGCCGGAAGGCAGTGTGACCTGGTCGCCGAAACTCATGCCACTGCATGTTTATGTCGGCAGCGAGCACCACCGCGTCGCCTGACCGGCTCGCCCAAGCCATGCGACAAGGCCGGCCGGCCAAACCATCGGGCAGCGACGCGCAGCGCATTCCGCTTCCTCGCCCACGAACAAAACCCGTCCGACCCCGCCGGCGCGAACGTTTTGTTTACTTATTCGGCGTAGTCAGGCCCGGCGCGAATATCGCGCAGACCGCCAGGTGCAAGGACAAAACGGCCAATTCCTGGTTTCCGTTCGCCCAGGAGTCGCCCCAGTGTCCGACACCGTCACCTTCGGCAATGGCAATGTCACTGAGACATTCGGCACCGTCGACACATTAATCGGCGGCACCGGCAACGACACGATTACCTTTACCGGCATACTATCCAACGCCAGCATATCGCTCGGCGGCGGCACCGATGTGCTGACCCTGGGAGATTTGGGCAACTCTGTCACGATCGGCGGCGTTCAGACTATTTACGGCGGCGCAGGCGACGACGAAATCACACTTAGTACGCTGCTGACCACCGCCATGACGGTGGATCTCGGCGGGACAGCAAACACCGGGGCAGGCAATGACACTCTTATCCTGGCCAACGGCGCCCAAACCGGATCGGTCAGCAATGTCGCTACACTGATCGGCGGCACCGGCGGCGATTCGATTACGCTCCTCACCGACATGACGAACGGCAGCGCTTGTCTCGATGCCGCAGCGGATATTCTGACGCTGACCAACGCAGCCAACAGCCTCAGCGTCGCCGGTGTCCATACCCTCAACGGCGGCACCGGCACCGATATCGTCACCCTTGGGGCCGCCGCCCTGAACGACCAATTCAACCTCGGCACCGGCGGCAGCACGCTGAATCTGCTCGATTACAACAACACCCTCACCGTCGCCAACGCCACGGTCATCACCGGCGGAACAGGCAACGACGATGTCACGCTGTCGACCGCTCTCACCACCGCCATGTCGGTCGATCTTGGCACCGGAGCAAGCACGCTCAGCCTGGCCGCCGGCGGCGCCACCGGCACCATCGGCAATGTCGCGACGTTGAACGGCAACACCGGCGCCGACATAATCACGCTGAACATCGCGTTGAGCAATGCCAGCATCGATCTCGGCACCGCCGTCGACAAGGTGACGTTCCAGGCCGCCGGCAACACCGCAACCGTATCGAACGTCGAATCGATCATCGGCACCGGCGGCAGCGACAACATCACTTTGGGTACCGTGCTGACCACCAGCATGAAGGTGGACCTCGGCACCGGCAACAACATTCTTACCCTGGCCAGTGGCACGGACAGGGGCACGGTCACCAACATCCTGACCCTGTATGGCGCCGTCGGCACCGATACGATCACACTGGGTAACAACACCACCAACGCCAGCGTCGATCTCGGCACCGGCGCGGACACGCTGACGTTGGCCGCCGGCAACAATATCGTCTCGGTCTCCGACGTCGCGACCATCATCGGATCCACCGGCAACAATAGCGTCACCCTTTGCGCCCCGGCCAACCACGCCAGCGTCAGCCTCGGCTCCGGCTCCGACGTGCTGACACTCGGCGACTTCACCAACACGGTCACCATCGGCAACGTCACCTGCATCATTGGCGGTTCGGGCATCGATAACGTCACCCTGACTGCCGGGATAAGCGCCGTCACGGTAGAGGACCTCGGCAGCAGCACCAGCACGCTGACCTTGGCCAACGTCTCCCAGACCGGCTCGGTCAGCAACATCGACACGCTGATCGGCGCCACCGGCAACGACATCATCACTCTCAAAACCTCTGCCAGCAACGCCAGCATCAGCCTTGGCACCGGCACCGACAAGATAACCTTCGGAGCCGCCGGTAATACCGCGACGGTGGCGAACACCACGTCGATCATCGGCACCACCGGCACCGACAGCATCACTCTGGGCAGCGCGCTGGCCACCAGCATGACGGTGGACCTCGGCACCGGCCCCAATACGCTCACGCTGGGCAACTTTTCCAACACCGGCACCGTCAGCAACATTGCAACGCTGGTCGGCGGCACCGGCGCCGACGCCGTCACCTTGGGCAACGCAGGCACCACCAGCGTCGATCTCGGCGGCGGGGCGGACAAGCTGACCCTGGCGACCGCAGGCGACGTCATCACCGTCGCCAACGTCCAGACGCTGATCGGCAACGCCGCTACCGATACCGTCACCCTGACGACCGCCCTGACCAACAGCATGTCAGTCAACCTGACCGGCAGCGTCAGCACGCTGAGCCTGAGTAACGCCACCAACACCGGCACCGTCAGCGGTGTCAAAACACTGTACGGCGGCACCGGTAACGACACCATCACGCTGGGCGCCGCGACGACCAATGCCAGCATCGATCTCGGCTCGGGCAACGACACACTGACCTTCGGCAACTTCACCAATAGCGCCCAGGTCGTGAACGTCGATACCATCCTCGGCGGCACCGGCAACGATACTGTCACCCTCGGCGCCGCAGTGAGCAATGCCAGCATCAGCCTCGGCACCGGCTCCGATAAGGTAATCTTCGGCGCCTTTGCGAATACCGCGACGGTGTCGAATACCACGTCGATCATCGGCGCCGGCGGCGCCGACACCATCACTTTGGGCGGCGCGCTGACCACCAGCATGACCGTGGACCTCGGCGCCGGCGCCGACACGCTCTCGTTGAGCAACAGCACCAGCACCGGCACCGTGACTAACGTCGAGACGCTGTACGGCGGCACCGGCACCGACACCATCACGCTCGGCAACGGGACCACCAACGCCAGCGTCAGTCTCGGCTCCGGCGCCGATACCTTGACCCTGGCCAACGCCACCAACACCCTCGCCGTCGCCAATGTGAAGACTATCGTCGGCGGCACCGGCAGCGACACCGTTACGCTCGCCAGCGCGTTCAGCAACGCCAGCGTCAGTCTCGGCACCGGCACCGACACCCTGACACTTGGCAACTTCGCCAACACCCTCACAGTCGGCAACGTCACCTGCATCGTTGGCGGCTCAGGCACCGATAACGTCGTGCTTTCTACCGCGCTGAGCAACAGCACCGGAGTCGACCTCGGCAGCAGCACCAGTACGCTCACCCTCTCAAACCTCGCCAATTCCGGCTCGGTCACCAACGTCGAGACGCTGATCGGCGGCACCTCGGCTGACCTCATCACGCTCGCCACCGCTGCCAGCAATGCAAGCATCAGTCTCGGCAGCGCCAGCGACAAGATTACCTTCAGCGCCTTCACCAACACCGCGACAGTGGCGAACACCGGGTCGATCGTCGGCACCGCCGGCAACACCGATGCCATTACCTTGGCCAGCGCGCTGACCACCAGCATGCACGTTGACCTCGTCGGCACAGGCAACACGCTGACCCTGAACAACGGCTCCAACACCGGCACCGTCAGCAACGTCAACACCCTGATCGGCGGCACCGGGGCCGATTCCGTCACGCTGGGCAACGCGATCGTCAACGGCAGCGTCAACCTCGGCACCGGCAACGATACGCTGACCATGGCAACCACCGGCGACACCCTGACCGTCGCCAACGTTCAGACGCTGATCGGCAGCGCCGGCGGCGACACCGTCAACCTGGCGACCGCGCTGACAACAGCCATGTCGGTCAATCTTGGTAACGCCTCCAGCGTCCTCACCCTGAGTAACGCCGCCAACACCGGCACCGTCAGCGGCGTGACCACGCTGTACGGCGGCACCGGCACTGATACGATCACCCTGGGCGCGGCGACAACCAACGCCAGCATCGATCTTGGGTCGGGCAGCGACACTCTGAACTTCGGCAACTTCACCAACAGCGCCGTAGTCATCAACGTCGACACGATCACCGGCAACGCCGGCACCGACACGGTCACCCTGGGCGCCGCAGTGGACCATGTCAGCATCAATATGGGCACCGGCAGCGACAAACTGATCTTTGGCAGCTTCACCAACACCGCGACGGTTGCGAACACCACGTCCATTATCGGCACAGGCGGCAGCGACACCATCACTATGGGAAGCGCGCTGGGCACCGGTATGCGCGTGGACCTCGGTAGCGGCACCAACACACTTAGCCTGATCAACGGCACCAACACCGGCACAGTCAGCAATGTCGGCACGCTGATCGGCGGCAACGGCAGCGACACCGTCACGTTCGGCTACGGGGTCACCAATGGCAGCGTCGACCTCGGCAGCGGCACCGACACGCTGAACCTGGCGGCCGGCACCAACAACAGCGTCACCGCCTTGAACGTGGAGACCATCACCGCCTCCGGCGCCGGCACCGATTCTGTCATCCTTGGCACCGCGGCCAGCAATGCCAGCGTCAGTCTCGGCAGCGGCACCGACACACTGACACTCGGCAACTTCGCCAACACACTGACGGTGGGCAGCACCACGTCCATCATCGGTGGTACGGGCACCGATACCGTCTTCCTTTCCACCGCGCTGAGCGGCGCCAACCCGGCAGTTGACCTCGGCACCAGCGCCAGCACGCTCACCCTGGGCATCTTCACCAATACCGGCTCCGTCAGCAACGTTGAGACACTGGTCGGCGCCAGCGGTAACGACACCGTCACGCTGCTCACCGCCGCGCAAAACGCCAGCGTCAACCTGGGTGGCGGCAGTGACAAGATAACCTTCACCGACTGGACCAACACCGCGACTGTGTCGAACACCGCGTCGATAATGGGCACGGCCGGCAACACCGACACCATCACTTTGGGCACCGCGCTAGGCACCGCCATGCAGGTGGACCTTGCCGCCGGCAGCAACACCCTCACCTTGGCCAACGGGACCAACACAGGCACGATCAGCAATGTTGGTACGCTGTACGGCGGCACCGGCGCCGACACCATCACGTTCGGCTATGGCGTCACCAACGGCAGCGTCAGTCTCGGCACCGGCAGCGACACGCTGAACCTGGCGGCCGGCACCAACAACAGCCTCGTCGTCGGCAACGTTGAGACCATCACCGCCTCCGGCAGCGGCACCGACACCATCACCCTGAGCACCGCTGCCAGCAATGCCAGCGTAACTCTCGGCACCGGTACCGGCACGCTGACACTCGGCAACTCCGCCAACACGCTCAGCGTCGGCAACGTCACCAGCCTGCTGGGCGGCTCAGCCGCTGACAATGTCACCTTGTCTACCGGACTGACCAACAGCGTGACGTTGAATCTGGCCGGCGGGGCGAACATATTGACGCTCGCAGCCAGCGGCAACACCGGCACCGTCAGCAATGTCAGCACACTCAACGGCAGCACCGGCGCCGACGCAATCACGCTCGGTACCGCGGCGAACAATGCCAGCATCAATCTTGTCAGCGGCAGCGACACGCTGACCTTCGGCAACTTCACCAACACCGCCACGGTGTCGAACACCCTGAATATTGTCGGCGGGACCGGCAACGATACCGTCACCTTGGGCACCGCACTGACCGGCGGCATGTCGGTCGACCTGGGCACGGGATTGAACACTTTGCAGCTCGCGGCCGGCGCCAACACCGGCGACGTCAGCGACGTCAACACACTGCTTGGCGGAGCTAACGCCGACACCATCACACTCGACACCGTCGCCAGCAATGCCAGCATCAGTCTGGGTGGCGGCGCCGATACGCTGAACTTCGGCAACTTCGCCAACATCGCCACCGTGGCGAACACCCAGAACATCACCGGTCAAAGCGGTGACGACGTCATCACTTTGGGCTCCGCACTGACCAACAGCATGACGGTGAGCCTCGGCACCGGCACCGGCAACATCCTCACCCTGGCCAACCTCGCCAACACTGGCGTCCTCACCGACATCGAAACGCTGGTCGGTGGCACCGCCAACGATACCATCACAATGGGCGCCGTGGTCGGCGACATCAGCAACGGCGCCAGTGTGGATCTCGGCACTGGAAGCGACACCCTGAACCTGGCCACTGGCGCCAACTATCTGTCGGTCGCCAACGTCGAAACTCTTACCAGCGGCACCGGCGCCGACACGGTGACGCTCAGCGCCGCCGCCAGCAATGCCAGCATCATCCTCGGCACCGGCGGCAGCACACTGATCCTCGGGAGCTTCAACAACACCGCCACCGTGTCCAACGCCACGACGATCACCGGCACCGGCGGCAATAACGCCATCACGCTGGGCAGCGCACTGACCAACAGTGACGCGGTAGACCTGGGTGGCGGCAAAAACACCTTGACACTCGCGGCCGGCGGCAACTCCGGCGACGTCAGCAATGTCAGCACGCTGATCGGCAGCACCAGCGCAGACACGATCACCTTCGACACCGTCGCAAGCAATGCCAGCATCAACATGGGCGGCGGCAACGATACGCTGACGCTCGGCGCCTTCGACAACGTCGCCACCGTGGCAAACTTCACGTCGATCGTCGGCACCACTGGTGACAACACCATCACGTTGGGCAGCTCGCTAACCACCAATTCGGCGGTGGACCTTGGCGCCGGCAACAACAAACTGACCCTGGCCACCGGGATCAGTACCGGCACGGTCAGCAACGTCGAAACGTTGGTCGGCGGTGCTGGCACCGACACCATCACGCTTGGCACGGTGGTCATCGGCGGCAGCGTCAGTCTCGGCGTCGGCTCAGATGCGCTGACACTCGACAGTAGCGGCAGCAACACGCTGACCATTTCCAACGTCGCATCGATCCTCGGCGGCGGCTCCAACGATACGGTCACCCTCGGGGCGGCCACGGCGAACGCCACCATTGACCTGGTTGACGGCGTCAGCACGCTTACCTTCGGTGATTTCGCCAACACCGCCACGGTGTCAAACGCCGGTTCCATCCAAGGCGGAACCGGCAACGACGCCATCTCGCTCGGCACCGCGCTGACCAACAGCATCTCGGTGGATCTGGGCGCCGGCAACAACAAGCTGATCTTGGCCAATGGCGGCAATACCGGCACCGTCTCCAACGTCAACACGCTGATCGGCGGCACCGGCACCGATACCATCGCGCTAGGTACCACTGTCATCAACGGCAGCGTCAGCCTGGGCACCGGTGCCGACACGCTGACCTTGGCCAACGGCGGCAGCATCCTCACCGTCGCCAACGTTCAGGTCATCCAGGGCGGGACCGGCAACAACAGCGTCACGCTCGGCGCAGCCGCGAACAACGTCAGCATCGACCTCGGAACGGGATTGGATACGCTCAATCTCGGCAGGTTCTCCAGCACGGTCACCGTCGCCAATGTCCAGACCATCCTCGGCGGATTAGGCAACGACAACGTCACCATGACCACCGCTCTGGACACCACCATGCAGGTGGACCTCGGCGGCGGCAAAAGCACCCTCACGCTGGACGACAGCACCGATACCGGCACCGTCAGCAACGTTAGCACGCTGATCGGTGGCACCGGTGACGACGTCATAACCCTCGGTACTGCGGCCAACAACGCCAGCATTAGCCTCGGTGCCGGCGCCGACTCGCTGACCTTCAGCAACTTCAACAACACGGCCACAGTGGCCAACTTCCAGACCGTCGCCGCCGGATCCGGCAACGACACCATCACCCTGGCCACAGCACTGTCCGGCACCATGGAGGCGGACCTCGGCGCGGGGACCAACAAGCTGACTCTCAGCAACCTGGGCAATACCGGATCAATCGGCAACGTCGCTACGCTGATCGGCGGCACTGGCGTCGATGCGATCACCCTCAAAACCGGCGCAAGCAATGCGAGCATCAACCTCGGTGGCGGCGGCGACACGCTCACTTTCGGCAACTTCACCAACACCGCAACCGTCGGCAATACCCAGAACATCGTCGGTGGGACGGCGAACGACACGATAACGCTGACAAGCGTGCTTACCAACGCCATGTCGGTCGATCTCGGGACCGGGCTCAACAAGCTCGCCCTGGCCGCAGGCAGCAACATCGGAGTCGTGACCGACGTCAACACTCTGACCGCTGGCGCCGGCACCGATGTCATCACGCTGGCCACCCAGGTCGCCAACGGCAGCGTCCAGTTCGGCTCTGGTGCGGACACACTGACCCTCGCCGCCGGCGGCAACACTCTGACAGTCGCGAGCATTCAATCGATCGTGGGCGGCGGCGGCGGTGATACCGTCACGCTCGGGGCCAACGCGCTGAATGCCGGCATCAACCTGGTTGGCGGCGCCAGCACACTCGTCCTCGGCAACTTCAGCAGCACAGCAACGGTCTCCAACACCACGACGATCACCGGCGGAACCGGTGCCAACAACATCACGCTTGGCACCGCGCTGAGTAATTCCGTGAGCGTCGACCTCGGCAGCGGCAAGGGCAAGCTCACCCTGGCAAACGGCGGCAATACCGGCAGCGTCAACAACATTGCCACGCTGATCGGTGGCACCGGTGCGGATACGATCACCCTCCTCACCCCCATGTTGAACGGCAGCGTCAATCTAGGCTCCGGAGCAGACACGCTGACGCTAACCAACACTGCCAACTCTGGAACGATCGCCAACGTCATGACGCTTTACGGCGGCACCGGTAGCGATACGATTACCCTGGGTGCCGCAGCCAGCAACGCCAGTATCTTGCTGGGCACTGGGACCGACACGCTGAGCCTCGGCAGCTACAGCAACACGGCGACCGTGGCCAACGTAACGACACTGATCGGCAGCGGAGGCAGCAACAAAATCAACCTGAGCACGGCGCTGACAGGCGGCATGTCGGTGGACCTTGGCAGCGGGGCCAACACCCTGACGCTGAACAACGGCACCAACACTGGCACAGTGAAGAACGTCGGCACACTGATTGGCGGCAGTGGCAACGAAACGATCACCCTCGGCACGGTGGCGAAAAATGCCAGCATCAGCCTCGGTTCCGGCACCGACAGCCTGGTCTTCGCCAGCGGCGCCAACGTCGCCACGGTAGGCAACGTCGACACGATCACCGGCACCGGTGGCGGCAGTTCCATTACCCTCGCTACCGCGCTTTCCAACAGTGTGTCGATCGACCTTGGCACGGGCACTAACAAACTCACCCTTGGCAACGTCACGAACTCCGGTTCCGTCACCAACATCCAAACACTGATCGGCGGCACCGGCGGCGATACAATCACATTGGGTACCAATATCACCAACGGCAGCATCAACCTTGGGTCCGGATCGGACACGCTGACGCTGGCCAACGGCACCAACTCTGGCACCATCTCCAATGTCAAGACGATCATCGGTGGATCGGGCAACGACACGGTTACCCTGGGCACCGTGCTCACCACTGGCACAACGGTCGATCTCAAGGCTGGCGCCGACGTACTTAGCCTGGTGACTGGCACCAACACCGGCACGGTCAGCAACGTCGAGACCCTGATCGCCACGACCGGTACGGACGTAGTGACGCTAGGCACCAAAGTGACCAACGGCAGTGTCGCGTTCGGTGTGGGAGCAGACATGCTGACGCTCGCCGCCGGCGGCAACTCGCTGACCGCGACCAACGCCCAATCGATCGTCGGCGGTGGTGGTGGCGATACCGTCACCCTCGGCGCGGCAGCGGTGCATGCCAGCGTCAACCTCAATGGCGGCGCCAGCAAGCTGATCCTCGGCAACTTCTCCAATACCGTCACGGTGTCGAATACCGAGAGCATCAGCGGCGGAACCGGCGTCGACACCATAACGCTTGGGACCGCGCTCACCAACGCCATGAATGTCGATCTCGGCACCGGCAAAAGTACTCTGACCCTGTTCAACGGCACCAACAACGGTACTCTCAGCGACGTAGAGACGCTGATCGGCGGCACCGGAGCAGATACCATCACCCTTGCTACCGCCATGAACAACGGCAGCGTCAGCCTCGGCAGCGGCGTCGACACGCTGACGCTCGGTAACTTCAACAACACCGGCACCATCTCCAACGTCAAGACCATTATCGGCGGAACCGGCGCCGACACCATCACCCTGGGTGCCGTCCTCAGCAACGGCAGCATCAATCTGGGTAGCGGCAACGACACGCTGAACCTGAGCAAGTTGGGTACCACGGCCACCATTTCCAACGTCATGACGCTGACTGGCGGTGGCGGCATCGACAGCATCACGCTCAGCACTGCATTGACCACCGCGATGTCGGTCGATCTTGGCGTTGGGACAAATACACTCACCCTGAACAACGGTGCCAACACCGGCATGGTGAAGAACATTGGCACACTGATAGGCGGCACCGGGACCGAATCGATCACCCTCGGCACCGTGGCAAAGAATGCCAGCATCAGCCTTGGCTCCGGCACCGACACCCTGAACTTCGCCGACGGCGCCAACGTAGCTACTGTTGCGAATGTCACCACGATCGTCGACACCGGCGCGTCCACTGGCACCGCCGGCGGAGACAGCATCACGCTGGCATCCGCGCTGACCATCGGCATGCACGTCGATCTGGGTGCGGGCGCCAACAAGCTGACCCTCAGCAACCTCGCAAGTACCGGCACTGTCGGCAATATAGCAACGCTCATCGGCGGCTCCGGTATCGATACGATCACTCTGGCAACCAACATGAGCAACGCCAGCGTCAGCCTCGGTACCGGCGCGGATACGCTGACGATGGCCAACGGCACCAACTCCGGCACCATTTCGAACGTCAGGACAATCATTGGCGGCACCGGCGTTGACACGATCGTTCTCGGCACCGCGGCAGCCTCTGCCAGCATCGACCTTGGGGCCGGGACGGATAAGCTGACTTTCGGCAACTTCACCAATACAGCCACGGTCGCCAACACCGACACCATCGTCGGCGGCACGGGCGCCGATGCCATCAAACTGGCGACCGATTTCACCACCGGAATGTCAATCGACCTCGGTGGTGGGTTGAACACGCTGACCCTCGACAGCGGCGCCAACACCGGCACGGTGCAAAACATTGGGACGCTCTTGGGCGGCGTAGGAACCGAGGCGATCACTTTCGGCAACGCTGCGGTCAACGCCAGCATCAGCCTCGGCTCCGGCAACGACTCGCTGACCTTCGGCATCTTCACCAACACCGCGACAGTAGCCAACGCCACCTCGATCATCGGCACCGGAGGCGTCGACACCATCACTCTGACGACGGCCCTCACCTCTGCCTCGCACATCGACCTCGGAGCAGGTTCGAACAAGCTGACCCTGGCCAATGCCAGCAACAGCGGAACAGTGAGCGATATCAATACGCTGATCGGTGGTTCCGGCACCGACACCATCACCCTCGGCACCAGCGTGCTCAATGGCTCGGTTAGTTTGGGGGCCGGCACGGACAAGCTCACATTGGCCGACGCCACCAACCACGTGTCGGTGGCGAATACCGGAACCGTGCAAGGGGGCAGCGGCGGCGACACCATCGTGCTGAGCGGCGCTCTCTCCAGCATGGTGATCGGCGGCGCAGGGTTGAACTTCATCACCGGCAATACCGTCGGCGATCAGTTCGTGCTCGACCAGAACAGCGTGGGCAACAGCACCACAGTGAACAACTTCAGCTCGGTGAAGGGCGACAAGATTGCGCTCGACACCACTGGTAGCTCGATCCTGGCCGGCAACACCTTCAACCTCGGCGGCGCGGCGCTGACGGTCGGGGTAACCTTGGCCGATGTGGCCAACACCGCGGCACGCCTTGCCGTGACGCTGAACAACGGCGGCAACGGTGCCTTCGTCTACGAACAGGATACCGGCGGCCTCTACTATAGCGGCAACGGATCCTTCGCCGGCGGCGGCACGCTGATTGGCAATATCACCACCAACGGCATCACAGCCTGGACGTTCAACTCCAACAGCTTCACCCAGGTCTGACAGGAGAAGCATGACAACCCGGGTCACGAAACCGAACTCACCAAACGTGGCCCGGGCCAATGCCACGGCGGCGCTTGCCGCCTGGCAGCGTGGCGAGGCAACGCCCGCCGAAGCCTTGAAGCTGCTCTGGCCGCTGGTGCACGATGCCGTCGACCATTCCAACCTCGGAGCATTGCTCCGCGCCCTGGGCAAATCCGCCGAAGCCGCTGCGGCATACCGCCGGGCCATCGCGCTCGATCCGCAGTTCGCCGCCGCGCCGTACAATCTCGGCAACCTGTTGTGCGACGAAGGCAATCTCCCCGACGCCGAAGCCGCCTATCGGGCCGCACTGGCTGCCCGCCCCGACTACGCCGAGGCGCTCAACGCGCTCGGTACCGTGCTGCAACGACGCGGCAAACTGGCGGACGCCGCCGAAGCCTTCCGCGCTGCCGCGAAGCACGCGCCGGCCTGGGTCGAACCCCCAACCAACCTCGGCGTCGCCTTGCTCGGCCTGGAACGCTACGACGCAGCGCGGCAAGCGTTGCAGGAGGCGCTTGCGATCGACCCCACGCATGCCTCCGCACATGGCAATCTCGGCGCGGTCTATCTGCGCGCCGGCTGTCCCATCGCCGCGGAGCAAGCAACCTGCGACGCCATCGCGCTGGCGCCGAACGAACATCGGTGGATCACCAATCTCGCGGTGGCGTTGCAGATGCAGGGCCGCCATGCCGAGACGGAAACCTGCTACCGCCATTCCCTGAAGATGCGGCCCGACTATGCCTCGGGCCACGGCAACCTGCTGTTCGCACTGAACTACCGCGACGACCTTACGGCCGAAGCGATCTTCGCCGAATACCGCAATTGGGACGCCTGCCACGCACGCGACCTGGCGCAGGACATTCCGTTCGATCTGGACCGCACCGAGCGCCGGCGCCTGCGCGTCGGCTTCGTCTCCCCAGACTTCCGCCACCACGCCGTCGCCCTGTTCGCCGAGCCCCTGCTCGCCGCGTTCGATCGGTCGGCCATGGAGCTGTTCTGCTACGCCGAAGTCCCGGTGGAGGATGCCACCACAGCCAGGTTCCGCGCTCTCGCGCACCATTGGCGGCCCACGGTCGGCCTCAGCGACGAAGAACTGGCAGCGCTGATCCGCCACGACCAGATCGACGTGCTGGTGGACATGGCCGGACACTCGGCCGGCAACCGCCTGCTGGTCTTCGCGCGCCGGCCAGCCCCCGTCCAGATCGCCTATCTACTCGGCCACGGCTACACGTCCGGCCTGTCGGCAATGGATGCCTTTCTGGCCGACGACGCGCTGGCACCGCCGGGCGCCGAGGCGCTGTTCAGCGAGCAAGTGATCCGCCTGCCGCGCCTCCCGTTTGCCTATCGGCCACCCGCTGACATGCCGCCCGTCGCGCCACTCCCCGCCGTCGCCAACGGCTACCTCACCTTCGGCTATTTTGGCCGCCCCGAACGGGTGAATGCCGGCGTCATCGCCACATGGTCGCACATCCTGCACGCGGTGCCCGGCGCACGGCTGGTGCTGAACAACCGCTCCTTCCAGGAGCGCGCTTTCCGCCGCCTGTTCCTCGATCGCTTCACCGCCCACGACGTCGGGCGCGACCGCGTGGACCTGATCTACACCGCCCCGCAGCCCTGCACTTGGGAGGCCTACGGGACGATCGACATCGCTCTCGACCCCTTCCCACATAACGCCGGCACCACGACGATCGAGGCGCTGTGGCAGGGCGTTCCCGTCGTCACCCTGGCCGGCCGCCCCACGGTGGGACGCTTCGGCGCCGCGATCCTGCATGCCGCGGGACTGGACGATTGGGTGACCGACACGCCGGACGACTATATCGCCCGCGCCGAGGCCGCCGCGACCGACCTCGACGCATTGGCCGCAGTGCGCGCCGGGCTGCGCCCGCGCCTGGAGACCTCGCCCCTGCTGGACCCCGCCGGCCTGGCGCGCGATTTCGAACAAGCGATCCGCGGGCTGTGGGAAACGTGGCGCGCCCGCACCGTGGCCCAGCCGGAAACGTCGCCGACAGCGACACCGGACGTTGGCCCGGCATCCACGACACTGGGCGACCTCTCGCCTGTCGTGACATTGGGCGACACCCCGCCATCCGCGACCCCGCCTGCCGACAGCGCAACAGTCGCTCACGACGAGGCCGCACCAGCCATG
>Ga0265338_10006658_pt1 | contig 14622 bp, 23 predicted proteins | sample 42126metaG_FD_193579 | JGI IMG/M metagenome (GOLD analysis project Ga0265338, IMG submission 193579) | Rhizosphere microbial communities from Carex aquatilis grown in University of Washington, Seatle, WA, United States - 4-21-26 metaG | ecosystem: Host-associated > Plants > Roots > Rhizosphere... | reverse complement strand
TTTTTATTCTACCGGCGCTGTCAAGGGCTTTTCTTACCGAGGGGTCGCCCGCCTCGGTGCTCGCTCTCGCCCTCGGCATCGTCGTCCCTGCCGCTCGTGCGGGGCGTCGTCGGCTCGTCGGCATGGTCTGGTTCACGCTCGCCGGTCGCCTCCGGCTTGGTCGGCCGGTCGCCTCTGCCGCATGGCGCTCGGCCTGGTCGCCTCGGCCGGGTCGCAGCGTGTCTGCTCGCTCGTCGTGCTCTCGGCGGCGTCGCCCTGAACGCCTGCTCGACGCTGGGCGCTCGGGGTCCGGGCTCGGGTCTTCGCTGGTCGCGCTCGGGGTCGTGCTCTCGGCTGCGATGATCGGTCGCGTGATCCACGCGACGAGGGTCGTCCCGGTCCGGGTGCGGCTGCGGTCTGACGAGCTGACCGTAGACGTTGCTCGCGGTGTCGGCTTCCGCTGGGTCTGCCGGTGCGGCGACCGGGGCCGGGTCGAGGCCACGGTCTCGCTCGCCAGGGTCGCCGGGCGCGAGCACCGGGCGGCGGCGTCAGCGGCGGGCGGCGGCTAGGTCAGGACGACTGCGGGAGGTTGGCGGACCAGTGCGAGATCGGGACCTCGCGGTGCTGGGCGAGCTTGCCGTAGTCGGGGTGACCGGCCGGCGTCCCGAACATGTCGTAGTCAGCCTCGACGGCTGGGCCTCCGTCGGCGGTCGGCATCGCCGCGATGGGTGTCTGCGGCGCGGGCCTGTTGGCGTCGGTGTCGAGCGACGAGCTGTAGCCGCGTCCCTGGCACGATGGGCATTGCCGGTAGAGGTGCGCGGTGACCTGGCTGCCGGTGCGGACGTTGCCGAGCCCGCCGCAGGTCTGGCAGGTCTGGAACGCTGCGTAGTCCTTGAGCTCGTCGAGGGTGCCGAGGCCGATCGCGCGCTTGACCGCGTCGCGTACCTGCTCGGGCGGCACCTGCGCGACCCTCCACCCGAAGGTGTGTGTCCACTGGCAGAGCTCGCACAGCTCGAGCTCGTCGGCCTCCTCCTCGCCGAAGATCTCGACGAGCTTGCGCGCGACGTACTGGCCGAGCTTGTCGAGCTTCTTGCCGCGCTCCTCCATGAGCGCGAAGGTCTCAGGGTCGAGCCCGCCGGCGTCGGCCTGCTCGGTCTCAGGGTCGGGCTCGGGCTCGGCGTCGGGGTCCTCGTCCGGGTCGGGCTCGGGGTCGAAAGCGTCCGTCGGCTCGGGCTCGTCGCCGGTCGCGGGGTCGGGCTCGTCGCCGGTCGTCGGCTCGAGCTCGGGCGTGTCGAGCTCCTGGCGCTCGCGCTCGGCCTGTTCTTCGAGTGTGCTCATGCCCTGCCGATCCTACCGAGGCCGGCCGGCAGCGGCACCTGGAGCGGCTGCGTGGTCTCACTGATGATCGAGTGCGCGGCGATCAGGTTGAGGATCGTCGGTAGCAACGCGATCCGCTCGTCGTCGTCGTAGCCGGCCTCGGCCAGGATCGCTTCGCTCCGGTGGATGTAGCCCTTGATCTCGTCGTCGTTGTGGACGGGGACCTTCTGGAGCTTGACGTTCACGACCGGGCCGCCTTGAGCCGCTCGCCGATCTCCCGGCCGGCCTGCGCCCATTGCTTCCCGAAGGCGTCGCGGCGGGAGCGCTCGGCGCCCGTCGCCGGCGCGCGGCGGCGTCGGCCCGTGGGCGAGCTCGCCGGCTGCGACTGACCGGGTGAGGGGTTCTGAGCGGCCACAGCACGAGCATACACCCGAAAACGGCCGTTTTGGAGCTCCGACACCCCGGAAATGGCCGCTCGGAGGATCTGAGCGGCCCCAGGAGCGCTTGCGGGCGGCTGCTGCTGGTGCTGGGTCGCCTTGGTGCTGGCCGCTCCTGGGGGCGTTGGGAGCGGCCAGCTTCTAGGCCGTGGCGGCGGCGGGTGGGTGTTCGATCTCGTGCTCGTGCTGCCAGGCGGCGACGAGCTGGGGGATCGTCGCCGGCGCGACGGTCGTCTTGGCGAGCTCTGCCGCGGCTTGCTCGGGGGTGATCCCGCCGGCGACGACGCCGGCGCGGAGCTTCGAGAGGATCGCGGTGCGGGCCGAGATCAACGGCTTGCCGTCGGTCGCCTGCGCGACCTTCTCGGCGTTCGTCGACGAATAGCCGCGGGCCTCGAGGTCGGCGACGTAGGTCGCCCGGTCGATCTGCCCGGCCTCGTACTGCGCGGCGAGCTGCGCCTCGGTCGGCTGCTTGCTCGAGGACCCAGAGCTCGTGAAGCTGGCGGCGGTCTTGGCGGCGAGCTCCGGCTGCCAGCCGGACCACTCGAGGATCGAGGCGCACTCCTCGACGGTGATCGTGCCGGCCGCGGTCAGCGGCTTTAGGACGAAGTAGCTCGGCCAGGTGTATTGGTTGGCGAGGTAGTCGAGCTCGTACCATTCGGGCCGCACGTTCGATTCGGCGATCGCCTTCAGGAAGTCGGCCGGGATCTGGTCGGTCGGGCCGTCGTAGCTGCCGCCGCGGGCCTTGCCCTTGGTGATCTGGTGGACCGGGAGCGGCCGGCCGGTGATGTTGAAGACGAGCTCGGCGTCGGCCTCGCTCATGCCGTGGCGGGCGGCGCCGGCGTACATCGCCGCCTCGTCGATCCAGGTGCGCAGGTGCCCTTCGATGAAGTCGTGCGCGGTCGGGATCTGCCGGGCCTGCTCGAGAATCGCGGCGGCCCACTCCGGCCGCGTGTCGCCCTCGAGGATCGCCTGATTGAACGCGCCCTTGGTGATGATGTCGCGGAAGTACGCCGAGGCTGCCTGCTGCGCCGACATCGGCAGCCCGATCTCGCCGACGAGGGTGCGCAGCCGGTCCTCGTCGATGCCGGCGGCGGCAGCCTCGGCGAGCGCGTCGAATCCAGCGACGGGGTAGCGGGCGACATTCGAGTCAGACGTGTCGAGGCTGACCGCGAGCAGGCCGGGGTCCGCGATCACCGAGCGGACGATCCCGAGCGCGATCTGCGCCGGCGCGAGCCGGGCCTCTTTCAGCGCCTTGATCGGGTCATGCCAGAGCTCAGGCAGATAGGCCTTGTTCAGCGCGACGGTCACGTCGTCCTCGGTGATCTCGTCGCGGCGCCAAAGCTCGAGCGCCATCGCGATCGCCGGCGCGCGCTGGGCAAGCTCGACGAGCTGCTCGAAGCGGTCCTGGTTGATGCCGCTGTTCATCGCCTCGACATAGGTCGCGTACGGTGAGTCGCTGTTCTCGGCCGCGAGGGCTGCTACGTCGTGTGGGTCGAGCGCCCTGATCGGCGCGAGACTCCATGCCTTCTGTCCGATCGCAGCCGACGGCGGCGCGATCGCGTCGCGGGCGCCGTAGCCGGCCGCGAACGCGATCGCCTCGCCGAGGGAGTTGAGCGAGATGCTGCCGAGCTCGCCGAGCAGACTCGACACGGCTACGCCGCCAGTTGCAGCGTCAGGTCAGCGATCCCGCGCGCCGCCTGGTCGATCACGTCGTCGCTGATCTTGCCGAGGTCGCCGACGAGGCTGTCGATCTCGCCCATCGCCTGCACGACGAGCTCGAGGATGTCGGCCAGGTCGAAGCTGACGCCGACGGCGGCGACGCCGGCGAGCAGCGCAGCCCACGCCGCCGGGTCGGTGCCACAGATCCCCTTCACCTTCGCCCGGCACGCGCTGCCGTCGAGACCTGACTCGGTCAGCGCGATCGTGACGGCGGTCGCGAGCGCGCCGACGGCGGCGATCACGGCCGGCAGACCAAGCGACCGGATGTAGGCCTCGAAATCGGTCAGGTCGCCTTCGGCGCCGATCGCGATCGCCTTCACCTGCTCGAGCGCGGTCGAAGCGGCAGACTCGGCCTGCGCGAGCGCCGAGGCCTCGGCGGCGGCGGCGGCGGCGACGGTCGTCGCGGCGTACCGCTCGGCCTCACTGACCCCGGAGGTGATCTCGGCCGCGAGCTTGGTCTCGACCGCGGCGGCGGCGGCGAGGCCTGCCGCCTTGGCGGCGTCGGCGAGCTCGACGGCGTTCGCGATCGCGGTGTCCTCGGCGGCGCGTAGCGTCGCGACGGCACGGTCGGCGTAGCCGGCGGCTTCGCTGTAGGCGGCTCGGGCGGCAGCGTCGGCGTAGCTCTCGAGCGCGACCGCCGCGGCGGCGATCTCACTGTCGGCGTAGTGCTCGGCTCGGACGAGGTCGGCGGCGACGGTCCCGGTCAGCGTTTCCACCTTGGCGAGCGCCTCGTGCGCGGCCGCCTGGATCGCGTCGGTGATCGAGTGAATGAACGGCGAGAGCGCGTGGTGCCAGAGGTAGGAGAGCGCCGCCTGCACGACGAGGCCGAGCACAAGGAACAGGCCGAGCACGGTCGCGACGTCGTCGACGAGGCCGGAGAGCCCGCGGGCGATCTGAGCGTCGCTCTTTTGCCGTAGGTCGTCGAGCGGCCCGATGATGTTGTTTTCGATCGCGTTGGCGATGAACTGGAACGGCCGGCCGACGAGCGGGATCGAGATGTTGAGCGGCGCGGCGATCGCCTGCGCGAGGTAGTAGGCAAGCGACGCGATCGCGAACGCGACCGCCCACACGATGACGACGCCGAGGTCCTCGAGCGCTGACGCGTCGGCCACGGCTACGGACCGGTGATGCCCTGGAGGGCGTCGAGCTGGGCGCCCTGCTCGAGGATCATCGTCGCGGCGGTCGACGCGAGCGGCTGACCGTCAGGGACAAAGACGGTGATGATGCCCTTGTTCCCTCGCCACTGCGCCCGCACCGTGTAGCCCGGCACGACGGCCTCCTCGGCGGGCACCCACTTGTTTGTGTGGATCGGCTGCCCGATGATCGTGTAGGGCTGGGTGGTCGGTTCGGCCTCGCTCATGGTTCACCCCCGGAAGATGTCGAGTAGAGAGTCTTGCAGCCCGCGCACCTGCGTGCTTGCGGCCGGCACGCCGTCGGCGACGCCGTTGATCAGGTTCGACCAGGCGGCGGCGGCGCCGGCAGGACGGGTCGCGGCGATCACGGACTGCGGCGTCGGCGCCGCGATCATGCCGCCGGTCGACGGCGACCCCGTGAGGTACTGCTGAAACGCGCCGTCTGTGAACGTCGTCCAGGCGCCGAAATCAGAGCCGTTGGACGAGATCGCGATCGCGGCCTGCGCGTTGGTGGTCGCGTCCCAAAGCTCGGCGCCGCTGTAGTTCGGGTGCGCCTTGATGTTGATCTGCCAGAGCCCGTAGCTGTTCTCGCTGCTCGTCTGGCGGTAGGTGCAGGTTTGCTCGGGCCGGTCGTCGGTCGGGCCGGCCTTCGCGTACTTGCAGCCTTGCGATTCGGCGAGCGCGATCGCGGCTGCGATGTCGGCCGACCCGGCGGGGCCGCCCGCCGAAAGCCAGAGGTCGACGAGCTCGTCGTGTGTGAAGCGGACCTGGACGAGCGGCGGCGGACTCGGGATCGTCCCGCCGCTCCCGCCGCCCGAACCCGTCCCGCCTCCACCGCCGCCGTCGCCGGTCGCGCCGCCGCCGCCGTCGCCGCCGGCGGGTGGTGGCGGGATCGCCGCGCCGGGCCCGATCACCGGCCCTGGCCCGCCGGGCACGCTGCCGACGGGCGGCTCTGGTTTCGTCGAGACCGGCGCCTGCTCGAGGATCGCCGCGGCGGCCGGGTGGTTCGCCGCCCAGCTCGCGTAGCTGACGCCGTTCTTTGCCAGGTAGGCCTTGAAGGCGGCGAGGTCGCCTGGTCCCCAGTATTGCCCTCCCCAGATGAACGAGTCAGCCACCTAGCGCCTCAGACGAGCACCGGCGTCGCGGCAACGGCGGTCGTGTCGGGATCGAGCAGCCCGGTCGGCACTCTGATCACGGTGAGCGCGATCGCCTTGATCTGGTCGCCGGCCTCGCCGCCGGTCCAGGTGATCTCCATCGTCCAGCCGGGCAGCACCGCGAAGGTCGGCAGCCCAAACGATGCCGTCGACCCGATCGGGCCGTACGCCGTCGAGAGGCCGACGTTTGCGGTGTAGCTGACGGTCGTCGAGGCCGGCTGAACGGCAGCGGCGACCGCGCGACTGAGAGGGTTGCCGTTCTCGTCGTTCACCTCGAAGATGACCGTGCGGTCGCTCGCGGTGCCGTCGGTCACGAGCTCGAACTGCACCGAGAGCGGGCACTCGACGTAGTTGCCGCCGACCATCTGTTTGTACGGGGTCTGCGGCGCCGCCGCCGCGAGTTGGTAGAGGAAAGTGAAGCTGTATTCGGGGTGGCAGGTCGCCGGGAGCGAGAGCTGTGTGCCGGCGATCGAGATGAACGGGGTAGTTGCGACCACTGGCGGCGATCATCTCAGCCGGCGGTCGCGCCGCGGGCGAGCTCCTGCTCGAGTCGCTGCTCGGCGACGAGCTCGCGTGTCGCTTCGCTGCCGTCGTCCCTGACCGGCGTCGAGTCGAACGTCAGCCGCACTTTCGAGAGCAGATCGCCGGCCTGCACGTTGGCGATGTTGATCACGATCGTGCGGCCGGCCTCGAGCCAGATCCCTGCGAGCGGGAAGAAAACATCTGTGCCGGTGTTCCACTCGGCCGGCCCGCGACGCAGCGAAGCGACGAACCGTTGGGCGGTCGTGTTCGCGGTCACGAGCACGGTCGCCGCGTCGGCGAGCACCGAGACACCGTCCGGGCCGGGATACTCGACCGTCACGTAACGATTGGCGGCGTTCGCGTCGGTCGTCAGCGTGAAGGTCGCGAAGACGAGCCGCATTCGGTCCCACGGCCCGACCGTGTAGGTGTAGCTCGCGCCGGCGACCGGCGCGGGGGCGCCGACGCTCGCGCCGGGAATGACGGTGTGCTGAAAGGTCCTTGCGTGCCCGTACTCCTGCCCGAGCGTGTAGCCGCTCACGGCGGCCCGCTACTTACTGCGCGACGATCGGGGCTGCGACGGCGGCTTGTCGAGCTTCTGGCCGGCGGCGAGCGCGGCACGCTCGAGCGTCGCGACGCGGTCCTCGAGCTGCTGAACGGCAGCGTCGGCGTGCGACTCGACCTTTGTGCCGCCGAGGCCGTTCCAGCGGGTCTTCATCGCCTCGATCAGGCCGAGCGGCTGCTGCGCGATCGGCACGAACGCGCCGTCGATGATCACGCCGATCGTCAGGTGCTCGTCGCGCTCCTCGGTGTCCGCGACGACGCGCAGGTCCTGATAGGTGCGGTGCGGGCCGAGCGGCTGCTGATCGGTGTCGCTCATCGTCCTAAGCGAGCGCCGCCGACTGCGGCGACCAAGTCGAGGGGTAGGTCAGCTCGACGAGCTGGAAGTCAACCTGCGGGGTCAGCGACGTTGCGGCGTCGGCGATCTGCACGAGCATCGCCTGAGCGTTGTTGGAGTTGAAAACAGGGATCATCGGCTTTCCCCACTTGACGGCCTGGTCGCGGAACCAACTCGAGCTTTCGATGTTGATCGCGCCGGCCGGCACGCCGATCCGCTGACCGCCGAAGTCAGGGCCGATCATTGTTACCGCGAAGACCGGGGTCTGCACGTTGATCCCCTCGATCGCGTACCACGTGTTCGCGTGCAACCGCGGGTCGTCGGCGTTGAATGCGCGCTGGGTGCCGTAGGCGCCCGCGGTCGTCGTCGACGAGACCGCCGAGACGCGGATACCGACGCGGCTCTTGAAGCCGGCGTCGACCACGGACGGCGAGACGAGCGACGCGGCGGCGCCGGGGAAGTCGTCGTACTCGGTCAGGTAGGCGTACATCACGCAGTCTGACGCCGTCGAGGTGGCGAGGATCTGCGGAGTGTCCGACCGGAAAAGGTTGAGGGTCATGCCGCCGCCGAGCAGCGGCGCCGCCTTGATGTAGCCGGTCGCGTTGAACGCGACGGCCGGGATCGAGGAGCGCCAACCGTGCTGCTGGTCGTGCGTCGACTCGGGCCTCGTGTAGATCACCTCGATCTCGGCGACGTGGAGGGAGTCGATCCCGAACGCCTCCAAGATCCGGGCGCCCGACCCGCCGGGACCGAGCGCGTTGCCGTAGTTGGCTACGCCGACCTGGTCGCCGGTGTTCGCGACGAGCGCGTCAGCGAAGGTGCCGCCGGTCGTCGATGCGACGCTGGTCGTCGTCCAGATCTGAGCGTAAGGCACGCGGCTACCCGAAGTTGCCGGCGCCGGCGGCCATGATGTCGGCCCACGCGTTCATCCGCGCCTTGCCCTGGGCGAGCGTGCCCTTGGGCATCGCGTAGATCTGGGGCAGGTTCTGGGCCTCGTAGGCGATGATCTTCTGAATCGCCGTCTGGAACTTGTTCGCGCCGGGCGAGCCCTGCGCGGTCCCGGTGCCGTAGTTGTCGGCCTTGGCCTTCGCGGCTGCCTTGATCCCGGCGTCGCCGACGGCCTGCAAGGCGTTCTCCCACTTGCCGTCGTCGATCGCGCGCTGGAAGTTCGCCTTCATGACGGCCTTCTGCTCGAGCGCGCGGGCGACGATCGGCTTGGTCGTCGTGCCGAGGTTCTCGGCCCACGACCCGTTCGCGCCCGACGCCGCTGCGGTGCCGGCGAGCCACTTCGCGTTTGCCTGCGCGGCAGACTTGATGAACCGCGGCCGGTCCGGGTCAGGGGCGCCGTCGCGGCCGAGGTGGCCGGTGCCGGTCAGGCCGAAGTCGACAACGTCAAACAGTTCCATCGGAACCGAACCTACGGACCCGACCGATCGAGCGCAAGACCTTCAGGCGGTAGGGGTGGGGCCTGACACCTCGACCGAGCCGAGCAAGGCAAGTAGGGTCCCCGATACGCGATGCCCGACTCCAGACGCGCCACCTGCAAGACCTGTCACCGCCACCGCTCAGTTGTCGGGCCGATCTCTTGGGACGGCTACTGCGCCGAGCACGGTCGCGAGGCTCGCGACTCGAACGTAGATCAGATGCACGCGCGCAGCGGACCCAACTTCGACCGTTGGCGCCGCGGCATGATCCTTGCCGCCGGCGGGACGATCACTGACCCGAGGCTGCTCGGCTTGACGCTCGTGCCGGCGAGCTCGAGCGCCGATAGCGCGGCGGGAAGGTAGGCGGGCTCGTGGGCTTCCTCGGCTCGATCGTGATGAACGGCGGCCACGTCGACCTCTCCTCGCGCGTGGTGATCTCGACGACCGTCGCGGCGTCGCCGACGGGCGCGACCGAGACCGCGATCGCGACGCTCGTCGTGCCTGGCGCGCTCTCGACGCCGCTCGGCGTGATCGTGATCGGATGGTGCGCGTTCACCGTCGGCACAAACGGCGTCTCGACGCAGTTGCGGCTTTACCACGGCACGACCGCCGGCACGAAGATCGGCGACAGCGGCGCCGTCACCGCCGTCGCCGCGAACCTCGGCGCCTTCGAGGTGATCGGCTTCGACGCCTCCCCGGCGTTGCCGAACCAGACCTACACCCTCAGCCTCACCGTCGCCTCGGGCTCGGCGACGAGCACCGTGTCGCAGGTACGGCTGCTCGCGCTTGTGATCTGACGTGACGCTCTCGCCGTCGAGCTCGCGCGGTAGCGGCGGCGGCGGCTCGGTCAACTCGGTCACCGCCGCCGACACCTCGATTGTCGTCGCCGGCACCGCAACCGACCCGACGATCGCGACCGCCACCCTCGACGTGATCGCGGCCGACCACCCGCCGGCCGCCGCCTGGTCGAACAACTCGAAGAAGATCACGAACCTCGCGAACGGGTCGGCCGCGCAGGACGCGGCAGCGTTCGGGCAGATCCCGACGACCTACGTCGCCTCGGTCGCCGCCGGCGACGCCTCGATCGTCGTCGGCGGAACCGCCGCCAACCCGACGCTTGAGACCGGCACCCTCGACGTGATCGCGGCCGACCACCCGCCGGCCGCCGCCTGGTCGAACAACTCGAAGAAGATCACCGGCGTCGCTCACGGCGCCGGCGCGAACGAGGTGCTCACCTACGACCAGGTGTTCGCCGCCGGCGCGATCCCGATCGCCGACATCGCCGACCCGACGACCGGCAAGGTGATCGGGTCATCGGGCGGCGCCGCCGCCGCGGTCTTCCCGCCCGGCTACGAGATCGCCTACAACCAGATCACCGCCGGCGTCAACATCACCGGCACGAACCTTGCCGGCGCGACCGCGATCATCGCCGGCTCGTCGCACACCTACCTGAACGTCCCGTACCTGTTCGTGTTCTTCTCACCGATCGTGACGCTCCCCTCGACGACCGGCGGGACCGTCACGGTCGTGCTGACCGAAGACGGCACCGCGATCGCGAACATCGCCTACGCCGCCAACGACATCACCGGCGGCCAGACCAAGATTGCCCTGATCGGGCAGTTCCGCTACACGCCGTCGGCCGGCTCGCACACCTACGCGATCGCCGCCTACGCGTCGGCGACGACCGGCACCCCCGCAATCGGCGCCGCCGCCGGCGGGTCGGACACGACCGCGCCCGCGTTCCTCCGCGTCACGCAGGTGTAGCGATGCCGTTCTCGGCCCCCTACCCATTCGACGCGCCGACCGGCGCGATCGCGCAGACCTTTTCGCGCGGCTCGGCCGTCGGCAATGGCTCGGTCCTCACAACAACCGACCTGTACCTCACCCTGATTTGGCTGCCCGTGTGTACCGTCACCTCGGTGACCTACATCTCGGCGACGACCGCTCTCAGCGGCGGCTCAAACCAATGGTTCGGCATCTTCGACGCGTCGCTCAACCTGCTCAAGCTGACGAGCGACGACACCTCGACCGCCTGGGCCGCGAACACCGCGAAAACGCTCAACCTCTCGACCACCCTCGCCGTCACGACCGCCGGCCTCTACTACGTCGGGATCATGGTAAAGGCGACGACCGTGCCGACGCTCGCGACCGCGCAGACCTCGAGCGGCGCCGCCGCGGTCGGCCTCGCACCGATCGTCCACGGCAACTCATCAACGGGCCTCACGAACCCGGCGTCATGCCCGAACCCTGCCGGCGCGATCACAGCCGGCGGCCCGACCCCCTACGCCTACGTGTCGTGAGCGACGCGTCGTGAGCCACCTGCCGCCGCTCTGGCGCTTCCGGCTGCTCGCCGCGATCCACGCCAAAGGGAACCTCGAGAACCGCCGCCTGCTCGCCGCCTGGGCCAGGGCAGAGGGCGGCGACGCCGCCTACAACCCGCTCAATACAACATGGCCGTGGCCGGCCGCGACGGACTACAACCGGGCCGGCGTCAAGAACTACCCGTCTGCCGCCGCCGGCATCACCGCGACCGCAGACACGCTGCTCGTGCGCTACTACAAGGGCATCGTCACCGACCTACGCGCCGGCGGGCTCACAGCCAGCGAGATCGTCGAGCGAAACGCGGCAGACTTCGACACCTGGGGCACCGGCGCCGCTCACATACTCGAGCTGCTCCCCTAACTCCCGCCGGCTCAGTGGAACTGCTCAAGGTGCTCGAGCACGAGCTCGCGCGACTCGTGCAAACGATCAACGTCGGCGCCGCGTAGCCCGTAGCTCGCGATGCAAAGCCGGCACGCCCAGCGGCTCACCCCATCGGTGCGGGTCACCCTGACCGGCTCCCGCCACGGTAGCTCAGGCCAACGCAGCTCATAGAGGGTCACCCTCACCAAAGCTGCCAGCCGCTCGAGCTCGGGATGCGTCGCGCTGAACGGCCCGGCAAATCAAAGGCTCGCTCGATCGCCACCCAGCCGCGATCGCGAAGATCGTCGCCGTCGGCGAGCGGGAGCTCGAGCACGAGCCGTTGCGACCTGATCGCCGCCCGCGCGTTCGCGACGAGCAGCCTGTAAAGCACAGGGTCGCCGCTCATGCTCAGTCGCGCAGGGTCGCCTCTATCCGACCGTCAAACCAGTTCGCCGGCGTCCACAGGTACACCTCAGCGACCGACCTCGAGAGTGCGGTAAGCCAGTCGTCCTGCTCGTCGGTCAGCTTACCGCGGTCGCTCTTGAGCTCGGCGAACACGACCCGCTCTGCCCGCACGAGCACAAGATCGGGAAACCCCTTGCCGTCGCCCTCGACCGGCGTGCGGTAGCCGTTCACGGTCAGCGCCGGCCGGAAGTGCGCGACCCGCCAGCGAAACAGTCGCGCGAGCTCGATTACCGCCCGTTGCAGCTCGGCCTCGTTCACAGTCTCGGCGAGATCTCGACGAGCTCCCACTGACAGACAGCGGTCGGCGCCTGGCAGAGCTCACGCGCGATGTTCTCGGCCTCGACCGCGAGCTGCGTCGCGAGCTCGTCGACCGCCAGGTCGTGGACCTCGGATGAGACCGTTGCCGCGACCGTCACCGTGAACACGACCCGCCGGCGCTCAATGCTCATGTCACGAGCCCACTCATCTCGACCGCGAGCCCGCGCGGCGATCGCAGCGCCGTCATCACGAGCCCGCCTGCGGCTCGATCCAGCCGGCCTCGCTCACGACGAGCTCGCCCCCGGCCGCGTCGCCGGCGACGATCAGAGAGCGAAGCACGACCGCCGCCGCCGGCGAGAGCCGCAGCTCGCCGACGAACGGACGGTCGCGCGGATCAGGTCCGGCGAACACGCGAAGCGAGTAGAGCTCACGCGACGGCAGCCAAAGCAGCTTGATCGTCACGCCGCGGAGCCATCGACGCGATGCAGCTTCCCGTCAAGCCACCACTCCTTGCGGCCGTTCGGGTCCTCGACCGCGGGGCCATCGACGCGATGCCGCTTCCCGTCAAGCCGCCACTCCTTGCGGCCGTTCGGGTCCTCGACCGCGGGGCCATCGACGCGATGCAGCTTCCCGTCAAGCCACCACTCCTTGTAGCCGTTCGGGTACTCGACCGCGGGGCCATCGACGCGATGCAGCTTCCCGTCAAGCCACCACGCCTTGCGGCCGTTCGGGTCCTCGACCGCGGGGCCATCGACGCGATGCAGCTTCCCGCCGCGCCGCCACTCCTTGCGGCCGTTCGGGTACTCGACCGCGGGGCCATCGACGCGATGCAGCTTCCCGTCAAGCCACCACGCCTTGTAGCCGTTCGGGTACTCGACCGCGGGGCCATCGACGCGATGCCGCTTCCCGTCAAGCCGCCACGCCTTGTAGCCGTTCGGGTACTCGACCGCGGGGCCATCGACGCGATGCCGCTTCCCGTCAAGCCACCACGCCTTGTAGCCGTTCGGGTCCTCGACCGCGGGGCCATCGACGCGATGCAGCTTCCCGTCAAGCCACCACGCCTTGCGGCCGTTCGGGTACTCGACCGCGGGGCCATCGACGCGATGCCGCTTCCCGCCGCGCCGCCACTCCTTGTAGCCGTCCGGGTACTCGATCTGTCTGATCACGTTTTGCCGTTGTCCCCATCGCCGGACAGGCCGGATATGGGGTAGTCAGAGCAGAGCTCGTCGAAGATCGAGCGCGCTCGGGCGGCGACCGCGGCGACCGTGGTCAGCCCTGGTTCGTCGCCTTGGTGCACGCTGACCGAGATAAGCACCTGGCCGCGCGGGCCTCGGTCGATCTGCACCGTCGAGCGCGAGCTGCGCTGCGTCTGAACGAGCTTGACGAGCTGCCTGATTACCTGCGCGTTCGAGAGGTTCGGCTTGGTGCGCCGAGCCCGAGCCGCCGGTTTCGTAGCCGGCCTCGGCTCGGGCTCAGGGTGGGTGCCGGGCAGGTGCATTACGCGAGGCCTTCGAGGCCGTCGTTACCGGCGATCAGGAGGTCGCGCAGCGTGCGCGCGTCGGCCGGGTCGTCGAACTCACCGAACGTGCGCCGCTCGGAGACGACCCGCCAAGGCTTGCGGAGACCGATCGCGACCCAGACCACCTCGACCGCGAGGTCAGGGTCAGGAGCGCCGGGCCGGTCCGGGACGTTGATCGTGACCCACGGCTCAACCACGAGCCATCGCCGCACCGTCGCCGAGCCACTCGATCACGATCCGAAAGCTGTCGCCGGTCGGCAGGTTCACGTTCATCGCGGCACCGTGCTCAGGGTTATCGACCATCGAGCCCCCGAGCCCCACGCTGCCGGCGTCGCGTGACAACTCGGCGAGCAAGCGCCCGAGGATCTCGGCCGACTTCTGCTGTCCGGTGTTCACGACCGCCGACCGCTCTTGGTCCGGTGCAGCTCGATCCACGCCTTGATCGCGAGCCTGGCCTCTGCCGCGATGCTCCGCTCGTTCACTGCGGCGAGCGCGGCGAGCTTCTTGCGCTCGTCCATTTCGAGGTTGATTGTCGTCCTCGGCGAACGGCTCATGAAACCAAGTGTATCACAGTGGGGCGGAACCTGGGAAGGGTTACCGTCCGACCCGCCGAACACACTCGACCATGGTGCTCAAGACCACGGTCGAGTGGGGATCGGCGGGAGCCTAACGTAGGCCTCCTTCGACGACCACGGTGCGAAACCTGCACGCGTGTCCAGACCAGCGTTTCGGCTCGCCTAGCACAGGCGCAGCGAGACACTCGGCGACCCCCCGCCCGGCGAGAGCTGGCGACGGCCGGACACGTAGAAACGCCCTGACGGGCGCGGCGGGATAGCCCTCACAGACCCAACGGGGAGCGAGTCGCCAGACCGAAGCGGAGACCTCGCGTTACTCGACCGACCACGTCGGCCAGAGCACGCGCGGTGAACCGAGTGGCTTACGACGACCGTGTACCGGGCAGATGCCCTGACCGTTGACCAGTCTGAGAACGGCGCCCTAGAGGGTAGGACTCAACACGGCCGGATGGCCTCCATGAGCCCTGCCCGGAAACAGACCAGCGCCCCGCGCCTCCGGCGCGCTGGCCCGATTCAGATCAGGGGTGGTGGCCGTCCCTGCGA
>Ga0265338_10006657_pt1 | contig 14624 bp, 1 predicted proteins | sample 42126metaG_FD_193579 | JGI IMG/M metagenome (GOLD analysis project Ga0265338, IMG submission 193579) | Rhizosphere microbial communities from Carex aquatilis grown in University of Washington, Seatle, WA, United States - 4-21-26 metaG | ecosystem: Host-associated > Plants > Roots > Rhizosphere >... | reverse complement strand
CCCGGACAAGGTCAGGGTTGCGTTCATCCCGGTGTACGGCCCGGTCACGCAGGGGATGGTGACGGCGACCGAACGGAGGCGGCGGAAATACTGGCCCGGATGGTCGTACTCGAAGAGGGCCTCGTCCAGGGCGATCTGGCAGGTGCCCGTCTCCCGCAGCATGACCAGGGACAAGGGCGAGGCCAGCGCGAGGGAGACGTGCTTGGTCAGCTCGAGCTCGCGGCTGTTCGCCGCGAGGTACTGCGCTTCCATCCGCCGCAGGTCGAACAGCAGGCTCTCGCCGGCGGTCAGTCCTTTGTGCTGGCTGTCCCAGTAGCCGAACTCGATGAAGCTGTCGGAGCGGCCGAGCTCGTACTGGTAGGCGTTCTGCGCCTGCAGCGCGAGGGAGAAGGCCAGCTGGTAGGCCTGGGTGTAGACGGTGGTGAGCTGGGTGGTCATCCAGTCGTACAGCTGGGCGTTGGTGTACTTGCCGGTCAGGAAGTCGCTGACCTGCTGGGCGTTGGCGATCTGCGCGTTCTGGAGGTCGAGTTCTTTCTGGGCGATGACCAGCCGGTCCTGGGCGGCGGTGATCTGGCTGCCGAGCTGCGTCAGCTCGGCCTGGGCCAACTCGGCTTGCAGGTTCCAGTCGTCCGAGCGCCGCTGGTAGCCGCCCATGGCGCTGGCCAGGCCGCCGGACTCGCTGAGTATCCCCGCGATGCCCCGGGCTGCCGCCGCGAACGACGCGTTGGACTGGCCGACGTTCTCACCGCCGAACTTCGCGGTCACCGCGGGCGTGCCGCCGAATCCGGAGACGCCGACCTCGACCGACGGGATCATGTGGGCCGCCCCCGCGGTGGTCTCGAGGATTACCGCCAGGCCGCTGGCGATGAGGGCACTGCCCTGGAGGCTGAGCGCGACGGCCTCCCACTCGTTCGGGAAGCTGATCGAGGAGTAGAAGTCGTACCGGATCTGGACCACGGCCTGCTGGTTCTGCAGCGCGGTGATCTGGTCCTGGGCCTCGGTGACCTGGGCTGTCTTGACGTCGAGGAGCTGGGTCTGGATACCGAGCTCCTGGCTAGCCCGCAGCACAGCGAACGCTTCCGCGTCTTTCTTCTCCAGCGCGGAAAGGATCAGCGCCCCGTAGGACCGGACGTCGTTGGTCAGCTCAAGGGCTTTTTGCAGGTAGACGGAGAACCGGTAGACGGGGGCGGGCGCCGCCGCGCCGGTCAGGGCGTTCCCGGCGGCTTCCTCCTCGGCCAGGTTGAGGCCGGCGCCGTACAGGGGCAGAGGCTGCGGCAGTCCCTGCAGGTTGAGGCAGTGCCGGATGTTGTACAGGCGCTGGCCGACCGTGTCCCAGTAGCCGAGCAGCTGGCTGTTGGGGGGAATGCAGAACAGCAGCGAGCTGGCGGTGCCGGGCAACTGGGGCAGCGAGGACGTCGGGGCCGTTCCCTCTATCAGCGACTGCGGCGGCTCGGGCGCGACGATCACGTTCTCCACGCTGACCAGCGTGTTGGCGAACAGGTCAAGGTTCTTCAGCGTCGCGTAGGTGGCGGGGTCCGTGCCCTGGCTGGCGGGCGGCCGGAGCATCTGCGGCCGCGGCCCGAGGATGATGTCGGCCAGCACGTAGAGCTGCTCAGCGGAGCTGACCGTCTCGGCCGTGTACTGGCTGTAGTACCAGTCCCCCCAGGCGATGAGGAGGTCGAGGAACTTCATGACCGTCGCCTTGCCGTAGGCCGCGATGCGGACCCCGGCGACGGCGTGCGGGTCGTACGGTTCGTTCATCCACTCCTGGACCGCGGTCGCCGTCGCGGGGTCGCTGATCCCCTGCTGGGTGTCGGCCGCCAGGGCGGTCAGCAGGTTCTGGACCTGCTGACCGGCCCAGTCCGCGGCGTTCATGGCGTTGAACGGCGCCATCTCCCAGTACCGCTGGGGCGCGGGGCCGCCGCTGGAGTCGGTGGGGTTGAAGACGTACTCCAGCCAGGTCAGGGCGTCCTGGAACTGCTGGTTCTGCAGCAGCAGGCCCGCGATGAGCATGGGCGCCTGGTAGAAGATCTCCCAGTTGTAGAGCGAGTAGGCGCCGGAGTCGCCGGCGGCGAAGTCGAGCCCGGCCTCACCGGGATCGGGCGCGCTCGGCGTGCCGGGGTAGGGCTTGGCCACCGGGGGCTGCGGGCCGTAGGCGGACTGGAAGTCGAAGGCCGGGCTCCAGCCGCGCACGCTCCCCGGATCGAGCTGCAGGTCGCGCGTCATGAGCCGCGGAATCCCGCCGGTCTCCAGCTGGCGCAGGAAGGTGCGGGCGTAGGGATGGTAGAAGCTCGTGAAGACGAAGCGGGTGGACCACTGGCTGACGTAGGTGAGGTCGGTGAGCTCGGTCGGTGAGCTCGAGACCGTGTAGTAGGTCGGCTGGACGAGGTAGGTCCGGGTGGGGTCGGCGACGAAGAACGGGTCGGTCGAGTCGAAGACCGGTTCCTGGGCCGGGACGATGATGCGGGGGTTGGTCATGGTGGCGAGCAGCTCGAGCGTGCCAGGCTGCCCCTTGGCGGTGGTCAGGCAGAGGACGTTGACCGGCACCGGGCCGGGGTTCGGGAGCTGGTAGCTCCCGAACACCAGCTGCTGTCCGGCGAACCCGTACTTGGCCGGCCTCGCCAAGAAGCCGGGCACCGAATTGGTCGTGATCAGCGAGTAAGTGGGCTCCTGGCTCGAGTCGATGAACTCGCTGCCAGGCAGCACCAGCCACACTACGGAGACAGACAGCGGCGACTCCGGTGTAGGCAAGGTCGCCTCGGTGATCAGCGTGGACAAGTAGTACGCCTGCAGCTGCAGGTTGAAGGCCGCGTCCTGGGCCCCGCGGAAGGTAAACGCCAGCGGTGGCTCGTCGATGTCCCAGTACACCTTCTGGGTCAGCGTCTGCTTCGGCTGCCACTGGCCCGCGCTGAGCTGGCTCATCGCCAGTTCGACGGACCAGAATTTGAGCGGCACGGGCTGGGCACCCCCGCCCTGCGCGGGAACCGGCTGCGCGCTCTGCTTCTCCGAGATCTGCTTGAAGATCGGCCAGACGAGGTGCAGTCGCTGGTCCCACACCACCGGCAGCAGGTGCTCCGACGTGATGTCGAGGTTGAGCGGCTGCCATGCGCCCCAGCGGCCCGCGTCGGGCGTGGCCCCGGTCCGGGTGCGGTAGTACCACTGGGCCGGGCTGCCGTAGGTGCGGGCGAAGACGTGCAGCACGTGGGTGCCGTCCGCCCGGGTCTCGTTGTAGTGGGCGGCCACCTGCAGGTTGGCCACGGCGACGAGCTTGCGCAGGTAGTTCTGCAGCGCCGCCTGGGCCGCGTCGGCGTCGCAGTTGGACTGCCGCAGGTCGTTTTCCAGGTCCGTGAAGAACGGGGACGCGTCGGGGCGCAGTTCTGGCCGGACGTAGTTCTCCGGGTAGAGGAAGACCTGGCGGGCGGTCCGCCAGCGGCTGTACTGCTGCCGCCACGACCATTCCGACCACAGCGGGTTGGCGGTGTCCACCGTGACGCCGCCGATGGTCAGGTTCAGGAAGCACTGCTGCACGAACTGCTGGGCCGCCAGTGCCGCCTGAAGCAGCCGGGTCATCAGCGCGCAGGACGACATCTGCGGGTCGATCAGGTAGTAGTTGTAGATGTCGTCGGGGGTCAGCAGCAACGGGACGGCGGTGTCGGCCGGGCCCGGCCCGAGCAGGTAGGCCACCAGGGCGTCCCGGCGGGTTTCCCGCAGCCGGTCTTCCACCGGCTGGATGGCGGCGAGCCAGGCGTGCTGGGGGTACTGGGCCTGGAAGGCGCCCATGGCGGCCGCTGCGGTGGCCACGGTGGCGGGCGCCACCGCGAGCTGGACCAGCGTCGCCCCGCTGATGCCGTACCGCGCGCTGACGTCGAGGGCGGCGGCGATCGCCGCGAGTACCGCCGGGTCCGCCAGCGAGCCGGGCCGGGTGGCGGCGGTGAGACCGGGAGCGCCCGCGTCCAGGGCCGCGGCGATGGCGAGGACGTCGGCCACGCTGGCGTTGAGCGCGAAGGCCAGGCCGGGCTGGCCGCCGGTCCCGCTGATCGCGGTCGCGGCGTCCGGCGGGAGCGCCCCGGTTTCCAGCCACTGGCCGAGGATGTCGAACAGCTTGGGCGTCCGGGCCGGCTGGCGCTGGTTCAGCCGCAGCGCCGTCAGCAGGGCCTCGAAGGCGTCGTAGGGGCTGGCGGCGACCGGGGTGAGCGGGAGCGCGCTCGGGTCCAGCCACCCGTAGGACGCCGCGGCCCGCACGGCGAACGCGAACGCGGGGCCGGCCGCGTTCAGCGCGGTGCCGAGCGCGGCCGCCTTGGCCACTGCCGTGAACGCGCTGACCAGCGCGGGGAACTGAGCCGGGTCAACGCCTCCGGTCTGGACCAGCAACAGGCTGATGGTGGCCGCGTCGAGCGGCAGCACGCCCGTAGCGAGCAGGGCCGGCGTCACCACGTCGGCGCTGGCGGACGTCGCGGCGGCGAGCGCGGCCACGACGATCGTCTGGATGGCGGCGGGGTCGTAGCCGCCGTCGGCCGGGATCTTGGCGATCGCGTCGCGCACGGCCTGCAGCACCGCGGTCGCCTTGGTCGCGGTGAACGCGAGCGAGCTCTGGCTGGCCGACTGGTCGCGCAACAGATAGTCCAGGTCGGGCCCTCTGAGCCCGGTCCCCCGCAGGACCGCGAGCCGCCGGCAGAACTCCAGGGTGTCGGCGGGCGCCGCGCCGAACGGCTGCCCGTCCGTCAGCTGCATCCAGCGGATCAGGTCGGGCACCTCGAGGGTGAGCGCGGCGGCGAGCCGCTGGTAGCGGAGCAGGACGTTGAGTGTATCGAGGGTCAGGGCGTCAGCCGCGCCGGTGAACGCCAGGATCGCCGTGACGTCGTCGGCACTGAGCCCGAGCGACGCGGTGACCGCGTTCTGCTCCGGCGTCGGCGGGCCGGAGCCGGCCGCGGTGATCGGGTTGCCCGACAGCGTGCCGCCCTGGTCCAGCGGGACGAAGACGCTCGCGGCGCTGGCCAGCACGGCCGGGTTGCGGAACACCTCGCTGTAGGTGGCGGGGGCGACGGTATCCTCGGCGCCCAGGTGATCGGTGACGTCCCGGGTCTCCAGCGGCAGCCAGAAGCTCAGCACCTCTTGGAACGGCAGGCCGAGCCGGGCCTGCACGGCGATCGCGTCCGCCAGGAACACCAGGAAGTCGTCGGTGAGCGCCCCGCCGGGCGGTTGCTCCAAGGCCCAGTCGAGCTCCCACATCCGCAGGCCGCAGGCCGTCCACAGCCGCAGGAAGCGGCTGGCCCGGTCGAGGACGTCGCCGGTGAGGCCGGTGAACACCATGGTGTCCAGGTCCGGGCTGAGCACCTGCTCGCCGGCCACCGTCATCGTGCCAGCCTGCAGCGTCACCCCCGACTGGGTCACCCAGCCGACCTCGAGCAGCTGGTTCAGCTGCGGCAGGGTGAGCCCGGTCCGGCTGAGCAGGACCGGGACATTCGACAAGGCCGCGACCCAGTCGGCCGGGTTCGGCGTGTACGGCTGACGCGTCAGCGGGTCGATGACGCTGGCCGGGTTCTCTGCCAGGCCCCAGCGTTCCCAGGGCTGATGCGGGTCGGTGCCGTTGATCACCGCCTGTAGCTGGGGGTTGACTCCCAGGCGGGCTCCCGCGAGGGCGGGGGCGGCGCCGGGCGCGACGGGGTGGCCGGCGAAGAGCGCCAGCAGTGCGGCCCGGCTGGTCCCCAGCGTCCCGGTGTAGGCCTGGGCCTGGGCGAAGGCCAGGTCGAAGGGCAGCGCGAGGGGAAAGACGGCCTGCGCGGTCGCGGCGTAGGCCGGCTGGGCTACCTGCTGCGGCAGGGCCCGGCGCCCGGCCGACGTCCCGGTGGTGTCGATGAGTGTGACCGGGCTGGCCGGCGGGGCGACCGCGGTTTCCAGGATCTCGTTGACCAGGTCGATGTAGGGCAGCGTGGTGTTCGTGTTGGCGCAGCTGAGCGCGGTGTACTCGATGTCTGGGCGGCGCTGCAGGAGGGCGTCGCGGGCGTCGCCAGGCCCGCCGCCGGATACGCCGAACCAGCTCAGGTACTGCAGCAGGTCGACTAGGTAGGCGGCCGGGCTGTAGACGGACTGGCAGTCCTCGCACTGGAAGTAGTCGAGCGAGCCGAACAGCGCCTGCAGGTCGGGCAGGTTCGCGAGCGTGGCGGGATCGGGGGTCGTCGCTCCCATCGCTGCGATCGGGACGCCGTTGAACGCGGCGTTGAAGGTGCTGTAGGTCTTCAGCGCGGTGGCATAGGTCATCTGGGCCCGGGCGTAGGCCATCGTGGCCAGCGGCTTGCTGCCGAACGGCCCGGTCATCGCGGCCACGAAGGCATCGCGGCCCTGGAAGTACACGCTCTGCGCGGACTGGTGCCCGGCCGCCTTCAGCACGTCGACCGTCGCGTAGTGGGGCGAGATCCGGAACAGGCGCTGGGCCGTCTTGAGGTCGGCGAGGGCGTCGGCGGGCAGTTGGATGGTGTTGGCGGCGACGAAATGGTCGATGTTCGTGCCCTTGAGGGTGAAGGCCGGATGGTCCAGCAGGAACGGGAGCAGGTGCTCCTTGGTCGCGAACGAGGAGTCGTCCGCCCGGGACAGGTTGCCGGCGAACGCCGTGGTCGGGTATCGGCGGCTGAACCGCTCGGTCAGCGCCTTGGCGAACCGGGTGATCCGTTCCTGGGCCGTGTCGCCCGGCAGCACCACCGGGATGCTAGCCGCCTTCGGGTCGACGGCGCTGATCCGGGCCGCCCAGCCGCTCTCGTCGAGCAGGGCCAGGTTTTGCACGCTGGCCAGCGGGCCGTTCGTTATCCGATTCAGCGTGTCCCGCACCAGCGGCAGGTTCCCGGTGAGCAGTTCCCCCAGGCTGAGCACGGTGTCCAGGGTGGCGAGGTCGGCCGGGGCCAGCTTGATGTTGGCCCGCACGGCCGTCCACGCCGGTCCCAGCTGGCCGTTGCTGGCGGCGTAGGCACTGGTGAACGCGGCCTGCACCGCCGGATTCACGTCGCCCGCGGCGAGTAGGTCGTTCAGCGAGGTCTTACCGCGGATGTACGGGGCCGCGCCCACGCTGCTCGTCCGCTTTCCGTCCAGCAGGGCGAGCTCGGCGGCCTGGGCCGCGGCGTAGGACGCGGGCAGCACGTTAGCGCTGACGGCATCGGTCAGGACCTGGTTCAGCGAACCGTGCGACTGGGCCAGCACACCGCTCAGCACCTGGGCGGTGAACGTGTCGTCGATCCCGGAGTCGGGCAGGCGGGCCAAGGCAGCGTCCAGCGAGCTGGGCACGCCCTCGTGGAAGATCCCGAAGAACGTCTCCGGGCGGATCCCGTGCTGTCCGCTCAGCGCCTGCGCTACATAGAGGTAGGCGACCTGGTTGAACTCGGCTGGCACGGCGCTGGCCAGGAACTGGAGCTCGTGCGTGTCGCTGTCTTCCCGCAGGCCGGTCAGCGGGATGCCCGGCAACTGGGCGGCGACCCCGGCGCTGAGGGCGGCGAACACCGACGGGGTCCGGATCGTGCCGTCGGCGGCGGTGGTAAAGCTGAGCTGGAGCTCCGCGACGGCGGCGAAGGAAGTAGCGGACTGGGCGATGACCTTCAGCGTCTTGTCGTACGCGCGGGCCATGAGGTTCAGCGCCCGGGGCCGGTGATAGGAAATCACGCACTGGCCCTGGCGGTCGGTGATGCCGGTGCCGAGCTGCCGCTCGCCCCGGACCGCCTGGGCGAACAGCGACACCCGGGTATGCGCGAGCGGTTTCCCGTCCTCGTCCAGCAGGGTGAGCTGCACCGTTCCCCGGTCTTCGGGCCGGTCTTGGCTCGGCCCGGTGAAGGTCTCCTCGACCACGAGCAGCGCCGCGTAGGTAGGGACGTCGATCTGGCCGACCGGACGCAGGGCGCGCTCGCGCTGGAAAGCAAGGAGAACCTCGACGGTGGCGGGGCCGAACCCTTGACGTTCCCGCTCACCTTCGTCGATGACCATGCCGGCCGCCTCGAGCACCCGGTGCAGCCGGGCGACCTCGGGACCGGTAGATCCTGAGCTGAGTCCTACATTCATGCTGTCCCCCTCAGGAACTCCACCAGTACAGAAGGAGGCTGGCGCCGGCTCCGATGAGCGTTCCGACCCCAGGAATGAGCGAACCGGCCAATGCCCCGGCACCCGCTGCGGCCCCGAACCCGATGCCCTTCGAAGTCGTCTTGCTTGCGCCCAGGTACTCGGCGCCCGCCCGCGCGACGTGGCCGGCGGCGGCGCCGACAAGCCCGGCCCCGGCCACAACGGGCAGCGCCTCGGCGGCTCCCAGCAAGGGCGTGGTGAGGTTAGCTGCGGCAGGCACGTACGGGGTCGCGGCGACCGAAGCCCACGCGCCGGAGACGAGTACGCCCTCAGCTTCGGCGACCCCGGGCACGAATGACGTCCCGAGCGTGCCAATGGCGCTGGTACCACTCGGTTGAGGCGGCTCAACCTCGATGTCAGGCCGGCACGTCTCCTCGGCTGCCTCCTGCGCAGCTCGGGCCATGCGCTCGGCCGCCCTGGCCAGCGCCGCGGTGGTGTTAGGACCGGAAACGACCCGGCCCGTGGCTGGATCGAGGTCAGCGTCAACCGGGGAAAGGTTAACCGACCCCGAAGTCGGGAATTGCGCTATTCCTTCCGGATTTTGCACCGTGAGCGTATCGGGATCGATTCCACCTGAAGAAAAAAGTGCGCGCAGCGCAGGATTTTCCTTTATATTAAGGCGCAGTATTGGGTTAGTGCGAAGCCCTGGACGAGTTCGCGCAGTCGCATCATTGGCGGCAGCCTCCACCTCTTCGACTTCAGAAAGTCGCCCCGTGAGGATCCTGTTGAGGGCTTCCACAGGCGACTGTGCAGCGGAGACTCGCGACTGAGCATTGCGCGGAGAATCACTGACGAAGTTCTTTTTCGTTATGGAGTTCGTCGCACTGTCCAGGAGTTGTTTATTTGCCGGATCAGAGGGTGAACCGGCAACGCCGCCCGCCTTGTCTCCCTTCACCGCATCTACCTCGTCCACATGCAAGGCCATCCGGAATCTTCGAAGCTCTCCGCCAATAAAATTCAAATCGCCATCATCTTCGGGTTCCGTCCCGCTCGGGTCAGCCAGGCCAATCGGATTATTCCGAACGTATCTGAATAGATTTTCTCCGTCGACGAGTCCGGCTGGGTCAGGACTCAGCCAGCGACCAATCCAAGGAATGCAATAGCGGGCACCGTGATAATAGAGGCCGGTTTCCTTATCTCGCTCCATGCCCGTGTAGCGATAGCGTTTCAGGCTGACCTCGGCCGCGCTTTCGCCCGCCTGGTAGGACGTGCTGCCGTAGGGGTAGTACTCCTCGTAGGTGAGCACCGCGCCGGCGCTGTCGAGTTCCAGGCACGCGGAGCCGACATGGTTGCCGAACTGATAGCGGACCGACACGGCGGGCAGCGTGGCCGGTGATGCCTTGGTGTCAACGGTGACGGTCTCCACCAGCGCGACCCGCTGCTCGCCGTCCATCACATGCTGCGTGTGGCGCTCCAGCGTGAGCTGGTCCTGGGTCGCGTACCGCCGGTAGACCTCGTATCCGCCGAGGTAGAAGTGATCGTGCATCGTGACGCCGGCCGCGGAGACGGTCGTCTTCCGTACGCGCTCCCCCGCGGCGTCGTAGGTGTAGTAAGTCCGCTCGCCGTTGTGCGCCTGTCCGTCGGTATCGGAGTCGCTGACCGGCTGGCGGCTGGTCATGGCCAGCTGGTCCCTGAAATCCCACTGCATCGTCTGCAGCTGCGGCATCGTCGTCATGTTGCCGTGCGGGTCGTAGCTGTAGGGCTCGACTGGGGGCTGGTTGCTGCCGATGGTGGAGCTGCTGAGCCGGTTGCTGACCTGGCCGGGATCGAGAAGGCTGGTCTCCTGGTAGGCGTAGGACCGGGACCAGCCGGGGTTCGCCGGGTCACTGCCCTGGTGAGTGAGGGTCAGGAAGTTGCCGGCGGCGTCGTAGGTGTACTGCTCGGTGTGGGTGCCCATCGCGTTGCCGTCGCCGGGGCTGAGTAGGCCGGTCCGGGGCACGTCGTTGTACGAGGTGGGGGCGGGGGCGCCGTTGAGGCCGAGCTGTTCCCGGCCGGTCGCGGTGACCAGGCGGTAGACCGGGTCGTAGCTGAAGTCGGCGCTCGGCTCGACCCGGTGGTTGCGGAAGAAGACCACGTTCTGCAGGTCGGCGTCGTCCTGGATGTGGGTGATGTTGGCGGCCGGGTCATAGGTGTAGGAAAGTTCCTGCACCGTCTGCTCGGCGGCGGGGAATCCGGGGCGCGTGGTCGTCAGGTTCGTCAGCCGGAAGGTCAGCGGGTCGTAGCTGTAGGTCGTGCTGACGTCGTTGCCGTAGTCAACCAGCGTCCGCTGCCCCTTGGCGTTGTAATCGATAGCGGTAACGAACGAGGTCGCGGCTTCGGCTCCGGACAGGTTCGCGCTCACGGTCGCGAGCTGGCTGGCCTCGTTGTACGTCGGCCGGGTCACGCTTCCGTCCGGCGCGGTCGCGGCGATCACCCGGTTCAGCGCGTCGTACTGGGTCGCGACGGCAAAGACGTCCGGGAGGAAGGCCGGTGCCGCCTGCGACCAGTCGGGCAGCGACTGCTCGTCTTGGGTGTGCTGGCGGCTGCTGCCGAGCAGGTTGCCCTTGAAGTCATAGGCCACCTCGTGCTGGGTGGCCGGATCGGTCATCACGTTGAGCACGACGCCTGCACTGTCGCGGAGCCGGTACACGCGAGTTCTGAGGTTCAGCCGCTGGTCGTCGGTCTGACCCTCGCCGTACTCGGACGTCTCGTAGAGCACTTCGCCCGGTACGGTGCGCGGATCGGAGTTCGCCGGGTCGGTACCGAGCACGTAGCGGCCGAGCGGCCGGCGCAGCGCGTCGTACGTCGTGCGGAAATTGTGCCCGCGGCTGTCCCAGCCGCGGATGACCTTCCCGGTGGCGTCGCTGAGGGCCCAGCGCGCGCCCGCCTCCATGCTGGCCTGATGAACCTGCCGTCCGGAGACGGCATAGTCCCAGGTCATGACCTCCCGGCCGAGCGCGTCGGTGACCGCGCGCCGGTTCCCCTGGATATCCAGCGTGGTGTGCGACTCGTACTTCCCGTACGTCCCGTTGTCGGCGACCGCCAGGAACGTGCGGCCGAGCGGGTCGGCGTAGGTCACCGTCGGGGTGCCGGCGTATTTCGCCGCCTGCGCGGCGGCGGCCTGCTGGAGCGGGCCGAGGGCGCCGTTCTCACGCTGGGCGTACCAGGTCGGCGCGTAGTCGGCGGCCGGCAGGCGCTGGAAGTAGGCGCCCACGTCGGGATCGGCGGACGGGTTCTGGAGGACGGTGTCGCCGGCGTCCCAGGCCGTGGCGCGCCAGGGATCGAAGACGGATTTCTCGTACGTGTGGTTCGGGTAGATCGTCGCAACGACCCGTCCGGGCGGATCGTAGCAGAGGATCGGGCTGACCCCGGCCTGAACTCCGAACTCGAACTGGTGCCCCACGGGGAGCTGGCTGAAGAACGGCTCGTACTGCCGGACCGGCTTGCCCTTGTCGTTGTAGATCGTCCAGCCGGAGCCGACCCAGCGGGGACTGACCGTCGGCCCGTCGCCGGTGACCGGTCCCGGAGCGGCCGGGGTCTTCCGCTGGATCTCACGGCCGAAGCCGTCCGAGTAGCCGACGGTGACCTGCAGGACGCTCTGCTCGTTCGCACTCAGCGCGCTGACGTGCGTCTCCCGAGCGATAGCAGCGATAAACGTCGGGCGCCATGCGGTAGGGTCGTCCGGGGCGGCGACCTTGGACTGGTAGAAGCCGTGAATGTCGTAGATGACCCGCGTGGTGGCGTCGCCCAGCAAGGGCGCGGCCTGGGTACGCGGGTCGGTGGCCGTATAGAAGTCGTCGAGCTGGGCCTGGGTGAGGTCGGCGGTGAACCCGGTCAGCGTGTCCCCCAGGTTCTCGGCCGGCTTGCCCATCACCGCCGTGGCCGTGACCAGGCCGAGGATGTTGACGCTGACCGCAGACCGGTTCCCGTTCGGGTCCGTGATCAGGACCGCGGAGAGGACCCGGTAATTATTGACGGCAGAGACCGTGTTGCCGACCGCGTCGGTCGCCCCGGTCATCAGGAGGTCGGCCGAGTCGTAGGTCACCGAGGACGCGCTCCCGAAGAGGTCCTCGAGTCGGCGGGGCAGGAAGAAGTGCAGGCGAGCCTGGTCGAGCTCCTGCGGTGAGCTGGGCGCCGTCGGCAGGTAGTACACCCGACCGGCGGGAACCCACCAGGCCCCGTCGCCGTCGAGGTCTACGTAGCCGCCGCCGTCCACCGCGGTGCTGCCGAGCACGCTGCGCGGATCCACCAGCGCGGCTCCGCCGCGCTGGTACACCCGCGTGATCAGGCCCGGAGTGAAGGCAAGCTGATACGCCGCGCCTGGCAGGGCCAGGGATTCCAGGGTGCCCAGCGGCAGCAGGGCCCGCGGGTCACCCGCGGCGGCCCCCAGATCGTCGGGGCGGTAGTAGATGCGGGACTGCCCGGTCAGCCGACGGTAGGCCTGTCCGGGGGTGAGGCCGCCGTGGTCCAGGTTCTCATAGGGGATGTCGTGCGTCCCGTCGGCTAGGCTGACCAGCGCGCCTTGCAGTTCGGCGAAGGCGAACCTGTTGGTGACGCCCGCCAGGGCGGCGGCGGGCTGGACCTGAACCAGCTCGTAAACCCGGTTCTGGGCGGCCCGCGGGGCCTGGTGCACGTCGTCGGACTCCACCGCGTTGGTGTAGTCGTCCACCTGGTATGTGCTCAGCAGGGCGGACTGGACTGCCTGGTCCGCGGGCGACAGCGCTGGGTCGCGGTACCGGCGCCCGTACCCTGCGCTGGCGCTCTCAAGGACGTTCCCGTAGGCATCGACCGAGAACATGAAGACGTGACTCACCCGGGGGTCGGCCGCCTCGGTAACCGGCCCAAGCGTGTCGGGACCCGCGATCACACCGTCGGTTACGGGATAGAGCTGGCGTTCATAGTGGAAGTCGACGGTCTCCCGCGCATGCGAGAAGTACACCCCGTACTGGTTCGGGCCCTGCGGCTGTAGCGCCTCGATGGTGTAGTTGCGCTCCGACACCATATACGGGCGGTCCGACGCGGCGCCGTCGTCGAGGGCGTACACCTCCTGCCGCAGCGGCGAACCGCGCAGAGCCCGGCAGGCTTCGCGGAACTCCTCGGGCGAGAAGGCGTACGGCAGCCGGCTACCGTCCAGCATGAGCACGTCCGACGGGAGGACGGTGTCGTCGAGGAGCATGCCGTCGAGCTGGGCGCCATCCGGGCCGGGCTCCGCGTAATACTGGCCTTGCCAGTAGGTAGAAACGGCTTCCGCGCCGAAGTAGGCTCCGGTGTGGAACCAGGTCTTAGTCAAGACCGGCGGCACGGCCGAGGCAGCGTCGAGGTTGACCGGCTGCGGGATGCCGGGGGAACTCATCAGCGTCGCGAAGCTCTCGGTGTCCCACTGGTCCACGTGGCCGAACCCGCGGAACTCGCGCTCCACGCCGTCGTAGTAGCCGTCGTGATAGGCGTAGCGGGTGACGAACAGGTTCCGGCTGACGAAATCGAAGGTCTCGGTTCGCTCGACCACATGAACGGGAAAGGGCAGCCGGGTCGCCCAGGGCCGTCTGGCCAGCTTGTCGGCGACGTAGAAGCTGGTCGACGGGGCGTAGTGGACAACCGTCCGGGCGCCCAGGTTGTTGGCCTGGCCGATCAGTAGGTGCGGCTTCTGGCCGCCCATCAGGTCGATGTAGCGCAGCTGGCGGCCCGCGTTGCCTGGCAGCGGGGATGACCAGACCAGGCTGGCCGTCCCGTTGCCGAGCAGGTCGAAGACGGAGGCCCGCGACAGGCTGTCCACGGCGGGGAAGTGCCCGAGCACCCGGGCGCTGCCCCAGCCGCTGCCCGACTGGTTGAAGTACAGCCGAACCACGTTGGCACCGAAGTAGACGATGTCGGCCGTGCCTGATCCATCGATGTCGGCCAGCTGGATACGGTGCCCGTCGAAGAGGTCCGGATGGTCAAAGAGCGGCGCGGTGTCCATGGTGATCTTCGCGCCGAACCGGCCGTAGCCCAGGTTCGGCCAGTAGCACACCTCGCCATTACGGATGCGAACGAGGTCGGTGAGGCCGTCGCCGGACAGGTCGGCCAGGAAGATCGACTCGGTGCTATCGGTGAAGACGAGCTTGGGCCCGGTCTCCTCGTCCAGGGCCTGCGGCACGTGCTGCCCGCTCGCGAAACCCTGGGTGGAAAGCGACTGGTACCAGCTGAACGCGTCCCCTTCGCTGATCAGCAGGTCAGGGAACCCGTCTCCGGTCAGGTCGATAAACCGCAGCTGCGGGTCACGCCAGTCCACCGCAGGGAGAGATGCGAAGGCGGTGAACGGCGCCCAGCTCTCGTCGTCGGTGCGCTCATAGTAGCCGGGCACCGGCCCCTGGAAGTCGACGAGGTCAAGCTGCCCGTCGCCGGAAACGCTGAACAGCTGCTGCTGTCCGTGGCTTAGCGCGGCCATGGACGGCTGGCGAGTCACCAGCCCAATTGGGGCGAACAACGGGCGCGTGGTGTAGTCGCCGGAGGCAAGTTGCCGGTTGACCGGGCTCAGGTTGGCCTTATAGAACCAGCTGCCCGCCTACTCGGTC
>Ga0265338_10006655_pt1 | contig 14627 bp, 12 predicted proteins | sample 42126metaG_FD_193579 | JGI IMG/M metagenome (GOLD analysis project Ga0265338, IMG submission 193579) | Rhizosphere microbial communities from Carex aquatilis grown in University of Washington, Seatle, WA, United States - 4-21-26 metaG | ecosystem: Host-associated > Plants > Roots > Rhizosphere... | reverse complement strand
ATGACCGTGAAGGGGAGGTTGGCAAACGTTGAATTTTCCTGTTGTTTCTCAGGGAGTTGCCGCGCTGCAAGCCGTTGGGCGACAAAAAAGCCGTTCCGCATCGCACGGAACAAGGCCATTCTTGCACAATGACTTACAACCCACGCAACTAACTGTAGTCAACAGCATTAGTGTAAATAAGTCAAGTTCTCCTTCTTGCACATTAAGATAGCCCACCTGGAGGTCGGTGGCAGGAATTGGCAGGAAAAAACCCAGCAACAGCCTTGGCGTCTTGGTCACCGTAGTTGAAGGCGGCTTTTGCCTCCAATCACCTGGTCAACCTCGTTAAGGTCGCCTTAAACCGCTTAGTTCTAACGTCTCTTTCCCGCCCTCCGAATGGCCGCCTCGCTCGTCTCGCCTGTTTCCTTTCGCATATATCCCAATGTTGCATTGGGGGAAAACCCTTCAATGGGAGTTGGCAGGTTCTTGTTTAGTGTGTCGCTGCGTTTCTGTTGAATCTCGCCACGTTTGGGCGGATTTTGATCACGGTGCCGATTGTCTAGTCCTGGTTCTTTCATTGGTATCCTTTCACTTTTATCCTACGCCTGAAAGCATATCGGACAAGAAATTTTTGCAGAGGGTTAGGTACCCGGCAGCACCGGTAGATATGACATGGAATTCATCGACCCAGGCTATCAACCGCCTCCGGCCCTGCCGGTATTCCCATCCCACAAACCAGCCCGTCAGGAGCCTCAGAACCAGATCGACCGGGACATTTTGACATTGCTCCAGGATGAGCCTGAACCTGTTGGCGCTTGGACGCTGATAAACCAGGTGGCCAAACTATACCCGGCCAAGAACCGTTCTGAGCGTCGAGCCAAACGGAATGAAATCCTCAGCCGGATCAACCCGCTCGTTAGGAGGCGGCTCGTACGCAGGATGGGCAGGTCGTATTTGACCCAGGGTTGAGGTCAATCGAACGCCAAGCTCAACGACCGGTTGCGCCAGATGGCTTGTGCGCGTGCTGGCAGCGCAAAAATCGCTGCCACCACCGAAAAATCACCGCACCCGCACCTTGTCCGTTCTTGCACAACAAGATGCTTACGAATTCTTCACAGAAGCGATGTGCTTCGGGTGTTGACGCCGAGAGCGGGTCATGACGCTGGCGTCGGGCAAAGTAATTAAAGTATGAATTCGAGCACTCATAACTCTGGGAACGATCTCCTCAATACCATCCGCTGTTGCCCGCTCTGCTCGGCCACGTGCCAGCTGACGTTTAAAGGCATCAACCCCTTGCTCTTTGGCGTCCATTGCCGTTCGTGTGGAGCCAACATTCCGGCGACCCATCCCAAATGCCAGGATGCGATCTCGGCGTGGAACCGGCGCTCCGGTTTGGCCGCTATGGGTGGCCGGGCTACCCGTGGCATCCGATCACGTCGAAAACTGGCAGCGGCGCGACGGAATCTCAAAACGGCCCGCCAGTGGAAACGGATTCGGCAAAGCGTGGAATCTGCCTACACAGCGTTAAAACCTCTCCGCGCAGCCGAACTGGCCGAAATGGAGGCAGCAGTCGCAGAAGATCGTGCTTGGTTGCAGGAAAGGGAGCCGATGATCCTGGCTGATCCGGTACTCCACCATCTGTATGACCTGCTACCAAGCCGAAGTGCTTCTGCTGTCAATGCGGGGACGGTGTAGCCTTGCCCTCTGGCGCTGCGCTGTAGCCACGTTGTTTGGCTTGGGGAGCCATCGGGGCGGCCCCGATCTCACTCATTTTTCAATTTCTCATTGTGCGAGTTTGACTTGCGTGGCATTTCGCGCTCCATTTCGCTGCAAAACAGAATTGCTCCTGGACGATTTTTGAGCGTCGGTTGGACTTGGGGGTTACGGCGGGGTATATGGCGGGTAGAAACCTTGCGGCTTGTCCGCGATTTCGCTACGCTGGCAACTCAGCAATCTTGGTGAATGACCGACCGTATGGGGCCAAAGGCAACACTGCGAGCAATTCAAGCCGCTGATCGACGCCAACAACGTGGGTCACAAAAACGTCACCGTGAATTGATACGTCAGGCGAAGGAGCAGGCCAAGCTCACGTCAATTGAACAGGCACGGCTGGAGGTTGAAGTCAACGAAAGCTGCTATGAATGCCTGGCATCCCATCGTTCAAAGCATCAAGGATTGCGCGTGGAGCAGGCAAAAACACTCGATCAAGAACAAGCAAGGCCGTAGTATCCGGTTACCGGGAATGGGCTGAAACAGAGAACGGCGACCAATGACAACCCCAATCGAACAAAGGAACCTTCTCGATCCCGGTGACGCGACTCAGCGGAACTACCGCTACCAATACGCTTATGGCGTGATTCTCCTGATTGCCGCTGCGACGAAGAAGAAGGACTACCGGGCCATTTGGTGCGAACAGCAGGAAGATTTTCTTTGCGAGATTGATGGCGGCGATATTTTCGACGCCATCCAGGTTAAGACACAACAGCCAGAGAATGGATATTGGCAGACGAACGATGACGCATTCGTCAAAAGCCTCAAACGATTCGTGGAGTTGGACGCCAATTATCCCGGCACGATCCGACGATTCGTATTCGCCAGCAACACCAGTTTTCTTGATAGCGATGCCAAGACTCAAGCATCGAAATCGCCGCTGCATCTTCTCCGTGCAATGAGCGCGGCCAGAGCCTGGAATGAACTGACTGAGCAGGCGCGTGAGGCATTTCAGCAGCTCACAAACGGCACCGGCGCTAAGGAGGATGCCCTATTTTCGGTCTTGAGGCGATTTGATCTGGCTCTCGGTCCAAGCCGGGACGGTTTCGTTCCCGAACTAGCGCAAACGCACCTGTCACAACTGGATCATTGCAGAGACTTGAATGCCGGACGGCTTGAAGTCGTGACGGACTCCGCGATTGGCCTTGTCGAACGCGCCTCCTCACTTTCCTGCCAGTCTCCTGAGCGCCATTATGCCTGTCTGAATCGTGGTGGAAGCTCCGATCCGCAACTGCAAGAAAAACGCGTGTCGGTGGAGCAGTTCGTGTTGACGTGCCGACAGGTTGCCAGCCCGCATTTCAAGTATCTCGACAATTTGACCTCAACGCCTCTCAATCTGGATTCGCAGGAGCTGAAACGTTTCCACGCCAAACTGAGCCGTGGAGGTCTTGAGGAACAGGCCGAAATACTCCGGCGTCAAACTCTCTCCGCTCATGCGGCCTTGCTCGAAAGGGCGGATCGTGATGAAGGTGGAAAGAACCTTGTCACCCAGGTTGAAAACGCCGTGTTGGCAGAATGCAAAGAAGCTCAATTGCGGCTGGCCAAACCAGGCGAGACGTACGGCCAGAAGATGATGATTGATGTCCAGGACAGGCTGAAAGGCGTGGCGAAGAATGATTCCGCCCGCGTGCATGGCCAACCCTACGAAGTCTTGATGGGGATGGCAGGACTTTTAACCGAGGAATGCACCGTCTGGTGGAGTGACAAATTTGACGTAGATAATATATGAGCCTTCGCCTCATCAAAACCGCCGCCGTCATCGAAAACACGGATGAGTTCCACCAGGCACGGCTTCTCTTATTGCTGGATGCCGCATCCGGTCGTGGTGACGATCCAAAGCCCGTGGATGGGATCATGAAGCTGGCCAAGATGGATTTCCTCCTGCGCTATCCCAACTGTCTGGCACGGGCACTGGACGCATTGCCAACCGAATCAAACCCAAAGCGATCAGCCGTCTTGATACCTGAAAAAGACCGGGACACTGTCGAAGCGAAGATGATCCGATTCCGGTATGGCCCGTGGGACAACCGGTATCGCCGTTGGCTTGGAATTTTGGCTGCAAAGGGGTTGGCTTCGATTCACCTGAAAGGAAGAACGGTCAGAGTCGCGGTTACAAGGGAGGGTCGTGACTTGGCCCGGACTCTTGCCGGGCGTGACGAATTTGAGGGGCTTGCACAACGGAGCCGGTTGATTGTGTCCACAGTTGGCCACATGGGCGCGACAACGCTGAAGGATTTTGTTTACAAAACCTTTCCTGAACTGAATGGCATGAAATGGGGAGAGAACATCGAATTATGAATCTCAGACTGACCGAACTGGTGGTGCATTGTAAACAAGGCGCGGAGCGAGTGCCCTTCAGTGATTTTACATACTTTTACGGCCAGATGGGAGCTGGCAAATCCACGATTGCCAGATTGATTGATTACTGCCTGGCTGGCGATCTGGAACTGACACCCGCGTTGCAGAGCGAGTTTGTTGCCGCGACCCTCGGCCTGGAAGTGGCTGGAAACGACCTGACACTCACGCGGAACAGGGAGTCGGATCAGATACGCGCTCAGTGGGAAAAGTCCGGCGAGCAGTTCGATGCCATAATCCCGGCAAGGACGGGAACCGCTGAGGTCGTCCATGGCACCGGCATCGAGGTCTTGTCCGATTTATTGTTTGTGCTCAGCGGTGTGAAGCCGCCGAAGGTCCGACGCAGTAAAGTGAAGGAGGATTCCGAGATGGAAAGGCTGAGTTTTCGGGATTTGCTCTGGTATTGCTACCTCGACCAGGACTCGATGGACAGCAGCTTTTTCAATCTCGATGCGGATGCCAATATATTCAAAAGGCTAAAGAGCCGGGATGTGCTCCGGTTTGTTGTCGGATTTCATCAGGAAGGTGTTGCTGAACTGGAGGCCGAGTTGGAGGCCATCCGGGAGCAGCGGCTTCGGTGTGAAGGAGCCGTCAAGGCGATCCGCGAAGCCTTGACTGCTTCGGAGCTATCTTCGCCAATGGAGCTACAGGCTCGACGGAACCAACTTCAGCAGGAGTTGCAGTCGGTGGAGGCCAAAATTGGCCAAGCTAGAGCAACTGTGCAGCAGCACAGCACCCATGAAATGGAAATTCTGCGGGAGCGCGGTCGCAGACTTGGAGTGGAGTTGGGCAAGTGCGAATTGGCACTCCACGAACTTGCTGAGTCCGTCGAGCACGACACGTCGCATAAAAATACATTACTGTCCCTGGCGTCCCGGTTTAAGCGAGCGCAAAGTGCCCGCGAAGCTTTGAGCGGAGTCGAGTTCAAGGATTGCCCTCGCTGTGGTCGAGCTTTGCCTGTGCGACAAGCGGGGGACTGTTTGTTATGCGGCCAAGATCAAGTCAGTGAGCCGGTTCGGGCGGTAACTGATGAGGCGATTGACAGCGATGTTCTCAGCCGTGTGCAGGAACTGGACCAGCGCATACGACTTCAAAAGGAGCAGAAGGTTCTTGTGCAGAGGAAAGGGACGGAGTTGGCCGACCAAAAGGCGGTCACAGATCGGGAGTTGAGCCGGGTGTCCGAAACCTATGATTCTGCCTATCTGTCCTCGGCATTGCATCTGGAGAAGGAGCGTGCTGCTCTTGTCCAGCGGATGACCGATCTGAAGGAACTGGAAGCCCTGGCCTCGCGGATTGATCAGCTATCTCAGGAGGTCGAGAAATTGGTTGGTCGGGAACGCAGCATCAGAGTGCGATTGAAGGAGGCGAGAAAGCAGGCCGAGCAAGACACGGCGAATGTCGATCTGCTGAAGCAGCTTTTTCAGGACTGCCTGCTGCGATCACGGCTGTCCGGCTTCTTCCCAGAAGATTCCGTCGAAATAAAGCCCCCATATTTTCTGCCAGAGGTATTGGGAGTCAATGCTGGCGATCTGGCCGTCATTTCGTTTGCCAACCTGGGGAGCGGCGGCAAGAAGTGCCTTTTTAAATGTTGCTTCGCGGTCGCCCTTCACCGGCTGGCAGCTAAGACGCAGGCGCTGCTGCCGACGTTACTAATAATTGACTCCCCCATGAAGAACATCAGCGAGCGGGAAAACCGGCAGCAGTTTGTGGGCTTCCATGAAATGCTCCACGAATTAGTCCAGACTGAGCTGAAAGGCACACAAGTCATCCTGATCGACAAGGAGCTTCATGTCCCGGCCCAAGGCTTCTCATTGAAGTTTGACGCCAGGCACATGACACCGGATGACGCGGCGAATCCGCCGCTCATCAGTTATTATCGAGGAAAATAGCGGCCTGAAGCAACCAGGGCCGGATTCCCTAGCTGTCCGGTCCGCACCGGTTTGCCCACCACTGCTGGTCTTGAGATTCATGATTTCCTGGTTCTGACCGTGCCATGATGTTTACTGACACCACCACGAGATGGCGGGATTACTCGTCAGAAGTCACATTCCCGGCAATTGGTTTTGTTCCATTGATTTAAGGGTCGGCGGATTTCTCGCTCACTTGGTTGGCACAAACCATGCGGCTTTTACGAGGGAATATGCCAAGGCGCAGGAAAGATGACGATTGGGTTGGGCCGGTTGCCCAGTTGGCAGGCTTGGTCTTTCTTCTCAGTCTGATCTCACCGCAGGTGCGTCAAACAATCTCCGCCATCGGATTCGTCGCTATCTGCCTCACGGGCCTCGCCGTGTTGGGTTTGATCGGGTTCGGCATTTACAGATTCGCCACCCGGTCGCAGCGGGTCGGGGCCATCCAGCATAATGTTGGCTGGAAGGGGGTTGGTGGCGAGAAGGAGACACCCCAGAGCATTCTTGACATCAATGAACAGCTACGCCTGATTGACTGGTTTCAGTTCGAGAAGGTGGTTGCCCTTGTCTATCGCAAGCTCGGCTATACCGTCACCCGACGTGGCGGTGCGAATCCTGACGGCGGCATTGACCTCATCATCGAGAAGGACGGCCAACGCTCCGCCGTGCAATGCAAGCAGTGGAAAACATGGAACGTGGGCGTGAAGGCGGTACGGGAGTTTCTCGGTGCGCTGACCGACGCAGGAATCCAGAAGGGTGTTTTCATCACGCTCTGCGGCTACAGCGGCGATGCAAAACAATTGGCCGAAAAGCACGGAATCGAAATTGTAAACGAAGTCGGCCTGGCCAAAATGATTGATGACACGGGCACTCGGTCTGATCCAGAGGCACTGGCGATCCTGGAGGACACTAGGAAGTTCTGCCCGAAGTGCGAAAACGAGATGGTGCTGCGGACGGCAACCAGGGGTGTCGGTGCTGGCCGTCAGTTTTGGGGTTGTTCGGCGTACCCGAAGTGCCGGTTCACGATGCCGGTCTGAGTTAATTCCTGCGTCGCCCACCAGCCACAGCAAACAGCCGTAGTGAAATCCCCTGTTCGTACCGCCTCATAGATGTCGTTTGGCAGTGGGCTGAACGCCGACAAAACCGAGGTCATTTCAATGCTCTGAAAACTCCAGAACCGGGGGTTGGCTCGACATGACAATGCCCATCGATGGTTTCTCGTCGAAAAGCCAGCAACAACCGCCAAAAGCATGGGCGGCAGAACGAGGTTGTCGGACGTTGGCGTTTTGTTTAACATCTCCGTAATGCCGACGTTCGCTGAATACTTGGAGAAGTGGCTCAAGCAATCGGCGTGACAATGTTCAAATCTCAACGTGACATTTGGTGATGCGCGATAAAGATACCATTTTTGATGACTTTCTGCGGTTTCAGGTCGAACTGTCATTTGACCTTGAACAGTCGTTTTTTAGATCGTCCAAAGCTTGGAATGATGCTGAGACGATTCTCGATTTTGGAGCAGGTAATGGCTACTATGCGCGAAGGTTGGCGGAAAAATACCCTGAGAAACGCTTCGTTTGCGTTGAAATCAATGAGGCTTTAGCGCAACGGGCGAGATGCTTGGTACGCCCTTTCGATATTGAGATCGTCATTGGAACATTCGTAGATTTGCCAAATGATTCAGAATTTGATTTTGTTATCGCTCGGCATGTAATGAGTTACCTTTCGGACCGTGAAACATTTATGAGGTGGGTTTCGTCGCATACAACGTCCTCAGCGGGTGTGCTGACAATTGATGCCGATGACACAAAGTATCTTGTCTGCCCGAAGCTACCTTCGTTTGAAGCCGGGGACAAACGGTTCAAGAAACAGGTGAAAGCTGCTGGAGGCAACCGAAAACTTCTATTCTGCATACAAGACGAGTGGGAAAAACATGAATTTCGGCATGTCAGGACCGACCCCGTCATTGTTCACAGCGACATCCAACGCTGTAAAGAACTGATGTATATGTACATGCTTGCCGAGGCCGAAATTGATTATGGCTCTCCACTTCCGAATCGATTGAGCGAAGAGTTGCAGTCATGGGCCTTCAATCCGAGGTCATATTTACAGTATGGAATTTTCGGATCTTTATCCGAGAAGGGTGGCGCAAAACGTGCCTAATTGTTTTATTTGCTGAACTCCGGGTTTTCCTTCAGGAAACGCTCGTAGTGTTTTTTTACAGAATCGAGATTTGGGTTTAATTCCAGTGCCTTTTGGTAATGACGGTTGGCTTGGGGCAGGTTCTTTTGGACTTTTTCTAAGAACTCTGCATAGTTAGCAAAGGTGTAGGCGTTAGAAGGTGCAAAATGAAGTGCTTTCTGAAATAATATTTCTGCTTCGGCGTTGTCTTTACCGCTTTTCCAAATGATAAAGGCAAGAGTATCGAAATTGTTGCCGTTTTTGGAATCAATTTCCACTGCTTTACGCGCAAGCAACTCGGCTTCCTCATATGTTTTGCGGACATCGGCGAGAAACCAGGCAAGACCGTTAAGTTCATTGGAGCCATTTGGATTAAGTTCCCACGCCTTACGATAAAGCCGCTCTGCTTCGTCATAGTTTCTGCGGACCACGTGCATGAAGAGCGCAAAGTTGCCAGTATTATTCGCATGTTTTGGTTCGAGTTCCATCGCCTTGCGATAAAGCCGCTCCGCTTCGTCATAAAGTCGCTTCGCTTCATTGTAGTCTTTGCGCACTTCATGGATGAAGTACGCGAAGTTGCCGATGATGGTCGCGTCTTTCGGGTCAAGTTCCATCGCTTTACGATAAAGCCGCTCCGCTTCGTCATAGTCATTACGGGCTTCGTGCATGAAGAGTGCGAAGTTGTCAGTCAGTTTCGCACTATTAGGAAAGACTTTAAGACCTTCGCGGTAGATGGCTTCCCTTTTGCTTGGATCGGGTTCCTCATCCGCCCTCAGTTGCCACGCCCACCATCCTTCTTCCTTCTTTAATCGTTCAACAGCGGCAGCGGCAGTACTACGAACCTGCTTGAGTTCTTTCTCAGTAGCCTTGGTTTCGCCCGGCTGCTTCAACTTCTTGTTAAGCTCCTGGAATTGTCTCTGGAATTCTGTTACACGTTTGTCGTGTGTCTTTTGCAGGTCGGGAATGGGCGACGGGAGTTTCAGTTTTTCCCAGAATTGCAACATGAGTTCATCAAAGCCGAGAATGGGAACGAGCCTGCCGTGATGACGCTCAACAATTTCGTGAATCTTTGGATCGGGTTCATCCTCACTGATGTAACACCAAAAAATGCCACCTTTAATCGGCTCAATATTTCTCAAGAATCCCATGAGACTGCCGTCATTACCACCATAGCCGATGACGATGGGGGTATTGTTTTCGAAGATTACTTGGAGCGCGGTTTCCCATTCGGTCGGAAGCTTGTCGATTTCTTCCGGGATGCTCTTGGGATTGAGCAGCAAATCGCGGTGAATCTTGGCGATGATGGGACGTTTCAAGTTGGGACGAATGAAGCCGGTGAGGGATTCATGGCCGCATACTAACGGGTAGTCGTGCGTGTAGGTCGAAATGGCGTCGGCAATCAGGTTGTCAAAATTGGTGGTGACTGCGACTTTGTGCTGCATACTTGACACGATTTGCGCCAGCACGGAATAACCGTAGCTTGGCTCGGCTGCCTGCATCACGGCCTCCAAAAAGGCATAGCCCTCCTCTCTAAAATCACGGAACCGCCGCTGATAAATGAACGGGTAGGAGTTGGCGGCTTTTTTGAAATCAAAACCTTTAATGCCAAGATTTGCGGCAGTGGCCCATCTTTCAATCGGGAAATTGTCGAAGTCCTCCATCTCGTGGAGTTCCGTCAACCATTGCATCGCCAGCGTGCCACCAGTGGGAATGCCGGATTGGACGGAAGCCCCTGAACCCAATACCCAACAAAATGGGCGGTCGGGCATCTTTTCATGTCGGCCCAGAAACTCGCTTAAGAAACCGGCAGTGGTGATTTTCTGGGCGGACATAATGAGTGCTGCATTTATCAGACATGCCGTGAGTTCACAACGACAAATATCTGGCTCCAAACTCGTCTTTGGTGCGACAAGGTCGGCATCAACAGAGCAGTCACCGCAAGGATTTGCCCGTAGGGGACGCTGCTAGTCTGACCCTATGAATGAAGTCTATCAGCAAACTGAATTACCCGCGCTTCCGGGCGTTGAGTATTTCGTCCGTCGTGCCGCTGACCAGACCAGCACTGACCATACCTTGCTGGATTGAGCATCCGCCGTGGTCAAAGCAATCCTGCGATTGAACCATGGTTTTGTAAACATTTTCAATTTACCTCTGCCGGACCAGTCTGGTGGTGTTGTGAAGTGCTCGCACAAAGACGTTCAAATTGGTATGATGCTCCCGATGCCAGCAATGGTTCAAAAGGCCATAATCCCGTGGAAACGGTTTTGGTGTCGTTTCGGAGACGCCATCCATGTTGGGGATGAACGACAGGGTTTTCTCACCGACCCTGAAGGGGAATTCACGCGCTATTACAACCCCCATCTCTTCACGCTCGACCAATTGTTGAAAGAGAAATGTTTGATTCTATGTGGCGATCCCGGTACGGGCAAAAGCACCGTACTTCAGCAGGCAAAGTCCAATTTGGAGAACTGCCTCGGCGCAGACGGGCAACTTATATGGCTGGAATTTCGTGACGTGCCCAACGAAGCCGTTTTCGCACGGCGGACATTTGAGTCACCCGGCTGGAAACAATGGCATGATTCCACGGGCAAACTCGTGCTTGTGGTGGACGGTGTTGATGAGGGTTTGGTTAAAATTCCCGGTTTTGTCAGTTATCTGGCCGGGGAATTGCGTAACGCTCCAATTGATCGGCTGCAAATCATTCTCGCCTGCCGTTCCGCCGAATGGCCAATCAACGAGGGCCAACAGTTGATCGGACTGTGGGGCATTATTGAAAAACCCCCAATTTTCGAGCTGTGCCCGCTGCGGCAACGCGATGCGATGCTGGCCGCAGAAGCGTATAGGATGGACGCGATTGCATTCAACGCGGCGGTTTATCAACAAAAAGTTGTCGGCCTGGCTGCATTGCCAACGACACTGTTTTTCCTGCTGTCCGAATTTCGTGAGGGCGGTGCTTTTACCGGAACCCACCGGGAACTCTACGAACGGGGGTGTCAACGGCTGGCCCGTGAAAACGACCCGCGACGTATCGAGGCATTACGCGCACTAAGGAAAACCGCTCGAATTTCAGCGCCGGAGGAAATTCATGAAGCTGCATGTCGTCTTGCCACCCTGTTTCTCCTGTGTGGAAAGTCAGCAATTCATGTTGGGCCGGTGGCCGAAGCCAATGCGGATAGTGACCTCCATGTAAGCCAAGCTGCTGACACTGCCGGTACCGGTGGTCGCTCACTGGGTGAAGATGTGCTTTACGACGCAATCGCCAGCGGGATTTTCACTTCACGTGGACCAAACAAGTTCGGTTTTGCACATCAGACTTTTGCTGAATGCCTGGCTGGACAGTTCCTGTCGCGCCTGCCTTTGGTACAAATCCGAAAACTTTTGTGCGCACGGGATTCTGGGGAAGAGCACGTCGTCCCACAGTTGGCTGAAACGGCTGCCTGGGTAGCAGGTGGACGGGAGGATTTTTTTGATTACCTGTGTCGTATTGAGCCGGAGGCCCTGTTACGCAGTGACATTTCAAAAATTCAGAATCACAGGAAACAGGATTTGGTTACAGCAATTTTGGAAAAGGCAAAACGAGCAGATTTATTTGATGAACGAAATTTCAGCCGGTTTTTTATCAGCCTCGCACACCCTGGCCTGGCCAGCCAGCTTCGACCTTATATTACCGACAAGACGCTCAATGTGGTGGTGCGCAGGATTGCGTTTGGCATTGCCGGTGAATGTGAAGTTGCCGAATTATACGATGACTTGTTGACCATGGTTCAAGACCAGGCAGAAGCCCAACAATTTCGTGATCAGGCCGCCCAAACCCTGGAGCATTTAATACCGGTGGCACGGCTTGCGGATTTAGTTCCTCTGGCAATCGGACAAGTTAAACCGGACCCGGACGACACCATACGCGGAAGCGCCATTCGTCGTCTTGTCCCTGAATTCTGGTCGGTTTCCCAAGCATCGCCATACCTTCATGCGCCCCGCAATGATCACTATTTCGGCACATATCATTGTCTTTTGAAATACCACCTGCCCCGGCATCTTAAAGCCGAGGACGTGCCGTTGATTTTGGAACTGCTCATCCAAAAAACTCATTGTTTTGACACCATAAATGACTTTCAAGAATTAGCCGAAGCTGCTTTTGTTCAGGCACTCCAAAATCTTTCAAAGCCCGACATCTGCCGATTGGCGGTTCAAGTCTGGATAATGAAGGAAAAAAACTATCATCCACTGCCCCACACTGCGGACTCGGCTGTGGTCAAACTTTTTCAGGAACGTGAAGATTTGCGCCGAGAATTTGTCGCAGCCGTAGTCAACGACCCGCAAATATCCACTGAAGACTTGATTCATTTTCGTAGTGGCCTTTGTTCGTTATCTCCGCAGGATGATCTTGAATGGGCATTGATTCAAATTGAAAAATCACCCCATGAACGGCGAACGGCATGGGCTTCACTGATCTGGTCAAGCTGCCAACCTGAATCAGCCTGCAAATGTTGGGATTTACTATTGCGACAAATTAAAGAAATTCCCGAACTAGAAAACAAATTCAACTGGCTGCGGGCGTGGGATTTGGATGAGCCGATTGCACGACAAGCGAAAGCGCAGTGGTTGAAACAACTGCGATGGAAAAATCAACATAAAAAACGAGCAACAAGCCGGGACAATAAGAAATTACTGGAACAAGATTTTGCGGACATTGCAGCCGGAAAAACTTTCCGTTGGATTGAGCTTTGCGGTCAACTCACGGTGCAAGAAGACCAGACTCATATTTTTCACCCATTAACTCACGATCTCACCGAGTATCCGGGTTGGAAATGTGCCGACGAAACTCGGCGAAGCATAATCCGCGATGCCGCCAGAAATTTCCTATTAAAACACAGTGATGGTTATGCGGAAATTGGCGCTCCCACAAATTATTTTGAGCCTGGTTATATTGCAATATGGCTGCTTCGTGACGAAATTCGGGGTGATGCGGAGTTAAGGACGGCAGTTGGCACGAAGTGGATTGATGCCTTGATTGGGCATTTCAACGGCGGGAGCGATTATTATCAGGAAACGGCGGCGCTGGCGTATGAATTAAATCCCGACGCAACCTTGCGTGGATTCATCCGGGAGGCGAAAGCCGATGATAAGCAACACGGACAAATTCTCTCACTACACGGTTTTAACAAATGTTGGGACACGCATTTTACTGCGGCGGCGTTGGACTTGATTCGCAATGACGACCTTAAAACCGGCAGCATCGAGTCAGTTTTTCAATTCGTTGCGCCAATCGCCCCAACGGAAGCTGCTGCTTGTGCTGAACCGCTTCTTGATTCTACATCACTCGCAAACGCGGCAAACGAAGAACGAACCGTTGTTGTCTTGGCAGCGTGCATCGGAGGAATGCCGACCGTAACGTGGAATTTTGCGTGGCCAATAATTGAGGCCAGCTCGACTTTAGCGGAAAAAGTTTTGATGCGGATTGCCGACCGAATGGATTACGACCGGAAAAAATATCTGCCATTGCTCACGGAAAAACAACTGGCTGATCTATATCTGAAAGTTCACAGTTTTTTTCCGCCTGAAACTGACCCCGACTTTTCTCGCGGTGGATTTGTTAGCCCCCGCCAAAGCGTTGTGCGTTTTCGTGGGGACATCATCGGCACGTTGGAGGCACGCGGAACAGACGAAGCGTGCGGTGAACTGTTGAGGCTGGCGAATGCCTTGCCACGAGAAAGCCTGTGGCTGCGCTGGCGACACTACAACGCTCGAACGAGCAAGCGGCGCAAGTCGTGGGTTCCGCCAGCGCCTGGAATTGTCCTTGCCCTCGCTGCACGTGGGGAAGCACGCCTTGTCAGTAACGCGGACGATCTCATGGAGGTTGTCCTGGAATCGCTGGAGCGGCTTCAAGTCCAACTCATCCAAAGCACACTGCCACGAAGCGAAGATTTATGGCATTGGGGTGGAGCGGACACGCGGCGGCAAAATTTTCGCCCGCGTGACGAAGCATACTTGTCGAGTTACGTTGCTCGTTGGCTGCGTGAGGACTTGAGCCAGCGCGGAGTTGTTATTGGCCGTGAAGTACAACCGCGTCAGGGCCAACGCACAGACATTTACGTTACTGCTGTTCCACAAAACGGCGCGTCGTCATCCTTGGATAATATCGAGCTGGTTATCGAAGTGAAAGGTTGCTGGAACAATGAAGTGCTTACGGCAGTTGATGACCAGCTCGTTGGTGGTTATCTCAGACTGAACGGCCTCACGCATGGAATTTACCTAGTGGGATGGTTTGTGTGCGATAAATGGACCAACTCGGTCAATAAATTGAAAAGTGTCGCGATTGCCGGTGCCCGGCACGAAGTTGTTCAACTCACTGCCGCTTACGACGGGAAAATAAATCCTGAACATGTCACCGCAGTCGTGCTGGATTGCCAATATCCGAATTCTGGGACCGTTACTTAA
>Ga0265338_10006654_pt1 | contig 14628 bp, 11 predicted proteins | sample 42126metaG_FD_193579 | JGI IMG/M metagenome (GOLD analysis project Ga0265338, IMG submission 193579) | Rhizosphere microbial communities from Carex aquatilis grown in University of Washington, Seatle, WA, United States - 4-21-26 metaG | ecosystem: Host-associated > Plants > Roots > Rhizosphere... | reverse complement strand
ACCTGGGGACAGGCGGCTACAACGCCACCCAGGCTACCGGGGCGAAGCAGCCCACGGCGGTTGCAAATCAACTTAACGGCCATCAAATCGTGAGGTTTGGGGGAACACAGGATTTCAATTGGGCCTTGGCTGCTTCGGCTCAGTTCAGCGTATTTTTGATGTATAAACCAACGTCTCCCAGCACACTTCAGACGTATGTTTCAGATGGAGGGTCCAACTCTTTACTGCACGAAGCGAGCGGTGGCCAGAACGTAATTTACATGGGCGGACTTTCCAAGGTCGTAATAGACACAACTTGGCAGTTGGTGGAATTTCACAACGGCCCCTCTTCTGGTCAAGCAGGGTACTCCCGCAATGGCGTGGTAGGCGGAGGAGTTGGAACCGCAAACGCGGTTACATATTCGCATTTATTCTCATACGATGGAACTCTGTACCATTTTACTGGTGACGTGGCAGATGTGGTCATCTGCAATTTAGGGTGCGGGGAGGCGAGCCGCCAAGCAATTCGCGCATACATGCAGGGACTGTATGGAGTTTCGATGGCGGATAGCGTGCAGCCAATTGCCAGTATCACATCTACCACACCAACAGGCACTCCTGCATCGCCAATCACGACTGATGGCACAGTCCATTCAATAACCTCTCAACAGTGGTACGGAACCAACTTGAATAGTTTTGGAGATTCCTTTACGGCTGGGGTGGGAGCAACGAGCACCACTACAAATTACGTAAGCCGAATCGGATCGGGAGCTGGACTTACAGTCAACAACCAAGGGCAATCGGGCCAATATCTCCCGCAGTACCTCACGACCATTTACGCCACCACAATTACGCCATCATCTCTCTCTACGTTGCTACCGGGGATTAATGAAGCGGCCAGCATAGGGTCTTCAGCGCAGGCTTGGTTTGGCCCTGGGTTACTCACGGCAATTGAATGGCTGGCTATCCCAGCGACGAACGTCATACAGGCAAATTCATCTTTGGTTACATTTTCGGGAACTTGGTCGAGCGCCAGTAACTATTCGGTGGGCGGGAAAACCTCGTCTACGAGCGGAGACACCGCCACTGTTACCTTGTACGGGCGTTCGGTGTATGTAAATGCGGAGACGGTAAGCAGCGGAAGTGGGGCGATCACCGTATCCGTGGACGGAATTTCTCAAGGAAGTTATACCCTGCATGGCAATCCTACTTATGGGCAAACGTTCGGTCCTTACGGGGTCCGCATCGCAGGGTTAGCGGATGGCCCTCACGCCGTCGTGGTAACCGTTAGCGGGAGTAGCGCCGTCATCTTGGATTGGTTCGCTGGGTCAGCAGGAAATCAGCCAACGCACCCGCCAAACGGAGCGACGGTATTCGTTTCCAGCACTCCGCTTTTTGCTTCCACATCGCAATCGCTCACGTCTTCCTTTACCGCAATTACGAGAGGCGTAGTGCGAGCCCTGGCTTCGGATGGACTTAACGTGGTTTTAGTGGATGCTGGAGCTGCAATGAACAATCCGAATGATTATGTGACCGTATCTCCGTTAGGCCATCCCAACGATTTAGGGCACTTGCATATTGCCAATGCGTTCCTGTCTGCGATGAACGTCATACAGGCTCCATCGTTCAGGTCGGTAGAAGATGGCAATGTGGTGATCCCGACCGGGTTTATCGCGGCGCTTCCGTTGCAGCCATCGACAGGACAGTTGGTCGGATTCAAGGATGCACTGACTGTTACGGATTGCACCGTTGGAACCGGAACGGCTTACTCGGTTTGCGTCTGGAACGGTTCGGCTTGGCAGAAACCGTAGGCAACGTATTTTTATGCAAACGGTACCTTGCGCGCGATCACAGAAACGACGGCGCGTTGAGCAGGTACTCCGCCCGGGCGCGGACGAAGTTCCCCCGCAGGTAGTGATTCACCGTCGTCGCCAGATTCCGGTGTCCGAGCTGCTTCTGGATCGAGATGGGATGCGCCCCGCGGTTGGCTAACGCCATCGCGAGCGAGTGCCGGAACAAATGCGGGTGGACGCGGCGATCGAGCACCTGGCGCGCGGCGACGCGAACGATCTTCCGGAGATCTTGCGGCTGCATCTGCCGCTTTCTGCGCGTGAGGAACAGCCAGTCGTCGGGCTTGCCGGCACGCTCCTTGAGGTAATCGGTCAGCAGCCGGATACACGGGCTCGGAATCGAGGCCGCGTAGGCCTGATCGCCTTTCCCCCGGCGCACGAGCACCAGGCCCCCGGCCAGGTCGACATCCTGGATCCGAAGCGAGCAGACTTCGGCATTGCGGATGCCAGTGAACGCAAGCAGTCCAACAATCGCGCGCTTTCGCAAGGTATTTAGCGTCGAGAGCAGGATCGCGATCTCCGCCTCGGTGAGCACTTCCTCGGGAATGAGTTGCGGCTTGCGCGGCCGGCCGTAGTGAATCGGCTCGCCGCGGAACTCCTGGTACCGCTCGATCGCGAGCATGGTGTTGCAGACCAGTGAATGCGAGCCCGCGGTTCGGACATCGCACACGTAACCGTCGAGATCTTCGTGCGACGGGAACGCCCCGAGCTTGGCAACCATGCGGCGGATCGTGCCAACGTGCAGTTCGACAGAGTTCGGACTCAGGCCCTTGCGGGCAAACAGATAGTTTCGGAAGCGGCCGATCGCTTTCGTCGCGTCGTCCAGTTTGGCGGAAGGCTCCGCCGCAACGGTAAGATTCAGAGAGGCCATTGGATCTCCTATCGGATCGAGTGGTTTAGGGCCGGCGCAGTGCTCTAACACCGCGCCGGCTCGTCTGAATCCTACCGCACCGTCTTCTTTCGGCCAATCGGCAGTTCGGGTTAGCCCAAACAAACTCACCAGCAAGGAGGGTCGCCCCATGACCCCACTTTTTATTCCCCCATTCGTTCTCACGACCGCCTTCAACCCGATTCTCACCGGACCCCCCGCGATCATCGACTACCTGGCATTTGCCAATAACAGCGGCTCCGACGTCACGGTTACCGCGCAGGATGCCGCCGGCAAAGTCTTTCTGCCCGGCGTCACGGTGAAGGCCAACGACATCCAACTGATCCCGCTGCCCGACGGTGGATTGCAGTTCAACGGCTTCCAGGTGAAGGCCTCGACTGCCTCCGTCATCTACTGCTGGATTCGAGTCAAGCAGTAAAAGAGGCCCGCCATGAAGTACCTCCTTCTCCTTGCCGCGTTCGCCCCGCTTGCCCTCGGGCAAACGCCCACTTGCGGCAATCTCGTGCGAAATCCGCGGACGGGGCTCATGGATTGCGTGGGATCCGGCACGGGCGGCGGCGGCAGCTATGTGGTGGACGCCATCGCGGCGGGCGCGCCGAGCGCCAACTGTACGGCGCCGACGACGTCGACGGTTCACACCTACATCGACTCGACCAACGGAGATGAGTGGTGGTGCTACGCCACGAACTCCTGGAAGAAGATGCTGAGCGTCACAGGGAGCGGTCCATGGGGCGTTACCGGCGGAGTGGGCAGCCCCCCCTCCACGCCCGCTTCGGGCTTCGTCTCCTGCGGTTTCGATTCGACACTCCTCACCGAAGTGTGCGTCAACGAGAACGGCGCGACTTATGAGATGGTGCGCGTCTGGTCCGGGACGGCCGCGCTCGGCACCGCCGCGATATCCTCGGCCGCATGCGCCACCGTAGTCACCGTTTCAGCCACCGGCGTGGCCTCGACGGACGTGGTCGCCGCGTCCTTCAACGGCGATCCCACTGCCGTCACGGGGTATGTGCCGTCGACCGCCGGCATGTTGACGATCTTCGCTTACCCGACCGCCAACAACGTCAACTTCAAGGTCTGCAATAACACAACGAGCTCCATCACGCCGGGAGCGATCACGCTCAACTGGAGAGTATCGCGGTGAGACTCGCCCTCTTCCTCGTGCCAATTTCGCTCCTCGCTCAGTCGCTGCCATTTCCCGGGCCCGGCGGAGTTGCGGCGCCGGCCGGCCCTGCCATCGGCACGCGCAAGGTCTGTTTCGCGCAGGCCTCCAGTCCGAGCGCAGCCGTCGATATGAGCGGCGCCGATCTGATAGTCGCCGCGATCGCGTCCGTGAACGGCGGCGGGACTCTCACACTGACCGACTCCAGGGGCAGCAACGATTCCAAGTATGCCTCCAACATGACAGGGCCAGCGACCCAGACCAGCCCGGGGATCAGTTGGACCTGGGCGCAGAACGCCTCGGTCGGTGCCGGCCAGACCTTTTCGATCAGCGTCGGCGGAGGCCAGCAGGTGGCGGCCTGCATTTACGGCATCAGCCTAATGAACACCTCGTCTCCCTTCGAGACGCGCGGAACGGAGGCGCAAGCGTCCTCCGGTACCGTCCAGCCCGGCGCCGTCACTCCCGGCTCGGGTTATCAGGCGATTCTCGCCGGCATCGCATACGACAACGGCACCGGCAATGCTGTCTCGATCGATTCGGCGTTCTCTGCCCCTGACTGTATCGACTTCGCGACCGGCGTCAATTATGGGATGTGCTTATCCGCCAAAATACAGAGCGGATCGGCGGCGGCCCATCCGACTTACTCGCACACCCCCGGCACGCTCACGGCGGCCAACACGGTTTTCCAGGGACAATGACTCTCAAACTCTTCGCGCTCGCCGCCCTCGGCGCACTGTGTCTACAGGCCACGGACCAGGCGTACCTCCCTTCTTCCGGGGCGGGCGCTTGCAAAATCACAGGCGTGAGCGGGAGCCCGAGCACCCTAACGTGCGCGGCACCCCATGGATTTAGCGACGGCCAGGTTGTCGTCATCACAAACGTTCAGGGCGTATACGGTATTAACTGGGTCTGGAAGGTAAACAGCCATACCTCCACGACCTTCACCGTGAAGGACGGTAACACCGGAACCCCAATCAGTGCCACAGGGACTTACGCAGGGCCGCCGGTGTTCTATGGCCGGGTCCAGGACTCCGAATGGGGCTACGCCAATCCGGCGTCGACGCTCTACGCGCTCGCCCCGCACCCCCGCGGCGCGAATTTCGACGGACCGTCCGGAGCGTTGACATTGTCCCTCTCCGACACGACCGCAAACGGCAAGGCGAACGCAAGCGCGATCGGACGGTTAGCCCTGGACGGCTCTTACAGCGCCTGCGTCAGCAGCGGGTGGTTGTCCCACACCTATATGGACAAGGGCGGTGGCTGCCTCCAGGCGGCGGCACTCGAGTGCAACATCCTGGGCGTCGGAACCGGCTGTTCATCCGGCACGCTCTACAATAACGCCCGTCAACTGGTTCTCAATCCGGCGTACGTCTATGGATACGGCCCGGGCGCCGGCGACGGCCTGGCAGCCGCGGGCCTCATCTGCGACACCACGCAGGTGAACTGCGGGATTGGCGACAACATCTCGTACATGTCGACCAATTCGGCGAGCCTGGCTGTCCAGTACGAGTTGATGCACTCGACGTTCAGCAGTGCGCAATTGCACAAGGCCATCGATTTCCTGTTGAACGATCTGGCGCGCAGCAAGGGCGGCCTGGGAATTCGCGGCGATCCCACGACGGACTGCGGCACCCTGCCCACGAGCGGCACGTCCGGGTCGCCCGCCATCTGGGATGACACCGGAAACGAATGCGGCTTGCTGCGCGTATACAAGAGCCACGTCACAGCCCTATTCAGCAATCCCACTTACTACCCGACGAATGGTGGAATCGAACTCGATGGGTCGAACCAGGGCATGACCGCCGCAATCTCCGACCTGTATGCCGGCGCGCTCTCCTGCGGGGACGACGGCCCCGATCCGTTCACCGACCGCGGCTGCGTACTGCTGTCGATGACCGTAGCCTACATGTGGAACTCGTTGTGGCCGCGCTACTTCGGCAATTACGGTATCCCGGCCTGCAACGATTACTACAACGGGGGCCGGTGCAACTGGATGGTCAGCCAGGCGAGCACCATCCTGAAAAACAGTGTCCCCGGCTTTCCCGACCTCACCGCCTCGATCAACGACGACACGCTGTACATGTTCCCGTACTTAAGCCCAGCGTACAACCCGAACGAGCCGATCCACTACGGCCAGACCGGAGGCTACAACGACATCATGTGGAATGCCGGTCCCGGAGGCGTCGGCGGCATTCCGACCAACTGGCAATTCGCGTCGTCCGCAGCCAAGCAAGCCGCCATGTACTGGATGGCGCACATTTATAACGCCCTCGACGGCACCAGTCCGTCCGCCAACAATATCTGGAGTGTCACGGGCCTGCAGGCGCAGGGGATCAACTACGTCCCCGGCTTCTATATGAACATCGACCCGGCGACCACGCAGGCGAACATCACGGGCCTTCCCCTCCAGAGGCGTTTCCGGGCGAACAACTCCGGCCAATGCACCGCCCTCGGGATTAACTGCACAACCCAGTACCCCTACGAAAGCTCCGTGTTTGCCTCGCGCACCGGATGGGATACTTCGTCCGGATCGAACGACAGCGTGGTCGCGGTATTTTCACGCGGTTTCGTCGAGGACGGCCATGGCAGCGATCGGGACATGGGCGTGGTTCGTGAGTACTACAAACAGTGTGTGAAATGCGGAGACAGCGCCCAACGGGCCGGTAACGGGACCGACTACGACGTTCCCTCCGAGGAAAACCATATCCAGTTGAACGGGGTGGACACCTATTCCTGCGACAATGGGCTGCCCTTCTGGTATCCGCGACTGACGCGCTTCGCCCAAGGGACGACGGGGCCATCGTCAGACGACTACGCTTACGGGCGAGTCGACCTCACCGCGACCTACTGCGCGACGGCAGGAGTCACGCACCTCTGGAAGGATGTCTTCCATTTCAAAAAGCCGGGCGGACAGAACTACGTGGTGGTCCATGTCGACGGCGCTTCTTCCTCGCCCGTCTCCTTGCGCGAGGGCGTCCTCTATCGCAACAAGCAGGATCTCACCGACACAACGTTTTCTCCCGGAACGAGCGCGAGCGGACGCAGCGTCTCGATGTCGGACACGACCACGGGCGCACAGGTGCAATCGGTCTACCTCAACATCACGGGGACAGGCACCGATACTTACTTCCAGGATCTTGAATCGAGTTGGGCAACTGGAGTAGGGACCTCCTCCGGCGCCACCCACAAGTTTTACATCGGGACGTCGAACGACGGCAGCACTCTTGGCGCCAAGGCTACCGCCGAATGGGCGTATGTCGATGCGCCTGGCGCGTCGTCTTCGATCAGCGGGATCGTCAGCCAGCCCACCTGCACCGCCACCGCCGCGACCTGCGGAGCGATCCAGATCTCGGACACCGCGCACCCGGCCGTCGCTGTCTTCGGGCGCAACGGCTCCTCGATGACCGATATCAATTTCACCTCGACGTTCGGAGCGCTCCTCACCGGCAAGTACGTCTTTTCGGACATCGCCGCAGGCAACTATACGCCTTACATCAACGGAGTTCCGCTCGCGACCTGCAACGGAGCTTCCGTCCCTTGTGCGGTGGCTGCCGATGACAACACGCTTTCGTTCGACGGCGGCCCTGGAATCATCACTTTGAACGCGGCGCCACCGCCTTGTACGATTACGCAGTCGAGTCCCCTCACGGGCGGGTCGGTGGGAGCGGGCTACTCGCAAACCATCGCGACGACTAACTGCGTTGCGCCCGTCGCCTGGACGATTACCTCCGGGGCGCTTTGCGCGGGGCTCTCTCTTGGCGCGTCCACCGGAACGATTTCCGGGACGCCCACCACGCAACAGACGTGCAACTTCACCGCACACGCGGTCGATAACCTTTCGACGTCCGACTCGAAGGCCCTGCAGATCTCCATCGGCCCCGCGCGTACTACGAGCGTCAGCGGCACGGGATCGATCTCGGGCAACGTGATCATTCACTAACTTCGCTTCACCGAGTTACCCCACAGAAATCTGAGCGTAGCGGCGCGCAAGCCCTTCGTGCGAGTACACCGCGATCACCCCCAATCCATTGGAGAAAACATGGAAACCAAAGACGAGCAGTTGACCGATCTCCCCGACGACTTCGCGGAGTATCAGCGAGTCCGGGACGGTCAGCCGTCCACCCCGAAAGAACAGGCGCCCGCGGCGGGCGAAGAAGAGACGCCGCCATCCGAGCCGGCCGATGAAGCTGGCCAAAGCGACGCGGAATCGGAAACCGCGGAAGAAGCGGAGCAGGTAGAGGAACAGGAAGAAGAGAAGGACGAAAAAGAGGAGACCCCGAAGCCCGAAAAAGACAACCGCATGTCCAAGCGCATGCGGAAGTTGTCCGGTGAAATCGCGGCGCTCGAAGCGCGGCTCGCAGAACTGACCGGTTCCGAGGCCGATGACGAGACGCCGGAGGAAGTAGCGTCCTCTACGGAAGAAAGCGCGGAGCCGGCTGCCGAAGCCGAAGCTCCGATGCTCAGGGACTTCGAAGACAACGACGAGACGGGCGAAACCGCTTTCGATCAGTGGCAGAAGGCCATGCGGGCCTTCAACAAGGCCGAGACCGAAAAGGCGATCGCGACCGCCCTGGACAAGCAGAAGAAAGCGCTCGAACAGGAACACTCCGTCAAAGTCGCGCAGGAAGCCTGGAACCGCGAAGCTGCCCGCTTCCCGGATTTCAACGAGGTTGTCCGCGCGGATGTCCAAATCTCGGCCGCCATGGAATCGGTGATGCGCATGGACCCGGTATCGGGTACCGAGCTCGCCTATTACCTGGGGCAACACCCCGAAGAGTCGGTACGCATCGCTAAGGCCACCCTCGCCAATAACGAGAGCGAGTGGCAGGCCGCCCGCGTGCGCGCCGGCGTCGAGCTGGGCGAGATCAAAGCCAAGCTCAAGGCCGAAAAAGAAAAAGGGCCCAAGCCCGCGCCTTCGAAGACTTCCACCTCTAAAACACCCGCTCCACCCCCGAAACCGAAGCAAGTAACCAGCGCCTCCAAGCCTCCGACCACCCTCCGGCCGGCGGCCGCAGCCCCCAAGTTCGACCTCCTCAACGAGGACGACGCGGCCGACACCGCCAAATGGCTGGCGGAGAGGGAGAGGCAGCTCGCCGCTAAACCCGGCAGAAGGTAAGTCCCCGTGGGTAACACCATCCTCACGCCCCAGGTCATCACCAACGAACTCCTGCGGCGTTTCAAGAACAATCTGGGCTTCGCCAATGTCGTGCATCACGAGAATTACTCGGAGCACTTCGCCAAGCCCGGCGCGAAGATTGGCGACACCCTGTCTTTGCGCGACCCGGTGAAGTTCGCCGCGACTCCCGGCGCCACCCTGGTAATCCAGGACGTCGAAGAGCGGCGCATCCCGCTCGTCATCAACGAGCGCTTCCAGTCCTCCTTCTCTTTCGACAGCGCCGAACTGACGCTCTCGATCGACCGCGTGGGCGACCGCTACATCGAGGGCACCGCCGTGGCTCTCGCCAACCGCGCCGAAGTTTCCGGCCTGATCATGGCGTACCAGAATACGCCCAACATGGTCGGCACTCCCGGCGGCGTACCGACCGGCTCGACCGCCTTCAACGTGTACCTGCAGGCCGGCGAGTCGCTCGACCGCAACGCCGCCCCCATGGACGGCGACCGCTACATGGTGATCGGCCAGAAGTTTCAGACCAACATCGTGGACGCGTTGAAGGGCCTGTTCCAGGCATCCGAACAGATCAAGCGGCAGTACATCAAGGGCCGCATGGGCACGGGCGCGGGCTTCGACTGGATCCTCGCGCAGAACATCCGGACCCATACATTCGGCGCCATCACCGGCGGCTCTCCGCAGGTCGACGGCAACGGCCAGACCGGCTCCACCCTCAAGGTGAAGAACCTGACCGCCAGCTCTGCCGCCTTCAAGGCCGGCGACATCATCACCCTCGGGGCCACCACCACCACGGTGTACGCCCTGAATCCGGTTTCGCTCGACACCCTGGCCGATGTCCGCCAGTTCACCGTGCTGAACGACGCCACGACCGACGGCTCCGGCAAGTGCACGCTCAACATCTACCCGCCCATCGCGGTAGTCACCGACCCCAATAAGCCCAACCCGTACGCCACCTGCTCGATCACCCCGGTCGACGGTTCGGCCGTCAACCTGGGCGGCACCGCTTCCCAGCTCAGCCCGCAGTCTCTGGCCTTCCATAAGGAAGCCTATGCGTGGGCCTGCGTTCCCATGGTTCTGCCGCACGCGGTGGAAATGGCCAAACGCGCCACCGATCCCGAGACCGGGATTTCGATCCGCACGATTTCGCAGTACGACATCGTGAACGATCTGTTCGCCACCCGCTCCGACATCATGTTCGGCTGGGTCGCGCCCCGAAGGGACTGGGCCTCGCGTATCGCCGGCTAACTTCCCTGAGACGGGACGGGGAGTAATGTTCCCGTCCCATTTCACCTAAAGGAACCCAAATCCATGAACAAAACCATCCGCATTCTCTCTTTCTGCCTGATTGCCGTCCTGGCCCTCAGCCTCGTGCCCCGGGCCTCGGCGCAGACGGCCACCACCTTCACTACCCTGGCCGCGGCCATGGCCCGCAACGACCAGACCGTCACCCTGACCAGCTCCACCGGCGTCAGCGCGGCCGGAGCCTTGAACGCTCCCGTCACCGGGCTTTACGTCGATCGCGAGTATATGACCGTCGTCTCCCAAATCTCGACCAACGTCTGGCAGGTCAAGCGCAGCGTCGGCGGCAATCAGTCCTCGCACGTCAATGGCGCCGTCGTCGTTGTTGGTATTCCAGGCATCTTCGATCTCGGCCCCAAGGACCGGGTCGGGTCCTGCACCGCCACGAGCTTCGCCTACCTCCCGTTGGTCGAAGTCCAAAGCGGCACCCTCATGAACTGCGACGCCAACGGCAAGTTCAGCCCCTATGGCGTCGGGGCCTTCTATGTGCCCCCCACGCAATGCACTTTTGTGCCGACCACCCTGACTCAGACCTCCACTTACACCTATGTGGGGGCCTCCAACGTGTTCGTGCTCAAGGGCATCTCTAACGCCGCCGCCGGCACGATGACGCTGACCTGTAACATCCTCGTGCCCACTAATGTGCAGGCGCTGCGCGGTGCCCTGGTAACCGACATCGAACTCCTGGTTGCTTCCTCTAATACCGGCTCCGGTGTCGTGCCGACCTCTCTCGGGACGTCGACGCTCTCCACCATCACGTTCCCCACCGCCTCCACCACCGAAACCGCGTCGACCGTCACCCCGGTGGCGATCGGCGGCACGGTCACCACCGTCAGTCCCACCGCATTCCTCTCCGCGGTCTCGACCGACGGTGCGTTCTTCACTTTCAAGCATACGTACTCCACGGCCGTCGATCTCTCGACCGACAACCAGGTCCTCGTGTACACCATGCCGATCCTGCAGTCGGCGGCTTCCGTCAGCACCCTTTTTACCCCGGGGCTGATCGTCCATTACCGCGCAGCTCTCTAAGCGACCTGCTATTGCCACATGGGGCGGCTTCTCCTGGCCGCCCCGTTTTTTCCCACGAAAGACTTCCCATGTCCAACTCCCACTACGTCGATCTCCCCGCCCGCGGCGCCGAAAAGATGCCCTCGCGCTCCGAACTCGAAAAACAGCCGCTGGTAGCGTCCCCCTATCCGAGCGTCCGCTATCATCCGGACGGCACCCACTTCACCGTCAACAGCGAAGACGAGGACCGCGCACTCGGCAAACCCTGGTCGGCAAAGCGCTATCCAACGCCTCCGCCCGCTCCGGTACCGGTTCCTCCGACGCTCGACGAACTGAAGGCGGCTGCCGTGGATCACGAGAAGCGCATCGCCGCCCTCGAAGCCGCCGTCGCCGGGTCGATGCTCGAACTGCTCGAAATGCGCCAGCGCGACGCCCAGCTCATCCAGGCGCACCAGTCCGAAGCCGGGCCGGCGCAACCTTCCGAAGCGAAGGACGAAACGCCGGCGGACGTCAAAGAGCACGCCGAAACCAAGGCAGCCAAAGCCAAGAGCCCCAAGGCCGAGAAGTAACCCCGGTAACCTCCCATGACTGGAAACGCTGTCATCAACTACGCCCTGACGCTGCACGGCATCACCTACGTCGGGCAGACTCCCGGCTCGGACGCTCTGGCCATGTGCCAGACGGCCATGAACAACATGCTGGCCGAATGGAACGCGCAGGGGCTCGCCATCTTTTCCATCGTGCGGAACCAGTTCGCTCTCACTAACGGCAAGGCCGATTACACCATCGGGACGGGGCAGGATCTCAACACCGCCCGTCCCGAAAAGATCGAAGCCTGGGCCGTCTTCTCGGCCAACGGGGCGCAATCCGGCGGCAAGCCGGTAGATGCCCCCACCTTCGCCTCGCAAGCCGATGACCGCTCGGCAACCGGCGCAAAAATCCGTCTTCTGAATTACGATGCGGCATTCCCCAACGGAACGATCCACCTCTGGCCGACTCCCACCGGGGGCACCCTCGAACTCTGGGTCTGGGAGCAGATGACCGCGATTTCCGATTTCACGCTGGACATCTCCTTCCCGCCCGGGTATCTGAAGGCCCTCTCTTACAACCTGGCGCTCGACCTGGCGCCGCTCTTCGGCCGGCCGATCGACCAGGGCGTGCTCATGCTCGCCAATCAGACCAAGGCCACCCTCGGCGCCACCAACGTCAGCGAAACGACGCGCATGCCGCAGGCCCAGCAGCCTCGGCAGTAAAGGGTTTTTCGTCCACTTCACACTCCGGGGAATCCCATGAAACTTCTCTTGCTCTTTACGGTTTTGGCCTCACTCGCCCTGGCACAGACACCGACCTGCGGCAGCATGGTACGGAATCCGCGCACGGGGCTGATGGATTGCGTGGCGGCAGGGCTGCCCGCCTGCTCCGGAACGGTTACGACGAATTGCGTGCCACAGGCGGACGGGTCGGGGAATGTGGGGGTGGGGAATACGGTGCTTAACGCAAATCTCGGTCCGTTGGTTAAGCCATCCGCCACGTTTTATGGAAGGCCGCCAAGAATTCTAGTGATGGGGGACTCCATTCTCAACACTTCGCAAATGCAGTCTAGATTGCAGGCTGTATATCCCAATGCGACGGTTGAGTTGGCTACTTATGGCGGGCAGACGTCACAGTTTGGCGCTGCGGTTCTGTCATCCGATGTGCTCACCTATAGCAGTCCGTCTCAATTGCTTGGGACTAGCAACGTGGGACCTAGCTGGACTCCTGCAATCGTAACGGTAACGCAGGTGGCGTCGCCATCTACCGGGCAACAGGTATGGAAACTAGCTGGGGACGGATCGGCTGGGCAGCGGGTGCAAGCCTGTTGCAATATCGTTCCATCCGGAGCCCCCCCATTGACTTATTCATTTGTAGTTGAGCCTGGGACCCAGGCTACATTTACAGCACAAATCTACAACAATACCGCTCCGCGAACGGGAATTATTATAGCGACTGTTTTTGGGCTGGCGGATACTACTGCAAATCATGGGATGATGCCAGTCCGGTATTTTGCGGTAGTGCGGCCTTCGGATGGGGCAACCTACCAAGCTGGGGACTCTCTCACGGTATATCTTTATACTGCCGTGACGGACGGCGAAGGCGGGCATGCTGGTTATCTGTATTTTTCGGAACCCCAACTGACAGTAGGGTTGCCGACGCCATACCATTTTACCGATGGGTCAGCAGATTCGTATGTTTCGCCGACATGGGTGCGTCCTAATGGACAACAGCGTGAGCTATACGACCTGGTGATTATCTGCTGGGGTAGAAACGATTCATCTAAAATCCCGCTTGCAGATTATTACGTGGGGATGAACTCAGCAATCAAAGAGTCTCTTACCTTTGCTCCATGGGTGATGGTTGTATCATGCCCTCCTCAGGCGAATGGCGGCTTGACGGCTTGGCTGGACAGCTCCGACCAGTTTCAAGTGGCCGGTTATGACAACATCTTGTTCGAGATCACCTCTAGATATCGGGTGGGATTCTATGATGCGGTCGCGGGGTTCCATGCCCTCACGACTGGGGGCACGGAAACGGTTGGACAGTTAATGCGCGACCAGTACCACCCAACCATCAACGCGCCCTCTACGGATGGCCTCAATCAGTACATTGCCGCTATCACGGCTTTTCTTTCTACTGCTCAGCCTAAGCCATTCGCGGGGGGGGCCGGAACCAATGGATACCACACCAGACTACTCGGGCAACCATCTGGATCATGGGCGCTGAATGTTGACTACAACGAAAGCGTGTTGGCTCCCTATGGGGTATTGGCCTCATGGGGGCGCGGATCGTCATCCACCGGGGCGGGGGAAATTGTGGACATGATCGCCACGACGAGTGGGACTCTTACTTATTCCATATCGGGATCAATGCTTGGATTGATGGCAATCTCCCAATCAGGTACGGGCACTGTCAGCGTAGCGATTGATGGCGGCAGCCCCCAGACGGTCAACCTGGGGGGTGCGTCCTTTGATGTGCCAAGCGTGTATTGGCTGGCTGGCGCAACTTCTGGGATGGCTGATGCACCCCATACCGTGGCCGTATCTTGGGCGTCCGGCTCTGCACGAGTTATTGGGGTCGTAGGCGCTAGTGGTCAGTGAAGCACCGTAATTACTTTTCGTTTTTGCCTATGAAACTCGTCCACAATTCGGAGATGGGAAACAGGCTAAACTTGTAGGACCGGTGCCTCACCGCGACCGCCTGCAGGCCGGAAGCTGTGAAGCTATGCGGTAGCGAACGGGCCTGCTCAGCTTAGCACATTCTTTTCCCCTCCTCAGGT
>Ga0265338_10006648_pt1 | contig 14634 bp, 7 predicted proteins | sample 42126metaG_FD_193579 | JGI IMG/M metagenome (GOLD analysis project Ga0265338, IMG submission 193579) | Rhizosphere microbial communities from Carex aquatilis grown in University of Washington, Seatle, WA, United States - 4-21-26 metaG | ecosystem: Host-associated > Plants > Roots > Rhizosphere >... | reverse complement strand
GGGCCGCGGCTGGCGCCTCCTACAACTCGGGACTTCCTGTCGAATTGAATGGCGAGGATCTGCAGACGCTGATCGATGAATTCGGCCAGGCGGTTGTCGATCGTGTCAACCTGGCGGACGGTCGAGTCCGGCCATCGCTGTCGGTCGACCTTTCGGCCGCGGTCAATCTGTACAAGAAAGAATCCCGCGCCGTGACTCTTCAGGGCGACGTTCGGAACCTCAACGACCGCCTCAACCTCATCAACTTTGCCAGTGTCTTCTCTGGTACCGCGATTGGTTCTCCTCGCACATTCTCGCTGCGGCTCCGCCTGAACTACTAGGAAGGGCAGGATTTGCCTTCGAGAGAATCCGCAGAATCGCATTCGATCGCGGGAGCGAGTCATTGTTTGCCGTCATACAAATGCCGCAGATATTTCAAGCAAGGGTCCAACCCCATCGATTCGTGTGCAACTAAGTTTCGTCAGGCAGTTGAAATAAACTGCTGCTGAAGTGTGCAAGGATTTGCCCTCATGCCCACAAGTGGGGTTGTAGGTATGAAGGGAGTGGTGTATAAAACGCCCTATAACTCTTGTAGTTTGTGGTTGTTTCACTTTTCCCCATTGCGCTCCTTCCCCGGTGTTCCAAGTGCTACTCCCAGGTGAACTACCTGGCCGCTATCTTTTTCTGGAGGAACGGCAAATGAATCAGTCTTTGCCATCCCACGCCGGGACGACCCGATGTGGAGTGTCCGTTCGGTCCCGCCGGGTGTCGAGCCAGGTTTGGAGCCTGCCTCCCGCATTCCTTCTCAATTTTGGTTGGGCTTTGCTGCTCGTTTGCTGCATAGGTAGCCCTTTCGCATTTGGGCAACAACCTTTTTCGACGGGGCGCAACAATGCTGCCCGCACGGCCTCGAGCACGGACGAACTCCTGCTGACTCCTGCGAACGTCAATAAGAACAGCTTTGGACGTTTGTTCTCGGTTCCGATTGACTATCAATCGCTCGCGCAGCCGCTCTACGTCCCCGGTGTTCAGATTCCGTTCCAGGGCACGCACAACGTCGTGTTCGTTGTCACGCAAGCAAATTCTGTGTACGCCTATGACGCCGACGACGGAACGCTGCTGTGGTCCACGAATCTGGGTACGCCTGCAAGCGGTCAATATTTGCCATGCGGCAAGCTCGGAGGATTCACCGAGGAAGGAATTGTTGGCACGCCCGTTATCGATACCAACACGGGCACTCTATACCTGGTCGCGAAGGCTCTAGTAAACGGCAGCGTTGGTCACTATCTTCATGCGCTCGACATCGCGACGGGCAATGATCGCACGAGTATGGGGAGTCCGGTTCAGCTCTCTGCCACGAGCATCAGCAACAAGGGCCATCAGACGACGTTTACCAGCCTGCACCAAAAGAACCGTCCGGGATTGCTGTTGTTGAACGGCGTCCTCTACCTCGCTTTTGGCTCGAACGGTTGTAATGACAACAACACGGGATGGATTCTTTCCTACGACGCATCCACTTTGCAGCATCTCGCGTCGTTCAACACGTCGCCGGATATCGGACTCACATCGATCTGGCAGACCGGCAACGGCGTTGCGGGCGACGAACAAGGCAACATCTTCGTGGAGACCGCCGAGAGCAGTAACTATGACATTCCGTCTGGCGGACAGAGCTATTCGAACAGCGTTCTGAAGCTTTCTCCGAACCTCGAGCTGACGGACTTTTTCACTCCTTCGAACGTCGCCTTTCTCAATAAGAACGACTTGGATATGAGTTCGACCGGAGTTCTGGTCCTTCCTGACCAGGATGGAAACCATGTGCACGAGGCCATTGCCAGCGGGAAACAGGGAACCGTCTATGTTCTCGATCGAGACGGATTGGGAATGTTCTCCACCACTGCTGACAATGTTGTCCAGGAGCTTCCGTTCGCTGTGGGCGCCATGTTCAGTTCTCCGGCGTACTGGAACAACACTGTGTATTTTGCCGGAAATGCAAAGCCGATCATGGCTTTCCCATTGAGCGGAGGTCTGCTCGGCACTCCGGTTCAGACGGCAATTCGATACACCGGTGCGCACTCTCCCTCAATATCAGCGAATGGCAATACGAATGGAATTCTGTGGGTGATCAGCGGCGGCCAGCTAAGGGCCTTTGACGCCGTCTCTCTCGCACCCATCTACACGTCAGTGCAGGCGGGCACCCGCGATAAGCTCCCGGCGCTTGCGCACTTTGCGACGCAAACCGTGGTCAACGGGAAGGTGTATATAGCAACCCAGAACACTCTCGAAGTGTTCGGACTTTTCCATCAGCTCGCGATTACGGCAGGGAATAATCAGTCGGCACTTGCGGGTACCGCTCTGCCAGCGCCGATTCAAGTGCAAGCCGCCGACCCTTATTCGGGGGAGCCTGATGAAGGCGTCGTGGTGAGTTTCAGCGATGGCGGCAAAGGGGGTACGTTCAACCCTCCCACTGCCACGACGGATTCTAACGGCTTTGTCGCGACCGTTTATACCCTTCCGAAAAAAGTTGGGACCTATTCGCTCACCATTTCCGCCGCGACTTTTGCCAATGTGATCGGCACGGCCACTGCAACCTCGGGAGGCGCCGTCAAATTGGTCTCGTTCGCGGGAGCCAAGCAGACCGGTGTCGCAGGGTCCACGCTGGCGAAGCAAATCGTTGCCCAGGCGCAGGACGCCTTCAAGAATCCGGTGGCGGGAGTTACTGTCAACTTTGTAGCCAACCCGGGTGGAACTCTGAATCCGACTTCGGTGATCACGGATGCGGGCGGCTTGGCACGGACGTCCTTGACGTTGCCGACACAAGCCGAGACGGTGACGGTCACTGCCAGTTCACCAGGGCTCAAGAGCATTAATTTCATCGAATATTCGGTAGCCGGTCCGGCGGCGAGTATTGCGGCTATTTCCGGGAATAATCAGACTGCTCCGGCGGGTACGCAATTGCCCCAAGCCCTGGTTGTTCAGGTCACGGATCAATATGGCAACCCGGTAAATGCGGTGAGCGTGGACTTCGAAGACGGGGGGAACGGGGGGACATTCTCTAACCCCAACCCAGGGTTGACGGATGCGACCGGCAAGGTGAGCCAGTTCTATACCCTCCCATTTACGCCGACGACGATCCAGATTACGGCATCAGCTGCGGGAGTTCCCACGCCGGCCGTTTTCACAGAGACCGGTACAGGCCAGCGTTAGGGGCCATAGTTACGGGGGACCGCACATCTAAATGCAGCCTTTTGAGGGGCATGCATTTACCGGCCTGCGACCCGGTAGACTGCCCATCGCAATTGACTTCCCAGTGAATTCGCGGGAAACTCGGCCTGAGCCTGCTTTCCTCCAGCAAGCTGCCGGGACAGGGCATGTTCCCGCACCCTATGTCGAGGTCTGAGCTCAGCGCCAGCGACCGTTCGCTCCCCCCGTCAGATCTCGCGCGCATCCTCGAACAGCACGTCCAGGCGGGGTTCCCGCAGGATCTCGCTCTCGATCTCGTGCTGAACGAACTGGTGGTTCGCGCGGCCGATGCCACGCACGCCAGTGCCGCCGCTCTAGCGCTCATTCGCGGCGACGAGATGGTATGCCGCGCCGCAACCGGGCTCCACGCTCCGGATCTTGGGATTCCGCTCAATACGCGAGATGGCCTCTCGGGAGCTTGTGTACGTACGCGAACTCCGCAGATTTCCGGGGACGCCGAGTCGGATCCGCGGGTTGATCCTGCGATTTCCCGGCGTCTTGGCGTCCGCTCCATGCTGATGGTTCCCGTGTTCGATGCGCTGGATGATGCCGAACTCTCCAGCGGAGTTCAGCCGGCCCTCGCCGGAGTGCTCGAAGTGCTGTCTCCGCTGCCCGACGCTTTCGACGATTCATCTCAGTCCGTGCTTGAAGGTTTTGCCCGCGAGTGCTCGCGTGTTCGGCGTGCCGCCGCAGAAATGCCCGAGCGCCCACCCGCTCCCGCATTCCTCGTCCACGACGCCGACATCCTTCCTCCGGATGCGGAACTTTCCTTGCGCGCCGCCGCGCCCCTCGCCGCCAGTCCGGACGCCGTCCGTCCCGCTCGTTTACATCAGCCGTACGAATCATGGGCGCTGGTTCTGGGAACACTCGTCATCCTCGCGGCCGCAGGCTTCAGTTTCTTAATTGGGTCGCGCATTGGATGGCTTGGGTCGCCACCGGCTGCGGAAGGCGGACCGGCGCCATCGTTATCTGCGCCATCAAAATCGCCCGCTCCGGCGCGCTCCGTGGAGTCACAGAAAACGAAACCAGCGGTGAAGCCCGCCGCTGCCACACCGCCTCCTTCCACAGATGAACTCGTGATCTACGAGAAAGGAAAAGTAATCTTCCGCATGAAGCCTGCGCCTGGGAAAGGCGGGGAAAAGGCAGGAACTCCGGACGGAAACGGTGAGACTGCACCTGCGAGCCCGAATACTGCGGGTGACACCGCCACCCGGGCCGCATCCGTGGTAGTTCCTGCTTCTTCAAGCGCACGAATCGCGTCTCCGCATCCGGTCTGGCTGGCGCCAGCGCAAGCGGAGAGCCGCTTGCTCCATCGGGTTGAGCCCGAGTATCCCGCCGACGCTCTGGCAGCGCATCGCTCCGGCACGGTGACTTTGGAAGTTCACGTGGGAGAAGATGGATCGGTTTCTTCGGTTCGGCCTCTAAGCGGAGACCCGTTGCTTGCTGCGGCTGCCGTCCAAGCCGTTCGCGGATGGCGCTACCAGCCCTACCGCCCGAACGAACAGGCATCGCCGTTTCAGACCGACGTCACCCTCAAGTTCTCTCTCCCTAACTAGCGACAAGGCAGAGCACAGCAGGCCGAATTGCACTACGAGAACGCCAACTCCTTCGCCCGCTGCACGGCCTTCACCACCGCCTTGATCAAGGTCACGCGCAGCTTGCCTTCTTCCAACTCCATAATCCCGTCAATCGTGCACCCCGCCGGAGTTGTCACCGCATCCTTCAATAGCGCCGGATGGTCTCCGGTCTCAAGCACTACGCGGGCTGCTCCCATGGTCGTCTGCGCTGCCAGCAGCGTTGCGATATCGCGCGGCAGGCCCACCTTCACGCCTGCTTCGGCTAGCGATTCCAAAATGATGTAGATATACGCGGGGCCGCTGGCGGAAAGCCCGGTGACCGCGTCCATATGCTTTTCGTCGACGATGACTGTTCGACCGACTGCGGCAAAGAATTTCGTGGCCGTCTCCAGGTGATGCTTTTGCGCAAACTTGCCCTTGCACAGCGCCGTCATTCCCGCACCCAGCACACACGGAGTATTCGGCATGGCGCGTACCACTGCCACGTCCTTCTCGAGTCCGCGCTCAATCATGTCCGTAGGAACGGACGCTGCGACGGAAATGAGCAACTGGTCGCGAGTGATGTCGTCGCGGATTTCCCGCACCACATCGGCGACGACTTGAGGCTTGACGCAGAGGAATATAACGTCGGCGCCGCGAACGGCCTCGCGGTTATCGGTCCCCGCGTGAACTTTCAGCTTGCTCTTCAGCACCCGGGCCCGCTCTGCATGAGCGACCGTCACCCAAGTCTCGCCGGCTTTCAGTAGCCCGTCGCGCAGAAACGACTGCACCAGGATCGAGCCCATTTTGCCCGAGCCGACAATGGCGACCTTCTTCTTTCCCCCAACACTCTTGCCCATAAAACACCTCTCCCAACGATCTACAGTCCAACCGTTGGTTTGTCAGATTGTTTAGCCAGATTACATGATCAACGAAGATCAGGCGTGCTGCGGTAGACCCTAAGGGGCGATAATGCCAGCTTTGCGCACCATTTCGACAATCTCCCGCCCAATTGGCAACGATGCTGTGGCTGCAGGGGACGGCACGTTCAGGACGTGCAAAAATCTCTCTCGTGAGAGGAATCGGAAGTCGTCGACCAGCGATCCGTCGGCGGCCACGGCCTGGGCGCGCACACCCGAACCACCGGGCGACATATCTGCCATCGTCACTTCCGGTATAAGGCGCTGGCAGGACTGCACGAATTCTCGTTTTCGCCAGGACCGGCGGATTTCCCCGAGACCATTCTTCCAATGCTTGCGCGCCATCGCACGGAATCCCGCATATCCCATCACTTCCATCGTCTCGGACAAATCAAAATCAGTTCGCCGATATCCTTCTCGTCGGAAGGCCAGGACCGCATTGGGGCCAGCGTCCACGTTGCCGTGGATGCGTCGCGTGAAATGTACCCCCAGAAATGGATATGCCGGGTCGGGCACCGGATAGATCAAGGATCGAACCAGGCCTGTGCGTGAAGGTGCCAGATCGTAGTACTCGCCCCGGAATGGAACCAGCATCATTTCGGGATCATGTCCTGCCAGTTTCGCCACGCGATCGCTGTACAGGCCGGCACAATTCACTACGTAGCGAGTCGCGAATTCTCCGGCACGAGTTTGAACGACAACTTCGTTCCCTGAGCTCCGGAATCCGGTCACGCCTGCATTCGTCCTGACCTCGAGTCCGCGTGTGATGGCGATCTCCGCATATTTGGCTGTCACCATTGCGTAGTCGGTGATTCCAGTTGACGGAACCAGCAGGGCACGCAGACCACCAACATGGGGTTCAATCTCGCGCATGGCTGCGCGGTCGAGCAGTCGCAATCCCGTTAGTCCATTGGCGGTACCGCGAGCGAGCAGATCGTCGAGTCTGGCCGATTCCGCTTCGTTGGTGGCCACAATCAGCTTCCCGCATACCTCGTGGGGAATGCCAAGCTGAGCGCAGAAGTCGACCATCTCGCGTGCTCCAGCGACGCACAGACGGGCTTTCAACGATCCGGCTTTGTAGTAAACCCCGCTATGGATGACTCCACTGTTGTGCCCAGTCTGATGCCGTGCCAGGCCATCTTCTTTTTCCAACACAACGAGCCGGGTTCCGGGGAAGGCCGCGGTCGCTTGCATGGCAAACGACATCCCCACAATTCCTCCACCGACAACCGCGATGTCGTATGTCGAATTCATGCTCATAAATTTAAGGAAGAATGTTTCCGTCCGTTCCGAATGCTCCTGGCAAAGACGCCGACTAGTGATCCTATCGCAACTCGGAAGCCCGGCAATGTGATCTACAAACAAATGCGGCAGGGAAGGGTAGTCGAATCATCGCAACACTCCACTGGCATCGGCGGTTCCGACTCTGCTAACCTCCATCCGCACAATCAACTTGTCACTCGAGGACTTCGATGAAACGACTCACAATTTCTTTGGTAATCCTGTTGTTGGTAGCGGTCTGCGGCGCCGCTGACGACGCCGACCGAAAACACATCGTGATGAAGCGCGCCGCTGAGCAAAAACTCCCGTTCAGCGACGGAGTTCTCGCGGGGAACACGCTGTATGTGGCGGGACACCTCGGGCTGGATCCTAAAACCGGCAAGCCTCCGGCCAGTGCCGAAGACGAAGCGAAACTGGCGCTTGACGGGGTCAAAGAGGTGGTCGAGAGCGCTGGCATGACCATGGATGATCTGGTTACGGTGCAGGTGTTTTGTTCCGACCTCAGCCTCTATGAAACGTTTAATACCGTTTACCGAACCTACTTTCACGAGCCCTACCCGGCGCGCGCATTCCTGGGAACCGGTCCGCTGCTACGCGGTGCAAGGTTCGAGGTGATGGCGGTCGGCGTAAAAAAGGCAAAGTAGGAACGCGGGTTCCGGGTGGGGCGGGCCTATCTCGCCCGCCAGCCATCAAGCGGCGATGCCGTCTGTCGGACGGCTCATGCCGTTACTCCACGGTCAGGTCGACAACTGTAGCGTGGCCTGATCCGCCAGCTGCTGTCGCGGTCACCGTGATCGCGGATGTTCCGACTGCAGTCGCCGGTTGAATCTTCACCGCCGCCGATCCTGGTGCAGTCGCCAGTGCTGAAGTCGCGGTCACCGTAACCGTCGCCGGATTCGGGACAACTGCTGGCGCCGAGTAAAGGCCGTTTGCATCGATTGTCCCGTTCGCGTTGCCGCCCGTCACCGACCAGGTCACGGTCTGGTCGCCGGCGTTGTGGACGGTTGCCGAGAACTGCTTCTGCGTCGCCGAGGGGGCCCAGTTATTTCCCGCTTCATTCGCGTAGAGGGTGGCCGATCCCGGACTTACCGTGACCGTCACCGCTGGAGGTTGCCCGCCACCTCCGCCGACACTGCCGCAGGATATCAGCAGCAAGGCCAGTGTAAGCAGGACGCCGCAACTCAGCGCGGCCCGACGGCGGCCCGGCCACTTGCGAGTGAGTCCGACGAGGAAGAGACCTGCCATGGGAAACATCGGCAGCCACATCGAGGCTGTTCCGAGGCTCCCAACATTCTCAAGTCGTGAGAGTTTGTGTCCCGATGCTGGGGAATTCCCTCCACTGTTTGGTCCTGTGGTGGCGACCGTGAGTGTGACGGCAGTGGTTCCGGCTCCGGCGGCAATCGAGGTTGGACTGAAAGTGCAACTCGTGAGTGCCGGCAACCCTGCGCACGAGAAATTTACTGTGCTGGTAAATGTCCCACCGCCCAGAGGCGCTGCGGAGAAATGATAAGCAGCGCTTTGGCCAGCTTCGACGGTCACCGAATTGCTGCCGGTATCTGTCCATGCCACATCTGTACCGACCGCGAGGCTCACGGCCTGGGTGTGCGTCAGCGTTGCGTCAGTGGCCTTGATACTGAAATTGAATGCACCGGCGCTTCCGCTTCCCACCGTTACCGTGAAGGGTGCCCCACCGGAAGTTGGCACCAGTGATGCTGGGCTTACCGAGCAGGTCGGCGGGGCAGTGCCCGCACAACTCAAACTGACGCTCGCGTTGTATCCGTTGATGGATTTGAGCGTTCCGTTCCACGTAATGTTTTGCCCGGAGACTGTTGACGTCGGGGTGGCGCTAACAGCGAGAGAGAAGTCCGGCAGCGGCGCGGTTACGGTCAGGGAGAATGTCTGCGTCTTCGCTGCTGGAGCGCCCGAGGCCATCGCCGACAAAGTTATGGCGTTCGGACCACCGACCGGGGTACCTGAGACTGCGGTCACGGTGAGTGTTACCGTTACCGGGTTCGCTGCGGTTGGATTTACCGCGTTGGAAGGCGAGAAGACGCAGGTCGCTCCCGTTGGCAGGCCGCTCGCGCAACTGAGCGCAACCGTCCCCGAAAATGACCCCGCGGCCGTTACCTGGAATGTGCTGGAATTTGATGTTCCACCCTGTGCCACGGTTAAACCGTTGGGATCCGGTGCTGTCAGATTGAAGTCCACGACGTGCAGCGTTACAGGCGCGTCATGCGAGATGGCCTGTCCATCGGTTCCGACTGCGTGAGCTGGGAAGTTGTAGTCGCCAACTGCTCCGCCTGCGGTTACCGTGTAGACACTGCCGCCTGCTGCCGGGACTTCATGGGTCGGATTGAGAGTGCACGTCGAAGGAGTCGTTCCCGAGCAACTGAGATTGACCGTGCTTGCATAACCACCTTGCGCCGTAAGTGTCCCATTGAACGTGGCATTTTGCGTCGGATAGACCGTTTGCGGAGTGTTTGCGATCACGTTGGTGTAATCCGGGCTTACGGTGAGCGCATATTCCCAGATGCCGCGCCCATAAGTAGAAACTCGAAGCTTCTTCGTCCCGCCAGAGATGAACATCCGGATCGCGGTGACCGGTACGTTCGGCAAATATCCCGCCGCCCCGCCGGGCTGCGAAGGTGTTCCTACTTCGCTCCAGTTCGACGTTGCGGCCGAGCTCACGTACACACCGACATCGGTTCCGACGTAAATTGTGTTCGCGGCTGCATCGACCAGCAACGCATTGACTGGGGCATCCGGCAGTCCGCTGGCGGTCGAGCCAAAGGCCGACCAGGACGCACCCGCGTTCGTTGTTTTCCAGACATGTGTTCCAGTTCCCAGGAACCCCATGATTCCGACATACGCGGTTTTTCCCGTGGCGTCATTCCCGTCAATCGCGACCGAAGAGATGGTTGCGTGCGATGGGTTAATCGTCCCTGTGGCCTGTGTCAACGAGGTTGTCGCGGCGTTCGTTGTTACCCAGACTTCGCCGCCAGCGGGAGGTGTGGCGTTGGGTCCAGTGCCTTCCGTCGTTGCGTAGATGACGTTGGAAAGGCCATTGGCCAACGGACCGCCCGCAGCCAGGCCAGCAACAAGATTGGTCTCCGCGCCGGTGCAAGTCGTCGCCGCCAGCGTGTCGAAATCCGGGCTCAGCGGGGAGAGGGAACTCGGAGGCACTGTCGGCGTGCCCCGCCAGACGCGGCAGGTGCCTACAAGCAGGGAACTCGAATTCTGTGGATCGAGAATATATGGCGTGTAGAACGGCCCGCTATCGCCGCCAACCTCTCCACTGGCTACGGTGAGAGAGAAACTTCCGCTTGTGCAGTTGATACCACTGGTGCACCTGTAGATGTTTACGAACTCATTTGCCGTGTACCACTGCGAAGGAGTGGCTGAATCAATCGCGTTGTAGCCGCCATCGCCACCGTTAACCGTGGTCCAGCCGGAACTGGTTGTCGCTGAATCCGTACCCGGGGACCCGTTATCTTGGGTTCCTCCGAGCAGCGTGTTCACGTCGGTAGGATGGACTGAAAACGAAACGAACTGTGTCAGCGACCCGATGGTTCCGTCCGGAACGGACGATGCGTTCAAGTTGTCGAACCCGTTGGCAAGCCCGCAACTTCCGCTAGTGAGTTTCGTAAAGCCGTCCAAGGTCCGGTAGACGCCACCGTCGTTCCCGAAGTACAAGATCATTTTTCCGGAAAAGAGCATGAAATCTAAGCCATGCTGGTCGGGATGGACACTTGCGATGCTGCTGCATCCATAGACGTGGGTGAGATTGACCCACTGGTTGGGGAGGTTGATGTCGAGCGTTGCGCACGTGCTCCCGCCGTTGGTCAGCTTGCACTTGAAAAGGTTGACGGCTCCCGCGTAGAGGTCGGTAGCCTGGCCGTTGGGCACAGCTGCCAATTCCAGGTTGTAATATCCCTGGTCAACGCCGCAGCCAATGTTTCCGGGATCGCCACAATTGGATATGCCGGTCTCGTCGATCCTGGTCCAACTGTTGCCGCCATCCGGCGACCGCCAGATGCCTTCATCAACGACCACCAGGTTGCCGCTCTGCGAGGCCAAGTTCACGAACCAGAAATACATTTCCTGACGTCCGGGCACGACCGCAAGCTGTCCTCGATAAATGGGGCAGTTCGAGCCGCTGCCGGGAATTTGCGAAGGACAGTTCGCTGTGCTCAGGACTGTGGGATTCGGTTGATTGGTAAGCCGCGTCCAGTTCTGGCCATTCGACGAGGAATAAACGCCGTGATAGCGAACCGCTGCGAAGAATTTGCCAGCCACGGTGTTGTAGACCACATCCGTGGCTGAAACTGCGGCCGGGTTCACGGTGACCCCTGAATCCTGGGGAACCTGAAGGGACCAGGTCTGCCCGCTGTCGCTCGAATAGAACAATCCTCGGTTGGTGGAACCCGTAAATTTGCCTTCTTCAAATCCTTTTGCGGTCGTACCGGTAGCGGCGACCACGGTGGAGGGAAGCACCGTGTCCCATGCGAACCTGGAAAAGCCAAGTCCCGCGAAGGAATTTGTTCCGCCATCTGCGGTAGGAATCAGAGTCCAGGTTGCGCCATGGTTGGTGGAGCGTAGAATTCCGGCGCCATAGTAACTGTCGATGGCGCTGTTCGGCTCCCCGGTTCCAACCAGAACGATGCTGCCATCGCTTTTTACGGAGATGGCGCCATTGACGAGCGATGCCTGCTGATCTGTCAGGGGAGTCCAACTGACCGAAGTCGCTGGGACGGTTGTCGCGTTGGTGGACTTCCACACACCGCCGGATGCTCCGGCTACATAGACCGTATTGCCGGTGACATCGCTCGGATCGATGACGACCGACGTGACGCGTCCGGAGACCGTACCGTAGAAATTCTGATCCGAGATCAAGGGAGATGGCCCCAGCGGAACCCAGGGCGTTCCGGAAGAGCCGTCCGGCTGCGGGGCATCTGCCGCTTGTTGGCTCAATCTGACGGCAGCCAGCTTTTTCGCCGCCGCCACCCGCAGTGCCAACTTCTGTTGATGGGCGCGTAAACGAAGAGCCGCGGGCGATTGCCCGGCCGGGGCGGTCTGGCCCCGCGTCAACCACCGGTCCCGAAGATCGGGGCGGTCTTTGTCCTTTTCCTCGATCGGATCGTTTTCCGATAGTCGTTTTGCCCCTTGGGCGAAAGCGTTCATCGAAAGTCCACCACCGAAGAGACCACTGAAAAGGAAAAGGGAGAGAGCGAAGCAGGAAAGGCGAGAAGGCAGCGCAGGGCAAGGGCTCATACGAATAAGGTCCACCTTGCGCGAAAGTACTAAATTAAGCCGTTCAAATACTGTGATTTGACGTCGAGTAGACGTCTACCAAAGTACCCCCGTCTTAAGTAACCCGTCGCGAGTGTTGGCGTCGCCGTCCCCTGCAGTTGCCGAAAAATCCGCTATACTAGCTGAGCATGTCCGTGATCAAGAACATCGGAGCTATCGCGCAGGGGATGACCATCACCCTGAAGGAAATGTTCCAGCCGAGCATCGTGGAGAATTATCCCGATGGGCCCGGGCCCCTGAAAGGCGCCAAATTCCAGGAACGTTTTCGTGGAATGCACGTCCTGCAGCGTGACGAGAACGGCCTGGAAAAGTGCGTCGCATGTTTCCTTTGTGCTGCGGCCTGTCCGGCAAATTGCATTTATATCGAAGCGGCGGAGAATACAGAGCAGACCCGTATTTCGGGAGCCGAGCGCTACGCCAAGGTTTACAACATCGATTACAACCGATGCATATTTTGCGGGTATTGCGTGGAGGCGTGTCCGACGGACGCGATCACGCACGGCCATGGATTCGAGTTGGCCACGTTCAACGCCAGCAACCTGGTATACCGGAAAGAGCAGATGCTAGCGCCGGCGCCGGCTCATATGGGAGCCAATCAGGTGTTCGCGAAGTCGGAATCGGACCTGGGCGCGCCGACCGATGTGGTGCCGGGGAGTTAATCAGTTCGAAATCGAATTCGAAATTGAATCTACCGAGCGCCGGCCCCCGCGGGCCGGCGTTGTTGTTAGGGACGGTCGTTGGTCATTCGCGGTTCGTCTTTCGCTATTCGCTGTTCGCGTTAGGCGCTTGGATTGATTGCGGGGGCCGATTGGCGCGGCTTCTGACAGAATTAGATGGTGGGCGGGTTTGCGAATCGCGAACAGCGAACCGCGAAGGACTAATGACTATCGACTAACGACCGATTTTTCATGACTGATTTTCTCCAAACCGTGCAGGAACGCGTAGTGGTTTATGACGGCGCGATGGGCACCAACATCCAGGTGCGCCAGCCTACGCTCGACGATTATTGGGGCAAGGAGAACTGTTCGGAAGTACTGGTCCTGAGCCGCCCGGACATCATTCGGGACATCCACGCGGATTTCTTCAAGGTGGGCTGCGACGTTGTCGAGACGAATACCTTCGGCGGAGCCCGGATCGTTCTGACTGAGTTCGATCTTGCCGACCGTGTGCGTGAAATTAACTTAACCGCTGCAAAACTTGCCAAAGAGGTCGCGCAGCAGTTCTCGACAAAAGATCATCCGCGTTTTGTCGCAGGATCCATGGGCCCGACCACCAAACTCCCTTCGCTGGGTCACATCACCTTCGACGCCATGGTCGCTGCTTATGAAGAGCAGGCGGCGGCTCTGATCGAAGGTGGAGTGGATATCCTTCTCATCGAGACGGCGCAGGACCTCTTGCAGGCGAAGATCGCGACGGTGGGCGCGATTGAGGCGATGAGGAAGTCGGGTAAGCGCCTGCCGATCACCGTTCAGGTCACCCTGCAGGAGAGCGGCACGATGCTGCTCGGCACCGAAATCGGGGCCGCGTTGACCGCGCTCGAACCGTATGACATCGACATCATCGGTCTGAACTGCGCGACCGGTCCCGCGGAGATGAATGAGGCCGTGCGCTACCTGGGGCTGAATTCGACAAAGATCATCTCCGTCCTGCCGAACGCCGGGTTGCCCCAGAACGAAGGCGGCCATGCGGTCTATAAATTGACGCCCGAGGAACTGGCGAAATACCACAAGCATTTTGTGGCCGACTACGGAGTGCATATCGTCGGTGGATGCTGTGGAACCAAACCGGAGCACTTGAAGGCTGTCGTAGACGCCGTTACCGGCGTGGAACCGGCGAAGAGGGAAGTCAAGCCGGTCGGCGCCGCTTCGAGCGCTTACACGTCCGTGCCTCTGGACCTCGAACCCAAGCCGTTAATCGTCGCGGAGGAGATGAACACGACCACTCGCGTCGAGCACTTCCGCAACCTGGTCCGCGCAAAAAAGTATGACGACATCCTGACGCTGGCGAAAAAATTGGCGAATGAAGGGTCGCACATGCTCGATCTTTGCTGTGCGATTGTCGGCGAGGACGAGAAGGGCTACATGTCTGCGATCCTGGAGAAGATCGCTACGCGTGTTCCGGCCCCGATTCTGGTGGACTCGACCGAAGCGGATGTTGTGGAAGAGGCGCTGAAGCGCATTCCCGGCAAGGCGATTATCAATTCGATCAACCTGGAAGATGGGGAGAAGCGGACTTCGAAGGTCTTGCCGATGGCGAAGCGTTACGGTGCAGCGGTCATCGCGCTGACGATCGACGAAGATGGCATGGCGTTGACCGCCGATAGGAAGGTCGCAATTGCGCATCGCATT
>Ga0265338_10006647_pt1 | contig 14635 bp, 15 predicted proteins | sample 42126metaG_FD_193579 | JGI IMG/M metagenome (GOLD analysis project Ga0265338, IMG submission 193579) | Rhizosphere microbial communities from Carex aquatilis grown in University of Washington, Seatle, WA, United States - 4-21-26 metaG | ecosystem: Host-associated > Plants > Roots > Rhizosphere... | reverse complement strand
CGACGCGCGAACCGCGCCGCCACAACAGAACAGCGCCTCCTTAGCTCAGTCGGCAGAGCGTCTCCATGGTAAGGAGAAGGTCAACGGTTCGATTCCGTTAGGGGGCTCCAGGTCAAGAGGCTAATTCGAACGCCTCCTTCGAGACCCGTGGACCGGGTTGTGGACCGAGCAGGGTTTCTGGCCGTACCGTTGATGCATGGCCACCACCGCCAAAGGTCACATAGAGCGACTTCCCAGCGGCTCTTACCGCGTCAAGGTCTATGCGGGCACCGACCCGGTCACCGGGAAAGAGCGCCGCCTGCGGGAGACCTGTCCCGACGAGACGACGGCTACCGTCGCGCTCGGCCGCCTGCTGAAGGAGGCGGAGGGGCACGTGGCCCCGGAGCGCGATGCCCTCTTCGGCCGGGTCCTCGACGTCTACCTCGAGGTGACGGAGCTCGCCGCGACTACCCGGGTCACGCACGAGAGCTACATCCGGCGGGTCATCCGCCCGGTCCTGGGGGACGTCAAGGCCCGCAAGATCGGCCCTGACACCCTGGACTCCCTCAACGCCGCACTCAAGCGCTGCTCCCGGCTGTGCGGCCGGCTGCCGAGGACCGAGCACCACGCCGAGGGCCCGCACACCTGTGACGATCGCTGCGGGCCGCTGCGGGACCACCGGACCACCCGGCCGCACGATTGCGACCACCGCTGCGTTCTGCACCAGTGCACGCCGCTCAAGTCCTCCTCGCGGCTGAAGGTGCTGTCGATCGTCTCCGCGGCGCTCTCGCTGGCCAAGCGGTACAAGTGGATCGACGAGAACCCCGCCGAGTCGGCGACTATGCCCAGCCCTGGTGACCACGAGCCCGACCCGCCGACCCCGGAGCAGGCCGCTGCCCTCCTCAACCTCGCCTTCGCCGAGGACGAGGAGTTCGGGCTGTTCTGCTGGACGGCGTTCACCACCGGTGGCCGCCGCGGCGAGCTGCTCGGGCTGCGCGAGGAGCGGATCGACCTCGCGGCCCTCGACTTCTGGTTCCGGAAGAACTACATCGTCAAGGGCGGCGCGCAGATCGAGAAGACGCCCAAGACCGGCAAGGGCAGGCACGTGTCCGCGGACCCGCTCACCTGCGAGCTGCTCGGCGGCTACCTCGCCCGCCGCCGCACCCGGATGGCCACGGTCGGCGTCGAGGTTCCCCGGACCGCCTTTGTGTTCTCCCCGGACCCCGCCGGGGAGGTCCCGTGGAATCCCGACACCATGACACACCGGTACCGCCGCTACGCCGACCGTGTCGGGATCGCTAGCTCCCTGAAGGAGACGCGGCACTTCTCAGCCACCCAGCTGCTGTCCGCCGGCGTCGACCTGAGCACGGTCGCCGGGCGCCTCGGGCACGCCGAGGGCTCTACCACCCTGCGGTACTACGCCCAGTTCACCCGCCCGGCAGATCAGCGGGCCGCCGCCGTCATCCCGGCTCAGCTCGACCAGCTGCGCAAGAAGCAGCGGCTCCGACAGCTGTTCGGCCAACTGCCCGAGGTACCAGGCGATCTGGCCGCCCTTGCCGCGCGGCTGGGGCCGCTGGCGGGACTCGACGCGGACACGTCACTGCCCTGGCTGGCCGCGTTCGCGGCTGAAGGCGCGTCCGGGTCGCGGTCGGCGGGAGTGCTGGCGGGTGACCGGACAGCGTAGCGGAGAGCCGATTCACTGTCGTCTGGCACCGACGACGGCGTCGACCCGCTGCTGCTGGGCGCCGACGGCTCTCCCGTGCGGTGGATGCTGCTCGACGGGTGCGTCTACGACATCCGCGACGACCTTGACCGCCCGCCCTGGCAGAAAGGCCGCTGGGCAGTCAACGAATGGCGGCCGCAGACCATCCGGGAGATGGACGCCAGCCCGAGGGACCAGCCATGACCGGCCGGGGTGCCGCTCCACCATGCAGAAACACGACAGGTGCCTACGCCGATACGCTCACGCAATGGCCATTCGCTTGCGCCGACTCACAGCGCGCCTAGGTGCCGAGATCGGCGACCTGACTCCTGCCCTGGGCATGGTTCTTGTAAGCGGCAAGTTGGAGCTAGTTCGGGGTACCTGCGTCAACGTCTCTACCGAGATCATCTACTACGGTGAATGCGAGTAGTGCTTGATTTCGATTCTAGACGGTCTGCGGCAACCACGTTGAACGCTAGTTCTGACGTCAATGGACCTGTGTGGACGCCTGGAAACTTATGGGTACTCTCGGGGACTGCGGAAATTCGCCTGTGGCTTTATCTGGGCGGGCAGTATGGTCCGTGCCATGGCCAACCTGCGTGACCAGTTCGCACCGTACTACGCGCCTGACGAGGAAGCCGTTGCGGCCGCGCTCCGGACAGGCCTGGTGACCCCGGACACCAACGTGATGCTGGCCGCGTACCGCTTCGAACGACAGGCCAGGGATGAGCTGTTGAGCGCCTTCGAGAAGCTTGAGGACCGGCTCTGGATTCCTCATCAAGTCGCGCTTGAGTTCCACCGGAACCGGCTGGGCGTGATCGCAGCGCAGGAGGCCTTCTTCGGCGCGACGCAGGCGGAACTTGATAAAGCGGTCGGTGCGTACCTTGAGAAGCTCAAGGCGTTCGCCAATCGGATCGCGATGCCGCAACCCCGCGCCCGGGAGCTTGAGCAGATGATCCGCGGCGTGCACGCCCAGGTTAAGAGCCAGGTGACCAAGGCTGAGGAAGCTAACGAGGTCCATCTTGACCGGCGCGACTCAGACGAGTTGCTCACGCGCCTGGAGGCTCTCTTCGACGGCAGGGTCGGCGAGCCCATGCAGCCGGACGTGCTTGCCGAGGCCCGCAAGGAAGCGAAGAGACGAATCGAGAACAAGATCCCGCCGGGCTATGCAGATAAGGACAAGGCCGACCCGTCCGGCGACTACCTGGTCTGGAAGCAGCTCCTCGGTGAGGCCGCCGCGCGCCGTGTTCCTGTCGTCCTGGTCACCGATGACCGCAAGGAAGACTGGGTCCGCAGAGAGCACGGGCTAACCATCGGGCCGCGCCCTGAGCTGTGCGAGGAGATGTCAGCCGCAGCGGCCGTGCCGTTCCTGCTGATGAGCACGGCGGCGTTCCTGCGCCACGCCAGGGAGTACATGAGTGTGACGGTCAGTCCCGAGACGGTCGAACAAGCCCGAGAACTGCCGGATGTTCAGGCCGAGCGTCAGCGTGCCATAGTCGAAGAGATGTTTGCGCAGGCGAGAAACGACCTCGATCGGCTTTATCGATCGTATGCGCAGGCAGAGGTGGAGGCAGTGGGGGAGCGCGGGCGCGAAGATGCCCTGCGCAGGCAAGTCGCGAACCAGGCGACCCTGGACAGCCTCCAGGCCGAGGCAGAACTGGAAGCGAGCCGCGATCGCCAAAGGCGGGCCCAGGAGAGGCTGGCCATGCTGAGGCATGAACTGGCCCGCGCCACGGATCTCGTTCATTCTCTTGAGGCAGAGCTGGACACGGCGCGGCGGCTGGCTCGGCGATGGACGGCGGTAGAGAGCCGTTAGGGCCGCAGGCGGGTGCTGGCGTCGCGGCCATCGGGCGCTGTCGCGGCGGCCGAGGCGCTTGTGCCCGAGCTCGCCCGGTCTGCGGGAGCGATCGTGACGGTGCGGATTGCTGAGACAGCCACGCTGCCGTCCTCACGCCAACCCGGCCCGGGGATGTCGCAGATCAGGCAGCTGGCCGGGTGACCGCACCGGCGGCCAGTAGTACAGCAGGGAAGTACCGCAACCGGGATGGAAATCAGCAAACGTCAGTGGACTTCGATGGACAGATAGCAACTCTTCAACTACGGTTTTTCAAACGTCAGTGCGTAGTGTCTTCAAGATGGCATACAGAAGGCAAGGCTCGGACGCGATTGTCTGGGACGCGATCCGTTGCCGAATCCGGCTGTACTTGAGATCAAGGCGACGACGCTTCGCGTGCCGCGCTCGCCCCACTCGCGCCGGGCGTGCGGCCCTGGCGGGCCGACCCGGCGCCGCGGAGGCGGTGCCATTCTCAATCCAAGACGCGAGCCATAACGACTTGGTGCCTACAGACACTCCGGCCTTAGAACGCTGGAGACGAGCAACTCGCGCAGTTCGCCGCTCTCCATATGGTGGCCGGTCTGACGGCGCAGTTCCTTGCGGATTTGCTCGACCACAGCGTCACTGGTGATGACCGTACCGAGCGACTTGGCCGATGTGGCAGCTTTCACTCGCCAAAGATCGTCGATGGCGCGGCGCTTGAAGGCTTCCTTCGACAGGTAGAACAGGCTGTCTACCTTCTGGGCGGGACGGCTGCCGCCCAGAAGGTCAACCTCAAAGGCCATGTCCAGTAGCACGGGTAGCCCCGCAGTGAGGTGCCACACCTGCCAGATCTGCCCGTTGGTAAGAATCATCCACTCGACGCCCTCGTTGACGGCGTACATCTCGACCTGCCGCAGATGGTGGACGTTCAGTTTGGTGGTGCACCGCTTGACCTCGATGAAGGCGACGAGCTGCTTGGCGATTCGGACACCGTAGTCAGCAAATTCGCCTCTGACCTGGTACTCAGTGGTGAGATCCTCATACTTGTCATAGCCGAGGCCATCGCACAGGAAGTCAGTAACAAGCAGCCGGGTATCGCCCTCATTGGCATCACGGGCGATCAGTTCAGTGAGTGGCCGACTGAAACGCCGGATAGCTACTCGAACTCGATCGCGAGCATCAGTCTCCCACTTGGGCAGGGACCGAGCCGCAATCTTCTTCTCCGGGGCGACCGTACCGCTACTTGTCCCGATCTCAACTATCGTTCCGTCAGCCAGCACTGCGCTCGCCTCGTCTGCCATGCGGTTCCCCACCCTTTTGGATGATTATCGTCCGTTTTACGATCATTTGTTGGACGTGTGAAACATGTCAGCAGGTGACTACCAGCACGCATCAGTGGTGCAACAGATACAGCACAGGAAATTATCAATATCTCTTAGATTAGCTGCCTTTTCATGTTCTAATCACCTGACATCAAGAAATTGCCTCCGGCGAGGCCTCGGGCTCCAGGATGGACGCCGGAAAGGCTTCGAGGTTTTCGTGTGGCTGAGGTAGAAGCCTGCTCATCAGGTCATCATCGGCCCAGGGCAAGCCGAGCAGACCAAGCACGACGGGCCGAGGTCGTTCGTCCGGTAGGGCGCTCCACCTTGACCCGTGGCGCTTGCCCCGCTCCCCGGTGGGCGGGGCGGCGGTGACGGGATGACCAGCCGCGGGGGGGCGTGCGCTCCCGCGCTTTCAAGAGCGGTGGCCTCAACGACGTTCGGAGCAACTGGCATCCTTAGCTCATGCTGCTCGCTTCCTTTGACGGGGCACTAGCCAGCCTGCGCATAAGCGGCTACCAGTTCCAACAGCACGCGGCTACCTACAAGCGTGACTGGGATGCCAACTGGCTTAACATCCATGGCGATGTGACCCAGTCAGACGGGAAGACCTGGACGTTCGAAGATCCATGCCTGACAACGTGGGAAGCACAGGCACTCGGGAACTGGCTCCGTGGAGCTGCAGCCGGAACCGTACCGGTATCGCCGTTTGGAACAGGCGAACCCGAAGGGCGACTGCTGGTTTTCACCGAACCGAACCTCGCGTTCAGCGTGGAATCCCGGATCAATGATCAAGTCGGGGTGAGAGTGCACTTTAGCCTTGAAGCAGTCCCGCCCTGGCTGGACGGCGATCAACGGCCCGACATCTTCGACTACGTTGTGCTTATCCGCCTCTCCGCAGCAGAGCTTGCCGACGCCGCCGATTCATGGACGCGTGATCTCACCCAGTACCCGAAACGGTAGGTCTCTTGAGCCCTCGGGCCAGCCCTACAGCCGCCCTAGGACACCCGGGCAAACGGGGTAAATCGGGAGGAGTCGCAAGGGTCGCGCCAGGATAAGCAGCAGGTCAGCAGCCCTAAACGGCTACCAAAACGAGCAGGTCGACACCCTGATAAGGAAGTGATCCTAACTGCGGCCGCCAAGATGCCATCAGGCAGGATCCTCCGCCTCCTTGTTGGGCTGAAGGGCGCCACTCTTGAGAAGACGCGACCCTGCGTCCTCGGGATTTGTATCGGTACCGAGGTCTGTACGGATAGCTGTGATGAACTCCTCTCGAAAGCGTGCAATAGCTGGTGTTCGCGAGGCCTCCACGAAGAGCATGACTGCCGCTTCTCGAACGTATTGGGGAGCGATCATCTGGATCTCTTCGTTAGCTGCAACGAGTCTCCGGAAGGAGGGTTCGGAGTCGGCTCTAGCCGCATGCCAGAGCCTTTCCGCGGCTTCCGGGTCCGTACTGTGTTCCATCTCTTCCCGGAGCCGCCACGCTTGGGCCCGCAGCGGTTCCCACTCTGCGAGCGCAGCCAAGTAGCGGACGTAGGCCGAACGTCGCTCTTCAATAAAGCGGGTCTTCCTTCGCTCCTCTGCCTCGGCGCTGTACCGTCGCCGATCGTTCAAGCCCTGGACGAGTGCACCGAAGACGGTCCCGGCAACAGCAGCGACTGCTGGGATCGCCAGCTCCCACCATTGCGACAGGTCGATGACCCTATCCCTGTCGGGCTCTCACAGCCCTCTCACGGACTGGCGAGCCTATGCCGCATCCAGCCCGCTCATCCTGGACGGCCGATGGACCTGACCTGCACATCTGGATCCCGGCGGACTCACCGGACGACCCGCACCAAACTACGATCAAACGGTTGAGATCCCACGCGCGGCGGGCTCGGCTCGCTGTGGGGCACGCTGGCCGCGAGGCCTCAGTACAGCAGCAAAGTACCGCAACACTGGGCAGAAATCGGTGGACACCGACGGACTCTGACGGACACGCAGCTAGTGCTCAGAAGGAAGTTTTCAAACGTTGATTCGGTATGACTCCTATTTTGCAAGCAGAGGGTCAGGTGTGCAGCGGCGAGCAGTAGAAAGCCTCGACCGGAAGCGCGAACGGCCAAGCGTCAGCCTAGAATTACCAGAGGTGGAGTAACGGATGCGGCCCGTTGTCCCCGCGCTCATGAACGAGTCCGGGATAGCGAGAGGAAACCGCATTGGCGGAGCAGGACAGGTACCGTCACGCGAACGGCAAGACCACGTCAGAGGCCGCCTTCGAGCTCCACAGCAAGGGCACGGCGTACTCGGCGGTCTTCGATCACCCGGGCTGGGTGCCTATCCAGAACGGTCCCGGTGTCTTGCGCCCGTGCTCCCACGTGGAGACGTATTCGCGCGTTATCGAGGGCCGGGCTACACACCTGCGGATACGACCGCCATCAACCAGGTTGCCAGTAAATAGTAGGCTTGGATGAGGGACGAGGTCATGGTCATGAGTTCTGAAGATTCCACTACCCCAACGATGCCTGGATCGGACGAGTCTGGGGACTCGCCGGGAAGAACTTCAGGGAAACCAAAACATGCTCGCAAAGTACGTGTAAAACGGTGGGCGGCTTGGCCAGTCAGCATAGCTGTCGCGGTCGCCGCGGTCGTTGCCTTTTTGGTCAATGTAGGTTCTGTTGCGTCTTATAGTACTGGTATAATTCATCACTTCAGGACGGTCTGCCTAGCAAATACGCCCGTCAACTTCGACTTGCCACCTACCAATAGCCCGCTTCAAGTGGGAGAATATGTAGATGCCTACGGTACTCACAAATGGGCCAACGACGAGCGGCTGTGGCTCGTTCTCTACGCATTCAATAAATCCGGTAGTACAGAGGTCTACTACCCGTTCTCCAGACTCCAGCTCGATGGCTCATCTTGGGTGGCAAATAGAATTACAGTCGGAGGAAGCCTCAGTGCCGATGCCGACGGAAGTCTTTATCCACTCGACCTTGTCCTTGTTGACTCGAGCGCCGATAACGCTATTAGTAAATTCATGGAACAGAACGGTCCTGAGGCGGGAATGTCAGATCTGCCTAAAGGTGCGGAAGTAGTGAAGCGAGTAATACTAAGCCGCGTATGCTGAACACTCCTCATGCCCCTTATTGCCAGGGGTGGACAGGTCATGTGGCATTCGCGATAGGCGGCTGGCGGCGTGGGAAGGGACATCACCGGGGTAATCTCGGGGTTTTGGATGCACTCATGGCTGTCGCGTGTGGCATCTGTGCAGGTAGCACGCATGAGGCCCGGAAGCATGCCCTGGGGGCTGTGACCTTCACCCGGCGCGGAAGTATCAGCCCTCCACGGGAGCCGTCAAGGGTTCCAAGATCCTGTGTCCGCTCCCCATCCGCTGGCGTTCGCCCGCGCGTCCTGTACTCGCGAGGCGTCCGCGTGATCGCAAGGAACGCCGACCTGTCAACCTCAGCGGAGTCATACTGGCCGCCGTAGCTTCATCCGTTCAGCGGTTGAGGCTGAGGCGGACCTCTGCCGCGCCTCCGGCCGGTACAGTCGCGTGACTCACGTAACGTGGCGGCGACGCCCCAGGAAGAGAGATGCGGCGTGGACCGAGGCGTGGACCGCAATCCCTGAAAAACCCAATGCTCCGTGTGCGTTCTTGGCAGGCGTGCGAGGCGTCGTTGCTGGTCAAGCGCGTGCTGCGAGCGAGCGTGCCTCTCGTAATGCGTCGCTCGAAGTCGGTCTGGGTTGGTGAGCCAGGTTGGTGAGCCAGGCCACTGCTGAGTTGGACTGTTCTTAGATCAAGGCGGCGCCTGCGGCGCCGCTGGCCCGGCGTCAGCGCCGGGCTTGGCCTTGAGAGGCCGCCCGCCGCGCCGAGCCCGCAGCAGGCGCGGTTCACAGATCGCGTGGAACGCGCAGTGCGCATAGGCGGTGGGACACAGCCGAGCAGAGTGCCGGCCAGGCAAAGACCTGACAAGACAAAAGCAACGGGCCGACGCAGGTAACCATCCTGCGTCGGCCCGTTTGGTTCCCTCAATGAACCAGCCACCACGCGGTTAACAGCCGGGTGGCGGAATTGCAGGAGCGGCCCGAGCACTACCAAGGGCTCGCCGAACCCTGCTCCTTCAGAGGCTATATGCCCGTGGCCGCGCACGTCATCGGCGTGCGGGTGTCACAGGCTCCCGTGAGGCCGCGGTTCCGGCATGACGGGGCGGCAGCCCTCGGACCGGCGATGGCGCTGATGATGCGGATGCGCCTATCCTGCATAACATGACCGCCGAGCCGATCCAGCCGGCTGCCGACCCTGGCCGCAGCCCCGCTGCGATCCGCGATGCGCTCCCGGCCGCCGAGCGTGCTGAGTTCGCCCGCCGGTGGGCGGCCGCGCTCGACGAGGCGCGGCGGACGTGGAGCCTGCAGCCGGTCGATGAGGTCCTGGAGCAGTGGCGCCGGATCGCCGTCCTGTCGCGGAGCCCGGGGCACGCGGAGGGCTTGGATCACGCCCGCCGCTTCCTGGCCGGGGAGGACGTCCCGGTGTACGACGTCGACCTTGACGCCCTACGGCGCGGCGGGGTCCCGGCGTCGTGGCCTACCAGGTAACCGTCAGCCCTGCCGCCGCCCGGCAGGTAGCGGGGATGCCGCCCGCTGCCAGGGTCGCACTGGCCGGCGTCTTGGAGCGCCTCGCCGCCGATCCCTGGGCGGGCGAGCCGTACCACCCGCGGTGGTCGCCTGAGTTCAGGACCATTACCTTCGGCAGCGGCGGCCTGGCCGCCTACATCGTGTCGGATCGCAGGCAGGTGGTTCTGGTCGAGCATGTCACCTGGCTCAGCTGAATAGCCGCCTGTGCTGATCCCGGCGAAATCACGACGCGACCGCTCAACCGCGGGGGTGGCGCGATGCCCCACCGGAGATGAGCGCCACAAGCCCTGGAGGCCGGCGCGGCATGGGGAGCAGCTTCGCCCGCAGGAGTCCGGTGCTGTCGTTCGGACTAGCGGGAGTTTTCGCGAGGCACCACCGGGTGGCCAAGGTCCGCCAGGTGCTGGATAGCAGTCTCGGGTGCGTTTGTCTCCGCGCCGTCGCTGCGGACTCCGGTGAGTAGCACGCCTCCCCTGACCGGGGGCGGCGAGGCCGCGTTCAAGTACCTGTTCAAGAACGCCACGGCGGTCGCGTTTTCGGCTGCCCCGGCGGGTGCGTCGGCCCGTATGAGCATCCGCGTCGTCTCATCGATTTGCAGGTGCGTGACTGGGCCGCTGAGCAGGCACTGCCGTTCCCGCGCGGAGCACGGCCCGTTCGCCTCGAGGCGGACCATCCGCGGCTCTCCCCCGGCAGGCAGGTACACGGCGTCCAGCTCCGGCCACCGTGGTACCCCGTCGTCGTCGTCACCGAGACCGGCGTAGATCTGGTACGTCGGCCCGGGCGACAGCATCCGAGGTACAGCGTGCCGCCCCAGGCCGCGCTGCGGGGGCAGGAGCCGCTGCACGAACGCGAGCGAGTCGCCGTCGGCCAGGTCGTCGTAGTCGATGTCGTACTCGATCAGCGTCTCGGCCATGTTCAGGAGCTCGGTGCCGAACATGAAGGTGTGCAGCCACTGCTCGGCGCGTCCCATCGGCCTGCCCGGGTCTTCACTGCGCGGGTCAACGCGGCCGAAGTGCTCCAGCAGGTACCCGTCAATCCTCCGCTGCACCGTGACCTGCCGTTCCCACGGCAGCGCACCCTGCAAGATCGACGCGTTGACGTGCACTGCCGCCAGCCGCTGGCGGGCCGCCTCGTCGTTCGCCACCTGGGCTAGCGCGAGGGCAATGTCGAAGGGATCATTGGGCGGCTGCCGGTACGCCGCTACCGCTGCTGCCAGCCAGTCGCCGCTACCCTGCCGTGCCCGCGTCCTGGGGCGTACGTCGAGTCCTGGGTGCTGCAGCGGTTCCGGGCCGAGAAACGATGCCCGCTCTCTGTTGTGCAGCCCCCGCACGTCGACGGCGTCCAGCGGCCGGTATCTGACGTCCCGGAAGATTCCGCGGTTCAAGTTCCCCGCGATGATGTCGGCATCAGCGACGTACGCGCGGTGAACGAGCACCACCCCGTTGCCCTGCGTCTGGATGACGTCCTCCGGGTTGAATGCCAGGGTGAGGAGCACGCTGCCGCCGACCTGGGACGTAAGCGCTACGTCGGCGACATTCCTGACGATCGCGAGCGTCCCCGCGGGGGTCACGCCGTCACAGTAGCCGTCGCTCAGCTGCGTCTCGACGAGTACGTCGTCCTGCTCCGGCCATCGCAGGTCGCCGCCCGCGCACCGGTCCGACCGCACCAGCTTGTAGCCCCACAGCCGGTAGCCCGCCGGCGGCTGTTTCCCGTCGAGGGAGTCCCGGAACGAGTCCTGGATCAGCGAATCGACCAGCCCGAACGGATCGTCTTGCTCGTTCACCGGCATTCCGGCTCTCCCTCGCCTGATCACCCGTGCCCGCCGGTCTCGCCGGGCACCCGGCCGCCTTCTCTACAGTAACCCGGCTGGTACCGGCTGTGATGTCTTCCGGGAACAGCGGCCTTTACCATGCGGTGAGTGCATGAGATCCTGTGAATAGTCGGCCAGCGGGAGTTTTCGTGGCAGCCAGAGAATACCTGTGCACACTGATACGGAACCGGCCAGGTAAATGGCACACGGCCGCTGGGCAAGACACTATCGGACAGCAGTTCTCGTTCCGGTTCGATCTCGACTCCCTGCAGAGCAGGATGAACGCACTTGTATTCGCAATAGAAAAATTCGGCGGCAAGAATCCGGCGAGCATCGAGCAGTACGGCCTGGAAGTATGCGATGGCGAGGGGGTGCTACTCGCCACATTGCAAGCCACAGACGAGGATCTTCGCCAGTTCAGGGAAGGATATACAGTCAACGTGGCAGAAGCTGTATCCCCGGCCTCCCTGGCGAATTACAGCAATGACCAGCTGATCGCCGAGCTGCGCCGACGCCTAGGTTAGGTGCGGCATGAAGTTCCCCGTGCGCGCCGCAACGGCGGTCGTTGTAGTTGGTCTCGCCAGTTCCATTTACCAGCGGATAGCCGAAGCCGAAGACTCGCGCCGCTTCCCGCCGCCCGGCCACGTCATAGACATCGGCCGGCGCCGCATGCACATTCTGGCCATGGGCAGCGGGTCTCCTTCAGTTGTCATCATTCCCGCGCTTGTCGTGCGCCGCGCTCGGCGCCAATGTCCTTGAATGGGTCCGGGTCCTGCGCGCCGCCTCGGCCGACACGACCGTGTGTGTGTACGACCGCACGGGCCTCGGGTTCAGTGACCCGCAGCACGGCGCCGTGACAATCGACGCAATGGCGGACGACCTGCATGCGCTGCTCAAGGCCGCAGGCATCGCGCCGCCGTAGGCCATCGCCGGGCATTCCATGGGCGGCATCCTCGCGCGGCGCTTCCGGTCCCGCTACCCGGCGGACGTCGCCGGGATGCTGCTGATCGACTCCAGTCACGAGACCAGGCGCGCCGGTTCGGCGGTAACCGGGACCGGGACACTTTCAAGCGCGCCGCGCGCAGGCAGGTGCGCATCCTCGGTCTGCGCCGGCTCGGCGCGCGAGCCGTGTTCGTAGACGGTTTCGACACTGCGAGCATAGACCAGGAAACGGTGCCAGAGTACGCGGAGGCGGCGAAGGCGGTCAGCCTCACCGCAAAGCAGCGGCGCGCTGTCGTCCGCGAGCTGATCCTGCTCGCCATTCGGGTCATGCTGACCGGTTCACAGGCCGTGCGAGGACAGAGCAGCCTGCAATGTGGACTCGGTCCACGTGGGGTCGAGAAGAGGCGCGATCCCGTGCGGCGTTCCGGCCATTCCCGGCACCGTCAGATCGGCCACGAGTTGCGCGTGCTCTGCCGCCGGCGCGAACAGGAAGGCGGGGTGCCCCATGCCGAGATCGAGACGTCGTGGAACGCGCCACTCACGCTCCCACTCGAATCGGTACACCGTCCCGTCCGGGAATTCACCGACCTTGTCGATGAAGGGGGTAATTCGATGCCAGTCATGGCGCTGGCTGGGTGTCGTCAGCGACTGCTGCAGTCCTGTGAGGGCCGACGCGAGTACTGAGTCCTTCTCGACGTACCAGACCGGCGCTCCGCCATCATCGACGACATACTGCTTCTTGAAGCCGAGGCCCCACGGCCCCCTCCGGTCGACGAGCCGGTCGAGCAGGTCGAGGGGTACCTCGCTGAGGCAGACGGACTTTTGCGTCGGGTAATCGCGTAGTTTCTCGCCTCGCTGCTGGGCGGCATCGCGTTCCTTCTCGTACTCCCGCGCCCACCCGAATGGCGTTCGTCCCTCGATGGCCCCTGACGTCAGGATGTCTATCAGCGCCGCGCGCGTTCGACAGAAGTGCACGACATACTCTGACATGTCGCGCCACGTGGGGTTGCCGCGGTATCCCAACACCACTAATCCTCCTATCCGTCCATCGGACCTTATCCTCGATCGCAACCAGATCCACCCTAGTCATCTCACTCAATACTGCGAAACGGGTTACATCGCCAGCAGCCCAAGCGACGGCGGGCTCAAACACATCTTCAACCGCAGGAGCCGATATATGCAGCTGTCACCATTACGATAGACGTGCCATGAACCCGGCCGCGCACAGCTCACCCCTCCGCGAGGGTTTCCAGGTACTCGCCCGCCAGATGGTTGTGGCGAAACCACTTTGCCACGATGTCACTCCAGTCCTCGGTTGAGATGGACCCGTCTACCCGGAAGATCTTGCGGTACCTCGCTGCCTGCGTTTCGGCTGGCATGTCCTCGCCCCGCCGTTTTGAGAAGGCCTCGGCGTCATAGGCGCGCACTGCGCCGTCACAATGGGTGAAAACATGGCTACTGATATCGCGGATTGAATGGAGGTAGCGCAGCACGCGATAGCCGCAGAACTCTTCCGCGGACGGAGTCATGAGTTCTTCCATCTGGACAACTTTGTTGCCTTCGCCGTCCGTGCGCCAGTAGGCGAAGAATTTGCTGTAACCGCGCAGAGCGTTATCACCTTCGGGATCGGCATGCACAGTGCAGCCCCCAGTGTGGGGATCATCCAGCCAAGAACTGGTGAGTTTCGGCCCCCACCAGAAGTCTTCTTCAATAAAGTGCACAAAATCGTGCCGCGGGATGATGCGGCGATCGTCGATTGCGATCCTGAAGCTGTTGCCTGGTCGTCTCCCGGCATTAATCAAGGCACGCAAGAGAGTGTAGTTTATGTTGCCGGTAAATGCCCGGCGCAGGAACTGATGGTAGTGAACTGCGTAGTTGCCGATGAAAAGGGCCTGGTCCCGCGCATCCAGGCCAGCGCACCTCAGAAGGCCGTCATCATCGATACCGTCCTTAAGGGACGGTACGTGCAGCAGGGCCCGGCTACCCGGTCCCGGCGGTCCGAACACGCTGGACGGGACCGTGAAATAGCGAGGCCGCGTTCCCATCTCCAGGATCGCGGAGGCCAGGTCGGCATGTTCATCCTGCAGATGCCAGGGCATGCTCTCGCGAAGAACCCGGCGCTCACTTTCCCTGCTGGCCGCGAGATCGGCCCGCAGTACACCGAGGGCGCGGTCCCGGAGTTCTGCGAGCTTAGGCCAGCTCACACTGGCGAGATCGGCCGGTGCGACCGCGATATCAAGCATCGCCTGGGTCAGCTCAGCCACCGCCGCCTCGCCGAGGGCGCTGACCAGGAACCGCTCGCACTCCGCTGCAACGCTCTCCACGACCCGCACCTCGGAATCTGTCAACCTGTCCGGGGCACCGCTGAGTGGTTTTTACTGAGTGGCGGCTTCCTTCTCCTGGGGCGGGTTTATCCAGGATGTTGCTGGCAGTTTCGGCGGAGCGGGCGGCTTGCTGACGAA
>Ga0265338_10006646_pt1 | contig 14637 bp, 16 predicted proteins | sample 42126metaG_FD_193579 | JGI IMG/M metagenome (GOLD analysis project Ga0265338, IMG submission 193579) | Rhizosphere microbial communities from Carex aquatilis grown in University of Washington, Seatle, WA, United States - 4-21-26 metaG | ecosystem: Host-associated > Plants > Roots > Rhizosphere... | reverse complement strand
ACACCCGTCGACAACCAAACATCTGTGACCAATGGAAACGGAGTGGGAGGAAATCCAACGATCGGTCTTGCAGCTATCGTGACAAGCACTACGCAGCCAGCCTTCTCTGCTTATGCGAATGCTCCAATCGCAGCAGTGACAGGAGACGGAACGAATTACATCGCCAACTACAACACCGTGGCCTATGACCAGAATTCTAACTTCTCAGCTGGAACCACATTCACCGCGCCAGTCAACGGGATTTACTATTTCACCTACTCGATGGTGTTAACAGGTCTGACGAGCTCACATGTCTCGGGTCAATCTTACTTGGTCTGTAGCTCAGGAGAAATTCAATACGGTGTTCGATTGAATCCCTGGGCGACTTCCGATGGAGGAAATATCGCTTTCGAAGGAAACGGTCTCTTCCAAATGACAGCTGGACAAACGATGAGAGTGAACGTTCAGATATCAGGCGGAGCAAAAGTGGTAGCAATGTACGGCGGGGTGCTTTCAACTGCACCTTCATCATTCCAAGGATTTTTACTAGGTTAAGGAGAGAACTATGATTGATCCAGTTACAGCCACTCTCATAGCAACCGCAGTGGCTACGGCAGCAAAAGGCGCCAGTGATTATTTCACAGGCCAGAAGCAAAAGAAGATCGGAAAGATGAGAGCGAAAGAAACCAAGAGAGAGACTCTTGCAGGTTTGATGAATGACGCTCTTCAAGGAAGCGCCGAGCTCCACACCCAAGGTTTGAAGAATAGCTCTCACCTTGGAAAGAGACGCGCCCAATCATCTCAAGACACAGCAGACATTGTGAGGGGGGCATTTAACATATGAGCGCACCAGCAGCAAACGTACCCTGGTACGGAACCCCAGGTGATTGGTCAAAGATTATTCAAGGAGCAGGTGAAGGAGCAGGCCAAGCCATGCAAGGCGCTGCACAATTTGCTAACTCCAAGGCAGAAGCCAAAGAAGCAAAACGCCGCACTCTCGCCAATTTGATGAACAGCGCGATGAAGCGTAATAGAGCTCTGTTCCGCACGGGACAAGATTATCAAAACGATATGAATGATTTTCAAACACAGGCGCTTCAACAAGTTGCGAGAGGATTTGTTGACTCCTTACAAGGAAGCACAGGAAGAGGTTAATTATGGAAAGAAAGATGTTTGGCCACAGGCTGAAGAAAAAACCCGCTGACATGGGACGTGACCCAGGTCGCCCATACAACATGGGAGATATGGAACACAATGGCGAGAAAGCCAAAGACAATCCCCCTGGCTATGAAGGGAAAGAGCACGTCAGATATGAAAACCCTGGCTACTCAAGACACCACATTCGTTACCCAGAAGATGAGCCACACATGAAGAGCCACGTCACTCGGGACGAAGAGCATGAGATGGAAGACAACTATCACATGGGCGTTCCCGATCAGACTCCTAAGTCTCTTGAGAAAAACCTGAAACGCGCGCACATGTTGATGGATGCTCCTAACCAACAAGATCCCAAACCCCTCCGAGGCAACATCGTTCACAATGTTGACTATGAAGGAGAAGAAGACACTTCAGGCGAAGAAGAGATGGGCCCCAATGACATGCAAGGAAGCATGCCAAAAGAGCAAAGAAAGAAAATGGTTGTAGCGGTTATGAAAAGAAAAATGAAGCGCGCTCCAGAGCCAGAAGATGAAGGAAAAGAGGAAATGAGGGACAAGCGCAAGTTTGGCCCAAGAAATTCATATTAATAAAGGGGAATAGGGATGTCTTCTAACCCACAATTACCATTTGGAACTCGCTACATGCAGGGTACTCGCAGCCTGTATGAAATGGCGATGAATGCTCGTCAGCTGTCTTATCAAGAAAACTATTCCTACACGGAAGGTTGGGACGATAACACGGTAGCCGAAGTGTTCAACCTTGGGTTGAATCAGCTCTATGATGCGGTCACCCAAGTCGATAGCCCAGCCAACATCGAAGAGTATCGCCAAGACGTCTTCGCAGGTGTGCAAGAGTATCCTGTGCCTCAGCACGTGAAGATGGCTTTGCAGATTATGAACGTTCGGTATTTGTACGGGCCCGAGACATGGCAATTTGTGACTTTGGAAGAAGGGAATATTCAAGATCGATTCTCTTATCCAACGAACATCCCAACGACTTGGTGTCTTAGAAATGGCAAGCTTTTGCTTTCCCCTACTCCGAACATCACTCGTGAAAGAGCTCTGATAGTCAACTATCAAAAGAGGATGAGAAAGCTCGATTATCGTAGAGGTAAAGTCACCAACATGATTAGCCCCTTTGGAACGATCACGAATATCAGCAATTCGAATCCGTGCCAGATTACGACTCAAAACCCGCATGGGTTGAGCAGCAATCAGAAGGTTGGTATCAGCGGCATCTTTGACATCCCCTTCCTCATTGACAACACATTCATCATCACCGTTACTGGAACCAACACCTTCACATTGAACAATGTCGACACAACCATCGCGCCGATCTTCGCAGGTGTTGCTCTCTGGTTTAAAAACCCCGTTCAGTTTCAGTTGAACTTCACTGTTCTTTCACAGAAAGATATCAACCTGCAAGCGAATGCCAATAGCATCTTGGATAAAGTGCAATGGACTTGCATCACTGACACGAATGGATTGGAAGTGATCGATGCGATTCCGACAGCGGGATATAACATGAGCACTTTCATTCTGACAGCAGATTCGAACTATGTGATCCCTTACCCTTCATGGTTGAGATTCCAAGCTCTCATAAACAACCAAGATACTCCCTACATGCTGACAGGAGATTATAGCTCAAGCCACTCTCAATTGGATAGGCAATCGGAAGACTTACTGATCGAATATTGTGTGCTCAGGCTTCTTAGACTCCAATCAGCTGCCGAACCTACAGAAGATCAACGTCAAGCTGAAGAAGCGGTTCTCAATAGATTGCGTATCGCTTACCGAAGATGGAGACCGAGCATTGTACCGATTGTTTATCAGCAACGCCTAAGATCGCGCAGCTGGTTCTGGGGTGGACGTGGGCCATTTTAATAGGGAATATTAGATGTCAAATAATCACATCATCACAAGGCAAATTGGAAACCTTCGAGGCGTATCGACTGATTCGATCTTCACACGCCCCTCGAATGTTGCTGACATGCAATCGAATAATATTCAGAGAGCGCCTGATGGAACCTTCCAATTAAGAAGAGGTTATCAGTGTCAGATCGCCGAGATCGGAGGGATGGGAAACGGAACGTTCAATGATCCGATCAGCGAAACAATCCAAACGGTGACGATCGGTGTAAATGGATTCCTATATCAAAAGAATGAGAAGCAGATTTACTTCGACTATGATGGGGAAGTCACAGGGACAATCACCAACATCTCTCAAGCCAATCCCGCTCAAGTGACGAGCCCCGCTCATGGACTTCAAACGGGAGCCATCATATACCTCACTGACGTGAATGGAATGGTACAGATTAATAATCGTTCCTACACGATCACTGTGGTAGACGCCAACAATTTCACTCTGAATGGCGTGGATTCAACCGCCTACACTGCTTACATTTCAGGAGGAAGCTGGGTCATATTCTTCACTCAGTATCGATATTTGACTATGACGATCTTCACAGATCCTCGCTTCCTCACAACAAACCCAGGTTGGAGCGTCGCTCCCTGGAGCTTTTCACCTTGGGGCGCTCCTTCAGGAGAAAGCATTACATGCAACATCACCGTTAACAGAGCCGCTCAAATCAGCACGAACGCAACCAATGTGAACACAGTTGCCGTTCAATTCGGTCACGAACTTGTTGCGACAGATGTGATTCAATTCATTGATTCCAGCGGTGTGAATAATCAAAGAAACGTCTTGTCCGTCACACCGACAAGCATCACCTTCGACGGTTATGCAGTGAGTGTGACAGCTGGCGTCTACATCAACCAATTCTTTGATATTCCCTTCAGAAAAGGATTTGATGTCACTGACCCCTACTTAATATCAACTTTCATCTCCACGATCACCAATGCAACTACAGGCGTATTTGGTTTGACTGTGAATATCAATGGAGATTCGGATTACCCAGCAGCCTTCCTCCAAATATTTGAGCCTACGATTATCGACAGCAATAGCACATTCACGATCGATTATTGGTACTGGACTCAAGTGAACAGCACGATTAACCCTCCTTTCCCTGGATCGGCGAATATCCTCTATCAAAACTCTCCCAACTTCGAAAACGCTTCATTCGCTGCTTTTGATGATGTTGTTTACATTGCAAACGGATGGGATTTTCCTCAGAAATTCGACGGTCAGACCGTCTATAGAACTGGTATGCCAGAAGGGATAAGACCAAGTGTTGCCGATGATACAGGGGCGGCAATCAAGCCATTCTCAAGCGGCAACGTCTATGAATATGCCATAACCTATGAGCAGATCGATAATAGAGGTCATATTGTAGAGGGATCAGTTTCCGATATCATCCAGCACACCGTCATGGCGACAGCTGCAATGGATGTCACAGTCACCAACCTCATTTCAAAGAAAGGGCAGAACTGGAATACCAATGGAGCCGATGCTCCGCTTTCTACTCCCGCAACTGTATACGGCCCAGATGGAGCAGGCTTGTACTACGACCTCATCACAGTCAACAGCGGCTACACTCTCAAGATTGGAGATTCAGCCTACTATCTAGACACAACTGCCGCTACTTCAAACGGAGTCAATGCGAACACTTTAACCATCGTCGTGAATGCAGGGCACAACGTCCTAGTCGGCGATACTGTTTATTTTGTGGATTCAGGCGGAGTGGAAAGAGTCCGACAAGTGACTATTACGACCGCCACTAGCATAACCATTGCAGGAGATGCAGTCACCGTCACAACGGGAACAAACATAGCCGTCTACAAAACAAACACAGTCTTCGGAGATGTTGCCATTGTCAGTGGAGATCAAACCAACGTCAACACCATCAATGTTCTCAATGCAGTAGGAAACGCTCACACTATCCAAATGGGAGACGTTGTTCAGTTCATCGATTCGAATCTCCTTCTGCAAAGAAGAAACGTAACGGCGGTAACGACCTCCACGATCACGATCGATCAAAACCCCGTGGATGTCGATAACAATACCCTCATTGCTTCCACGAATCAAAGAGCCACACAAATCAATCTTCAGAGAACAGGAAGCGGCGCGGCGACACCTGGAACAATGACAACCCTTACTGTTGCGCCTATTTCGAATAATCTCAGGATAAATATCTATAGAACCATGCAGGGCCAATCTTTCGGAGTGAATGGAGAACTCTTCTTAGTTGCTTCGATTCCGAACAACTCAGATGGTACAGCAATTCAAGTCTATGTGGATCAGATTTCCGATGCAGAGCTCGGCGCTCAATTCGACGATCCCGATCAACTGCCTAACCCTCCTCCGATTTCGAAGTATTTAAAAGCCTTCGGGAATCAGATGTTCTATGCAGGGGGAGAAAGAGGAAACCCAGAGAACTCCGATAGAGTATTCTTCTCACAAGGCAACGAGCCTGAATCTGTTGCGCTTGCTTCCAACTTCTTCAACGTTCCAAACGTCGACGATGACATCACAGGCATCGGCGTTGCAGGTACAACCCTAGTAACAACAAAAAACCAATCCCTATGGGCGGCCACAGGAAACTTCCTCTCAGGTCAAATCGACGTGGTTCAGATCGCCCCAGGTACAAACATAGGATGCGTGGCTCATGCGACGATTGCTTCTGTCGGTACTCTTATGTACTTCCTTCATACTAATGGCGTGTTTGCGATCACTGAAAACCAGCTTTACCCGACTGATCCTTTCGGCAACCCAATACCCCTATCATTGGCCATAGATGCTGTTTTCAGGACTACTCCTTATCTCCCACAAACTCGCTTCCAATTTAAGAGAGCGGTTGCACTCAACTACACGAAAGACAACCAATATCTCCTCTTCTTGCCATGCGAAGACACTCAGTCGACGATCAGAACGGCTAACGCCTTCTCGACCCTATTCTGCTACGACTATCAAGGAAAGAACTGGTTCCCTTGGTTCGGAATCAATGCAGCAGGAGGAATGTTCGTCATCAACGATGATCTCTACTTCCAAGAAAGAAGATTCTCGGCGGTAGATGGTAACACAGCCAACCTCTATAAACAACACAGATTCTATCGCTTAATCGACCATGCTGACCATGCAGGCCCTCAACGCGCCGTATGGAAATCTTCATGGGAAGACTTAGGTCAGCCAGAAGTGAGAAAGAAATTCTGTCGATGCGTGCTCTTGATGGATCGTCTATCCGAGCTCTATCAGTACAACAATCCTCAGATGACTTTCTCAACCTACTTGAATCGGTTACCCAACTTGCAGAATACGATCGCTGATATCACACAGACCGATAACATCCGAAACTCTTCATGGTCTTACTCGGGTTGGGGTTGGAACTATTGGTCAGGCTATCAAGATTCCTTTGTGACGGTCAACTTGAAGCAAGGAACAGTTGCGAAATCGATCCAAGTCGGTTTTGAAATCCAAGGTATTAACATGGATATTAGACTCGCTGGATTCCAGTTAGAGACAATACCAGAAAACAGGAAGACAATTGTAAGATGACAATAACACTTGCAGTAATAGGCGGAATAATCTTGGGAGCAGTTTTAATGGTCATTTTGATTAATGCAGCAGCTAAGGATGTTTTAAGAAAATGATAATTAGACCACCACCAAAGCTAACTAATAGAGATACTTCTATTAAATATTTAGAAGTAGACCTATGGAGTTGGCTAAAAGAGCTTTCGTTAGGATTGTTGAAAATTAACTTTAAAGACAATTTTCAAGCATTTATTGTACAAAATGTGAGCATACCAGCAGGGGTAGAAGTCTCTATTGCGAATCAGTTTCGGACGGCATATCCAGGAATGATACCCAGTGGGAGAATTATAACACGGCAGCAAGGGAATGCGAACATTATTGATGGGGTTACACCGTGGACGGCAAACCAAGTTTATTTACTAAATCCATCTGCAAATGATGCTGTAGTTTCAGTTTTATTCTTTTTATAAGGGGCAAAAAATATGTTCGGATACCACAAGGCGAAGAGAGAGAAAAAAAAGGCGAAGAAGGAGAGAGAAAATCTCGCTCACGAACGCGAATATTTAGAAAAACAACGACCCGAGATTCAACAGCAAGCCGCTGACTTCCAGAAGAAGCAGGTTGCCGAGAAGACTCAAGAGGCTAAACAAACCCGCGATCAGGCCAGAAAAGAAGGCAGAGGATATGCGGAAGAGTTTATCAATCGAGATGTCAAAGGGTTGACTGATAAAGAAAAGAGCGCGATTCAATTCGAGGCCAATAAGCAGATTCAACGCCAACATCAAGGAGCCAATAGAAAGCTTCTCGGCGAGCAATCCAGACACGGGATTGTAGGAAAGGGTGGAGTGGGTTACGCGCAGCAACGAGATTTGCAACGCCTAGCTAATGAATCTCAAGGCCAAGCTACAAGAGATATCAATAGACTCGACACTGATTTGTCTAGAAAGAATAAAGCTGCCATGTTCGGAATCGAGCAAGGAGAAGCAGCCCAAGCGCAGCTAGATAAACAACTAGCTCTGGACGAATTAAAATTAAGTGACGAACAAAAGAGACAGCGCTATTTTGAAGATCAATATAATCGTTTATTTAGCAGGTTATAACTATGACAATTCCACAAACATCAGATAGTATGGCAAACATACTTAGGCTACAGGGATTAAAGAACGTTTCAGGAAAACGAAGAGTCCTTCCTGGCGCTGAATTCCTTCAAAACTTAGAGGATGTCAATACGGATGTTTCTGGATCTAGTCCCGCTATGCCAGAGCCTAACCTTCCAGAAGTTGAAATGGGAGGAGAGTTGACACCACAAAGCTACGATATCCGAGCCAATGAAGCCGCCCCGCCGAATGCCCCTTCGGATCAGGAAGGCTTAATGAGCAGATTCGGAAAAGCTTTGGCGATGCATAGTCAAATGGGACAACCTGTCACACCTCAAACCCCTCCTATTGAAACGCAACAAGTCGATCTTCAAGAAGGTATCCCGCCAGTGTCTGCAAGCCAACAAGTGGCAACTGAGCAGGCACAGACAGAGGAAGAACCAAATGTCCTTCAAAGATTTGGAAGATGGTTCAAGAAAGGATGGACACCTAGCACACCTGAAGAGATTAGAAAGCAGACTGAAAGAATGCCTCCTACTGACCTTTTGAGCGTTCCTCCCATTCTAAAGAATACTCTTGGCCTTGGGGGTCTATTGCTTCCCGATACTTTCGGATCAGCTGATAAGCAACAGGAATGGAGAGATTATAGAGAAGATGAAGCTTTGAGAAGTCAAGGTTTAGTCCCAGAAGAAGCGCGGGCTCAAAAGTCTCAAGAAATGCTCGAATCAGTTCAAAAAGCTGTCGAAGCGCCTTGGGAATTCTCTGCTTATGGAGCGGGTGAAACAGTGGCCAATGATCCCATCTTGAAACAGAAATTTGAAGAGATCACAGGAATCGATTACGAGCCAGAGATTGCTGCCCAAGAGGCCGTTTATGAAACAGCCATGAAAGGAGTAGAAGATTCTCTGAATGGAATCCAAACAGAACTTGGAGCCCAGGAAGAACAGATCAGACAAAGGATTTTGAACAATCAAGCAAACGATGCAGACAAATTCTACATTGGTCTTGCTTTGCTCATGCCTTTGATCGTGGGTGGGATATTCGGCAAAGAAGCTGGTCTTGGCGCTCTAGGGGGAACAGCTAAAGGATTTGCCGATATCCTTACAGACAGAGATAAAAACATTCGTTCCGATGAAACAGCTCTCGCCGATCTTTCGAAACAGAAAGTAGGCAATGCAGAGAAGCTAGGAAACATTGCTCTCAACAGAGCTCAAATTAGACCGAATATCCAAAAGACTCTTCCTAAGAACCCTCTTGGACACATAGAGGGACGATATGGAATTGATGTCGTGAATCCCGAAACAGGCAAGACAGAAAAAGCCGTTCGCATCCTCCCCGACTTCATTGCGAAACAGGAATATGTTTCATCCGAGGAAGGATTGAAGAACATGCAGAAAGCAGCAGGCGAGCTCGCGGAAGTCAAGAACTACACCGATGAGCTCAATGACTTGACCGATGACATTATCTACATCTCCTCACAATTGAAAGATGGTAGCGATGTTGGAAAACTCTTCACTTCGATCATCAATAAAACAACACCTGGGGCGTTAGGAAAGCTAACACAGGATGTGGAATTCGAAGGAAGAAAAGTCAATGCAGGTCTAGTGCTTGCTGAGAAATTAGGATTCCTTGCGAATGCCTACGCTCAAGCGAAAGAACTCGGGCAGCTTGATAGAGCCGCTCAAAGTCATATAGAGAAGATCATGCTTAATCCTACCTCTACTCTAGCCACAGGGAAAGACGCAATCGATCAGATGCTCGAAGTAAGAAAGCTCTCTCAAAGAGGACTAGTTCGAAGCGCAGCAAACAAAGGCTTCTATCCTCAGTTCCTACAGGAACAGATCGAAGAAAAAAACAACGCCCTCTTTAACCGTCTGAACAAAGGCGAACAAGAGAAGCGCTTAGAAGAAGTGAAGAAAAAAATGTCTAGATCGGGGACTACCTATGCCAAGTAAATTCGATCTCTTGAGAGAGGGGCAAGCCGTAGAGGTTGAGCCTGGTGTGAGCGGCCGCCTGAATAAAGACAAGCGTCGCCTTGAACTTTCCACGGGTGAAGTTCTGGACGTGTCAAATGATCCTGATTTCTTTCCAAAAGATCAAAGGGCTCTCGCAGTCTCTAAGGAGAAAGAACAGATTCAAAGGGGCATAGGGGAAAATCCTCTCGGAGAATTTGGATTCCAATTTTCTCAAAAGGGCTTGGTTGGGGGAGCAAAAGACTGGATCGATTTCGCAACTCAAGGCGAAAACTACGCCGCTCGTAAAGCTGCACAAAATCAAGTTTCGGAAAAGATCGCCGAGGAATCTCCTTGGACTTCTAGAGCTGCAACTGCTGCCTCCTTTTTACCCGATATTGCTGTTACCAAAGGACTCACAGCTTTCAAGGCTGCTCCTCTTTTGGCTCTGGGATCAGCTGGATCTAGAGTAGTTACAGAACCTGGAGAGGTAGCAAAAGAGACTGCTCTTGCTGCCGCTGGTGGTAAAGGCTTAGACGTTCTAGGCGGTTACTTCGGACGAGTCGCTGCAAGGCGTGGTGCTTCTAGAGCTATGCCAGGTAGGCAAGCAGCAGTTCAAGCTGAGAATCTAGCAGGGCAACAAGCTGTTCAGGCAGAGAACGCCGCTCAAAGAGAAACCTTCAATGCTCTCCAAGAGAGAGTAAAGAATGAAAATGCGGCTCGACTTCATCAACATAACCTAGAGCTCACCTCGCGTCAAAATAGAATGGCTGAGGCTCAAAGCGCTTATCAAAAAGCCAACGCAGCAAGAGACGCCGAGATTACCCGTCTAAAAACAGCAGACGCGGCAACTAAGGCCGCTAGTAAAGCTGAAGTAAGTCGTCTTGAACAAGAAGCTAGGAGGCTAAGCGATGAGTACAAACTCGCTGAGAAACAATACCAACAGCAGCTCAAAGATTTGCCCTCTGTGCAAAAGAAAGCACAAGAGGAGTATAGCAAAAACGTTCTTAGAAACGTGGAAGATATTGAGAGATCATTTCCAAAAAATTCGAGGGTGCTAACCGATCAACTCGGTACTCAAGAATTCATATATCAAGCAATCAATTCTACAGGGCTCGCAGGCTCGCGGGAAGGCGCTCAAGCTTCCCGCATTTTGAAATCTCTATTCCCTGAAGGGGAAATGCTAGCGGCAAAAGATCTTGCCAAAAGATACCGCGCTATCGAAGAAGCGATTCAAAGAGCCGAGCCAGAAGTTCAAAGCATTCTATCCCAATACAAAGAATTCATGGGAAAAAAACTCCCAACCATCTTGGAAGACTCGATTGCCTTTCAAAAAATTGTTCCAGCTTTGGAAAAAGGTCTTGATAAGGAGATCACTTCTATCTTGGCTCATATTCCTCTTGGAGCAGGCGGACGAGTGCAGGTGGCCAACATTGCAAAGACTAATTTGAAAAGCGCTCTTCGTGAGCTCGGGCCCGATCGATTCGTTGAGAAACTCCAATCAGGTGAGCTAGGAGCTTACTTGAAATCCCGTATTTTAACCGCCGAGGACATGCTTGCAGAGATTGGAATAGCAGACGTCAAAAGACTCAAGAAACAGGGTCTATTTGATGTCTTAATGAAAGGAAACGATGTCGAAGCGCAGCATGCCTTCTTTATGAACGAGATCGGATCGAAGATCGATAATCAGCTTGCTCGAAGCGAAATCAAAGCTATGCAGGCTGCACAGGAATCGAAGAAGAAACTTGGGAAAGCGGTCAAGAAAACCTATGGTCTAGCCGAGCCCGTTCCCACTCCTCAAGCGCCTATCGCTCCCGAACCATTCGTTGCCCCTGAAGCAGCTTCCTATCAAGCTCCTCAATTTCCTGGTCAGATTCCTCAGCCAGAACCCATTCCTTTGCCTACTAAGCCTTCATTGATGGCCGAGCCAACCGCTCCCACCCCTAGAACCTTTCAAGCTCAACCTGAGCCAACTCTGCCCCCTCCTTCTGGATTGGCTGATAGAATGGGCGATGCATTAGAGAAGCCTTTCTTCAAAGGCCAAGGTACAACCAACAATCTATTGAAGCTAGGCGCTTTAAAATATGCTCTCGGGCCCGCTGCCCTTCCTCTTGAAGCTGCCGCCGTTGCTGGATATGGGGGATTGAAAGCGCTTACTTCACCTGGTGCAGTCGGACAAGTGGCTAGAATGTCGTTTAAACAAGGCGGGATTCAAGCGATTGAGCAATTGGCGAGCAAGTACCCTTCTTATCACGATGGCATTTTAGACAGCCCGCAAGAGCGTCGTTCTTTGAACAAAGAAATTGAAGACGACTCCGAAATCCCGATCGAGCAAAAGGCTGTCATTCAGTCTAAGATCAATCGAGGAAAGCCGCTCTCTCAGCCTCTCCAATAGTGCTGGATTACAGCATAGACAATGCCGCCTAGCATCACCATAATAATGGCGAGTAGCCAGGCGAGCATCTTTACAAACTCTTCATCATCATCTTTTGGATCGAGCAACATATTTCCTTCCCCCTTTTTTATAACCTTTCGGGAAAGCTCTTTCGAGAATCTCGGGATTTTCTTTCCAATGGTCAATGAGATTTTCAAAGAATTCCCTCTTGCTTTCGATGTAAGCTTTAAGCCATTCGGATCTTTCTCTTTTATCCATTCGGTAGAAGTCGATTTCGAAATAATGTTTCAATCCTGCAATAAAAGCCCTCCTCTCTTGTCTATAGGTATTGAGGCTTTCATCGATCATGGTCATTCCTCAAGATAATTGCTCTTAATCCAAAACAAACACATGCTTACAGCATCTAAAAGATGCTCCATGTATTTTTCAGATTTGATTCGTTTTTCATATTGCCAATCATCGGGGCTGCCGAGAATTGAAATAGTGTTCGCGTGAGTCACTTCTTTCTTGCGGGTCTTATTCCATTCATTGGGACGAAACAGGTGAGCCTTTTCAATTCCTAGAAGGGCGACTGCTCCTCCCGAAATGTGTGCGATCGAGGCAACTGCCCCTCCACTCCACGCCTTATTAAACATGATAGGCGGAGACTCAACCAATACAGTTTCAACATCCTGATAACACTCTTTTTTTGATTCCTCATGGATCATATCCAACATGTTTAAGATTGCATCCGTGCCAGTGAATTTGGGTGGGTTTACAAGCACCTGGCAGTGAGAGACAGAAAACGCTTTCGGGTCTGTGATAGGAAGCTCTGTATTGTAGGTAACAATTCCGAGCCCTGTGTTTCTTAAAGAGGGATCAACCCCTAGAATTTTGACCTTTTCCATTAAGCACCTGCCTTTTTATCGAGAGGCTTGGAAGGGTAATAGTAAATGCAGGAAGGCTTGAAGCTGATTCCGTGCTCTGTCTTCATAGTGTTTTTCTTTGTGTATCGGAGAATGTCATAGACGACCATCACCTTTTCAGCTCTGGCAAGCTCATCTTCTAGCTCGATCTGTTCGGCCTTCCCTTGAGCTGGATCGCCTACATACACGGGGATAATGTCTTTGCTCTGAAACTTAATGAGCACTTTCCCTGTGGTTAGATTCTCTCCATCTTCTTTCACGTAATCGTTTTTGATGATGGTCTCGACCTTCTCATCTTTCTCGATCGTCTGAATGCCTATCAGAAACTCTTTATGAGTCTTTGGATCGACTAAGCAGGTGATTGAGTATCTAGGGATGGTTGGCGAATTGGGATAGCGAAAGGGATTGACAAGGTTGCAATATTTAATCTCAAGCAAAGGCGTTTTGCATCCTGTGCTTATCGTACTGATTAAAGGCTGGCCTGGCTTGGGATTTTTATAGACTTGTTTTGAGGTAGTCATTTGTTTTTCTCCTGGTTAAATGCGGTTTTATTCGCCTCAAATCCATAAGAAAAACTCGGTCAATTCGATTGTCGTCGTCTTGCATTATGGCTTTTTCGGCTATGAACGCACAAAAAACTTGCAAAATGAAAGAAACTTGACATATTCTCATTCAAACAAGTGTTTAGCACGAACACTTTTCACAGGCATAGGCGGTCTGTGGTGGAAAGCCTATGTCTGACTTTTTTTCATAGAGAAGAATGACTTTAATTTCAACAAATTTCTAGATAGAAACCCTTTCCCCTGTGAATTAGTTGTAGGTGGAGAATCAATCGGCGTCCCTGCTCTAAAGTATGTCACGCTAACATCTTCTTTAGGTTGTATCAGTTTCGCTTTTATCATCCCCATCCACAAGCCTTGAACGATTTCAAGAGGCAAAGAAGAATTGTTTTTAACCGCTTCCTCGAATCTATCTTTGAAAGTCTCTGGACATTCTAGGATAAACTTCACCTCGAATTTCATTTTTTCTTCCCCTTCTTGCCGAGAGGTTCGCCCGTTTGAGCAGCCTTCTCGAATTGAGCGGCGAAAGTTTCTGAAGCTTCGATAGGATTCCCTATGCTCTTTTGAAAATCTTTGTGAAGCTTATTGAAATAGTCGCTTAGCGAAACGCCCGCATTCATGCAATATTCCTCTACGTCTACTTGGGTTTGCTTATCTACTTCGATTAAAATCTTTGCTTTATTCATATCTTCTGCCTTTGGTTTTGGTCTGTTTTTCTCTCTGACAATACAATTATTGCACAGCTTGGGCGCATCGGGATCAACCGAATGACGCATAAAATTAGTGCCACAATGGGCACAAGGTATAGGGGCGGGTGCATTCATTCCGAATCTCCTTTGTCATTCATGATGACTATTAATTGTTCTTCAAGCCAAGCGTCGTAAGCTTCTTCAACTTCTTGATGAAACTTTTTATGAAAGAGACGAGAACGAATCACTTCACTAACGCCTTTCTTTTCGTGAATGGCCTCGAATCTGAATTTCTCATAATCAACGTCTGTAATGTTTAGCACGATCTTTTTCATTTTACTTTGATTCCTTTTTGTTCGGATTATAAAGGTGTGGTGTACCTTCAATGTTTTTATATCTTCCTAGCTTGATAGCTAGATACATAATTGTTGCCTGAGAATCTAAAATAATAGGAACTCCCTCTATTACCCTTC
>Ga0265338_10006645_pt1 | contig 14644 bp, 15 predicted proteins | sample 42126metaG_FD_193579 | JGI IMG/M metagenome (GOLD analysis project Ga0265338, IMG submission 193579) | Rhizosphere microbial communities from Carex aquatilis grown in University of Washington, Seatle, WA, United States - 4-21-26 metaG | ecosystem: Host-associated > Plants > Roots > Rhizosphere... | reverse complement strand
CAGGGCGCCCAGACCCGCACCTTCCAGTCCGATTGGCTCGGCCGCCCAACCAAGACCATCGAGCCCGAGTCCGGAACCGCCACCTACACCTACGCCTATAACTCCACCGGCCTTGTCGTCAGCCGCATCCGCCCCAGAGCCAACCAGACCGGATCCACCACCACCACCACGACCACCCAGTACGATTCCTTGGGCCGCGTCACCAGCATTTCGTACAACGACGGAACTCCTCCGAGATCCTATGCCTACGACGCCGCGAGCGAATGGGGCGTAACGCTTCAGAACCCTGTGGGCCGCCTGGTCAGAGCCGTCGGCGACAGCGGGTACACCGGCATCATCTTTGGCTACGACCCCGTGGGCCGCGTGACTTATCAGGCTCAATGCGCTCCCTCCAATTGCGGTCACGGCAGCTTCAGGACTAGTGCTCAATATGACTTGGAAGGGAACATGACCCAGTACGTTGACGCCTTCGGACCCACCTATACATACTCCTATAGCGTGGCAAACGAACAGCAGTCCATCACCAGTAGCTGGAACAGCTCCAACTACCCGCCTGGTCTATTGTCCAGTGCGGCCTTCGGGCCATTCGGCCCTACCGGTTGGAACCTGGGCAACGGCACCAAAGGCGCCCGCTCCTACGACTCCATGGGCCGCGTAATAGGCGGATCGGTCATCTGCAACGGCGGGACCGGCTGCACCAACGGAAGCACCCTCTATTCCTTCTCCAACGTCGGCTGGAAGGGAACCTACGTCACCGCCTCCTCTGACTCGGTCGAAGGCCAGAACAGCTCCTACTCCTACGACGCATTCGGGAAACTGAGCTCCACAACCTCAACCCCGGCGTCCTTTAACTACCTCTATGATCGTTGGGGTAATCGCTGGAATCAGACCCGCACCGCCGGCGTCGGCCCGGACCAGACCTTGAGCTTTAACAACAACAGTCAGGTCACAACCAGCGGCTACACTTACGATGCGGCGGGCAATATGACCAACGACGGCGTAAACTCGTACACGTACGACGCGGAGGGCAACGTGACCCAGGTGAGCGGCGGGCAAACCGCAACCTACACCTACGACGCCCTCAACCGCCGTGTTCGTATCGATTCCGGCGGCAACTCCCTTGAGTTCGTCTACGACCCGCAGGGCCGCCACACCTCGGAGTGGAACGTCACCAGCAGCACAGAGCAGGAAGCGTGGACCTATTGGGGCAACGCCCCGCTTTCCTACTATTACGTCAGCTCCCCCACCACTCAGTTCGATCACCAGGACTGGCTCGGCACCGAGCGCGCCCGCACCGGCGTCACCGGCGGCGTGGTTGGAACTTACGCCTCGTTCCCCTTCGGCGACGGCTACTCCAATACCGGCAACGACCTGAACTCTTACCACTTCGCCACCCTCGATCAGGACAACTCCGCCAACGACCACGCCCAGTTCCGCGAGTACTCCAACATGGCCGGCCGCTGGTTCTCACCCGATCCCTACCAGGGCAGCTACGACCCCTACAACCCCCAGTCCTTCAACCGCTACGCCTACGCCTTCAACAACCCCCTCAGCTTCATTGATCCGCTAGGACTCTGCGAAACTGAGGGGGTCACCTTCTGCATTAACGGATGGGCTCCCTACCCTCCTCCACCGGCAGGCGGCGGTAGCGGCTCAGATCCGGGAATCCCTCTAATTCGGCGCGAACCTGGCGACACCGGCGGCGCTGCCCCAAATAACGGGAATCAATCCTCATGGCAACAAAAGATGCGACAGGCCTCACATTACATCTGCGGGACCAGTCCGGCAGATAGAGTGGTCAAATCGGTCTTAACGGGCGCTGGCATCGGGGCAATTACAGGGGGCTTCGGGGGATTCGTGGCAGGTGAAGTCTTTGGAGGCGAGGTCACTTTTGGCCTTACAGGTATACCTGGCGCTTATATAGGCGCTCACATCGGAGCTGCTGTAGGCGCAGTAAATGGCCTTGGTCAAGGTGCCGTGTTGGCTGGCATATGTTATGCGGGGTTCCAGTATGACAACTAACGAGATGCCCGGAAAATTTCGCATATCGGTACCTAACAGGACATTCTCGCAGCGGCTACGCTCCCAGGCGCTTTGGTGGGGCGTCCCGGCTGCATGTGCGGAATTGTTCTGGGTACCCAGAAACCTGTGGCTCTACGCGCTGATCTTTATTATTCCTGCAACCGCAGTCGGTGTTGTAACTGGAGCGGTAATCCTGCATGTAGCAGCGGCACGTCGAAGCAATGCAAGTGATGAGGGCAATGCTTCCACCTGAAATTCGTCGATGCTGTTTTTGAACCGCGAGCCGCCTTCCGGGGCGGCTTGCTGTCTGTGGGGCTCCGTCCGGCGTCTTCGGGAGAGCCAGCAGAAGAGCACGGTGCTTACGCACCGGGTGTATCTCGACACTCCACCCCTTTTAGGGAACTGTAGGGAAACCTGGCCTCTCTCTGAAGCAACCGTCTGAGCGTCCAATAGTTATCGCGTGCCGGGGTTCCGTGGGGAAACCCGTGTTTACGTGTGTATACGTGGGTGCTGTGAGGAGGTTGGAGCGATGGCGCTGCTGGATGGGAAGAACCTTGCGGCGGAGGCGGCCAAGCGTGCCCGGTTCCGCGTGCATCACGTGGGGACGAAGCTGAACGAGGCCGAGCTGCACGAGCTGGAGGCGCTGGCCGCAAAGCGCAAAGAGACGCAAGCTGAGCTGATCCGTGGTCTGATCCTGCACGAGCTGGCGCGGGATGCCGAGGGCGTTCGACCCAGCGCGGAGATGACGGAGATCACGGCGTGCCGTCTGCTGCTGGTCCATCTGCTTCGCCCGGTGGCGACGGGCCAGCCGATGACGGAAAAGGCGTTCGACGAGGTCGTCGAAGAGGTAAAGAAGCACAAGGCGCGTGTGGCTCGGGACCGGCTCAAAGACCACGAAGCGCGGCGCTGAGCATCGGTGGCCGAGTACCCTCCGCTGCGGTGGCCGTCAAGGGTCTCCGCTTCGCTCCGATGAACGCGCCGAGGACGCGCGCCCTTGACCGCCGTCCTCGCTGCGGGTGTTTTTCAGCTATGAGAAAAATGTCTTCTTCTCATGTTCCACATGACCAGGGCCACGGCTCCCGGCCATCGGCGGCGGGGCATCGCCGATCCGGTCGAGGTCACGCGGCCCATCCTCGAACGCTATCAGCGTTACCTGTTCCTCTACCGCAAGAAGAACGGTGAGCCGATGAGCTTCCGTTCGCAGCACTCGCGCCTGGTCCCGCTGCGCATGTGGTTCCGGTGGATGACGCGGCGGAATCATCTCTTGCACAATCCGGCATCGGAACTGGAACTGCCCAGGCTGGGGCAGCCGCTGCCCAGGAACATCCTGTCGGCCTCCGAGGTCGAACAAATCCTCCAACTCTGCGACGTGGCCGATTCCATCGGGCTGCGCGACCGCGCCATCATCGAGGTGCTGTACTCGACCGGCATCCGCCGTGGGGAGATCGTCGCGCTCAAGCTCTACGATCTCTCGCTCGACCGAGGCGTGTTGCTGGTTCGCCAGGGCAAGGGCAAGAAGGACCGCTACGTTCCCATCGGAGAAAGAGCCATCGCATGGCTTGAGAAATACATCCGCGAAGCGCGTCCCCAGCTTGCCATCGAACCGGACGACATGACCGTGTTCCTTACGGCCCAGGGCGAGCCGTTCTGCCTCGATCACATGACCTCGAACGTGAAAGTGCGGATCGACGCGGCCAAGCTGGGAAAGACCGGGGCCTGCCATCTCTTCCGGCACACGATGGCCACGCTGATGCACGAGAACGGAGCCGACATCCGCTTCATCCAGGAAATCCTCGGCCATGTGAAGCTGGAGACGACGCAAATCTATACCCACGTCGCCATCCGAACGCTGCAACAGGTCCACGCAGCAACGCATCCCGCAGCCATGCTCGGACACAACGAAAACGCTCCCCGGAAGGCTCCCGATCCAAAGGCGGAAAAGCTCTTCCAGATGCTCGCCGAAGAGGCCGAAGACGACCGCGAATAGACCTTCCAATGTTCTTCTTTTAGCTGCTGTTTTTAGCGGCTAAAGAAAAAATGAACTCTGCCTGGAATCGGCCTTGCTCCCGGCGCGGAATCCGCCTCCGATCCGCTGCCCAATCCCGCACAGAATCCGCTCGGCTTCCCGGCTCCCGAAGTCGTACAATCGGAGCAACATGCAGCCAGCCTTTTCGACGCCGTTCCCGGAGCCGCTTCCACCCGCGATGCCGCAGCTAAGCGAAAAACCGCGTCATGGGGTTCAGAGTAAGAATCCGGCATGGCATCCGGGGCCGAACGTTCCTAACTCCACGGTTGCAATAGGGTTGCAGTTCCGTTGCTCAGAAACCGTGTCCGGCCCCGTTGTTGCCCCAAGTAACGACATGGAATATGACATCTTCCATTGCCCTTCATGCGTAAACACTTGGAAGCAGTCCGACTGTGTGGTGAATAAACCGTTTAATACAGTGAAGGATGATCTCATAGTGGGAGCCACCGGAGCTGCCTTCTTTGGAGGAGTAGCCAGCAGTGGAACAGGTGCCGGAAGTATTCTGAAGGGGGCAGCAAATTACGTCGGCAAAGAAGCACTCGGCGCGGTCGCTGTAGCAACTACCTACCTACACGCAATAACCAGTACTGCATATGCGCTAGTGGCGGGGTGCACTGAATGATGACCAGGTTAATTCGGTTGCTCCGCGATTATGAGATTCCAGGGTTAGCTTGGGCAATAGCGCTTTTGATATTGGGCCGTGGAATCATCTGGCAGATTTACATGTGGTTACGGGGGCTCTTGGCTACTCCTGTTCGTCCATCTCTTCTATGGACTGTCTGCATCCTCTATTGCTCCTTTTGGGTGTGGCTGTTCCTACTCTTGATGGGTAACGGGAGGCGATATCCGGGAATGGTCAAAGATGCATTGCTCGGCGGTAGCTTATTTGCGGTGGCTGGAGTTCTACACGACACAGACGTGTTCTCGGTCTTGTCAAGTAAGGGTTTCGGAGCAGCCGCATGGATTACTTTCTTAGGGGGGTGTGGACTTGTTATCCGTAATTTTGTCAGCATGTCCAGAATAGGCAAGAAGACGGATGAACCATCGGCGGAGGACGAGAGTCTTCCTGCTGCGTGAGGGAAACCGGGGACAGACGGGACGTTTCCCACGGCCGCGGCCCCGGTCCCGATGATCGTTCCAAACCAAACTGAGCGCGCCCCCGGTCCCTCGCATTTGGGGATCGGGGAACGATGCTATCAACCAACCCTGACAACTGAAAACTGACGACTCACCCAATCCCAAACCCCTGCCGAATCGTCCTCCTTGCCGCCTTGGCGACGTTTATCTCTTTTTATTTTAACAATTTAGCCTCTATTCTGGCGTGCTAGCCAGATTATACCCCTAAACGCACCATTTATTGTGCAGAATCATGCGCAGTCGGGCTCCGCCGCCGAGCGGAAAAGGCGATCATTAGGCGAACACATCCACCACTCCCCCGGGAGTAGGGGGAGATGATACCCATTCGCTGGCGGCTGGCCTCGGTCCCGATGATCGCTCCAAACCAAGCTGAGGGTGCCCCCGGTCCCTCGCATTTGGGGACCGGGGACGGCTGGGCGCACGTCTCCCAGGCAGCCGGGCGCTTGCCTCACCCTGAACTCTGGGTGCCCCCGCCCGGCAACCCCCTGCGCGGCAGTCTCCGGCGCGACCGGAAAATACGCACAATTTCCCAAATAATCCCCTACATTTCAATCGGATACACGCCAAATTGACTAGTTTGACTACTTTCAGCCGTTTCTGCACCATTCCTTGTGCAATCCGCATTGGGTCCGAATCATCTTCTATGGCGACTATAAGGCGAATCAAAGAAAAGTCTAGCCTCTCCTTTGCCCCAGCACTACGAAACTTCGACTATTTGACCTTGACACGCTAATATTTATCTGATAAAAATATACTAATCATACGAACTCAGCCCGCGGCAACACCCTCCCCAGTCAAGCTCCGGACACGAGTCAAGATCGGAGCCTTCCACCTGTGCTGATCATCCAACCTCAGAATCCGCAGTCGCACTTGGGAACCTCTCAGCCCCGGCCCGCTGTGGTACCCCCCCTCCCAAAGGTAACCACCCCGGCTTCGCCCCGCCGCAAGCCAGCGAAGAGAAAGCGAACCAAACTACTGCAGAAATCGCATGCATCTCTCTGATTCCGCAATACATCCCCGTTTTTTTTGCGTACCATAATCCAGTTTCCAAGCCGAAATGGTTTCCCGTGAGATCAACCAGTAATTGACATCATGATGCTTCAAGAGCAATCATCATGATGTGCGAACGACTCTGACACTCGACGACGATGTGGCGCGCCTGGTCGAAGAAGAGCTGCGCCGGTCCGGCGACACCTTCAAGGGCGTGGTGAATGGCCTCATCCGTGACGGAATCGTGGCCCGGCGCAACCCGCAGAGGCGGAATCGGTTTGTGGTCAAGCCGTTCTCAATGGGCCTGCGGCCGGGCCTGAGCTATGACTGCGTCGAAAAGCTCATCGAAGAGAGCGAAGGCCCCAATCATCGATGATCGTCCCCGACGCCAACCTTCTGCTCTACGCCTATGACCGCGACTCGCAACATCACGCGCGCGCGGCTGCGTGGCTGAGTTCGGTGCTCACCGGCGCTGAACTGGTTGGAATGCCCTGGCAGACTATATGGGCATTCCTCCGCATCTCGACCAACGGCCGCATCTTTACGTCGCCCCTTTCCATGGAGCAGGCGACCGGGCTGGTTGATGAGTGGCTGGCGCAGGACCGGGTGCGGCTGCTCGCACCGGGCGAGAGACACTGGACGCTCCTGAAAGAGATGCTGCGCAAAGGAGCAATGTATGGGTCACAAACGACGGACGCGCAGCTAGCTGCAATCACATTGGAGCATGGTGGCGTGCTGTACACGACCGATCGCGACTTCGCCCGCTTCCCCGGCCTCCGCTGGGTCAATCCGCTGGAGAAGCCGTAGGTACGGGGCTAGCGTCGCGGCGGTGTTAAGCCACCAGCAACTTCTGCGGGCCGCAGTTTACGGGGATGTGGCGGGATGTGGCGGCACAAGCGCCTGACGCAGGCCATCAAGGGGGCGAAGATCAATCCCGAACTGCGCAAGGGGCGGCTTTAGGAGAGGTTGCAGGACAGGTTGCGCAATTGCTTCCCTAGCCGGGCTTCTCCCCTGCGGTGGACAAGGGACCGAGGGCGCCCGGCGCTCTCATATAGGCTCTTCGGCTACAAAATACCAAATAATGTGCTACATTTGTGAATGGAGGGTCTATGCCGGAATCGGCTGCAATTGCCAAGCGCGAGCGACCCTGCGGAAGCGTGAAAGAGGCAATCGCCATCGCCGCGGGCAAGGGCCTGCTAAAGGGCACGCGGAACGTGGTCGTGCGCGGGCGCATGCCCGCTGCGCTGGTGGCCGAGGCCCGCCACCGCACGGGCATCATGTCGGATTCGAAGCTGATTGAAGCCGCACTGGCCAGCGTGGCCGTGGCCGATGACTTTGGGGAGTGGCTCATTTCCCAGCGCGGCACCCTCAATCCGGACCTCGACATTGAGTTCTGATATCGCGCGATCGCTCCGCCGGCTCAAACCGGAGAAGCATCGTAGTCCGTTAAAGCCGCGTGGCTGGGGACAACTCGAGTTTCTCGACGCAACGAGACTCCCCCCGCGCAAACTCCTACTCGACACGACGGTTTACATCGACGAGTTGCAGGGCCGTCTGCCGCGCTCGGCAGAGATCGCGCTGCGTGCGTCCGAATTGTGGCACTCGGCGGTCACAGAGGCGGAGTTGTCCGCTTTGGCCGGGCTTCTCGATCCGCGCCATCCCGAAACTGCCAAAGCTGTCAAGCAGGTTGCGGCGGTGCTGGGGCGGCGCCCTCAGCACCGCATTCTGGCTCCCGACACGGAGGTCTGGCGCGAAGCCGGCATCCTGGCCGGCACACTGGCGCGCCTGCAAGGTTACGGCAAAGGCGAGCGCCGCCGCGTCCTCAGTGATGCGCTCATTCTTCTTTCCGCCACAAAGAATGGGTGCACGGTTCTCACACGCAACGTGGAAGATTTCGATCTGTTGATGCAGGTGGCGACGTTCGGAAAGATAGTGTTCTATGCGCGCGAGTGAACCGGAATGGTGGCCCGGGCTTGTGGTTGCACTTGCCTTTCTCTCTACCATTCCCGGCAGGAAATCTGCTTCAACAGCCCCTCCGAGCAATAGCCGTCCATCAATCTCTTCAGCGCACTTTCAATACAGTCCTCTGCCCAGCTAAAACGAAACAGTGACGGCAATCGGGGTGTCTTGGTACGCGCGGTTATAGAGGTAGTACCCATCGTCGGTTTGTTCAAGATACACATCGTCGGATTCGTACCAGTTCGGCCCCATGACTCCGGCCAGGGATCCATGAGCGTGACCCAGTATCCGTTGTACTGGAAGCGCGGCATACCACCCGCGGAGACCAACGGCAGAGCGGAGATGCGGAAGAAGTGATCCCGGCCGAAGTATTGCCTGAACCGTGAGTCCGGAATGCGGTAGCCGTTGTAGCCGCCGCGCCGGTTGCTTAGGCGCTCAGCCCTTTTGTTTCTGACAAGCTGTATCTCCGATAGGCAGATCCCCAGATTGTTTGTTACGCGCAGGGAATTGAGCTGGGTTTGAGCATTACTGACCAGCAATGGGGGCTCTTGGGGTTCCATACTCACTAGGCATCCTGTTCTGCAAAGGGCGAGGCGGCTTCCCAAGGCTGTTCCTCGCGCTCGCCGCCGCAGGCCGGGGATGCTCCAGGAGAGTAAAGATGCAAATTGAGTGGACGAATATGTGGCTGATCGGTGCTGAAGTTGCGGTAGCGCTGATTGTCATTGTCAGTGTCTTTTTCTACGTGCGCGGACGCAAAAACAGAACGGCGGGCCTGCGCGATCGCTTTGGGCCGGAATATGGCCGTGCGGTTACGACGCATGGATCGAAGAGCAAGGCCGAGGGGAAGCTCGTGGATCGCGAAACCAGAGTGGAAGGACTAAAGATCCGGCAACTGGGAGTCACGGAACGGGAACGATTTATCGCGGACTGGCAGGCGGTGCAATCGCGCTTCCTGGATCATCCGAAGGGAGCGGTGACGGAGGCTGATGAGCTGATAACGGCACTGCTGCTGGCGCGGGGTTATCCGACGGCGGAGTTCGATCAGCGCGCTGCGGATATTTCAGTCAACCACCCGCGGCTGGTGGAGAACTACCGCACCGCGCACGGCGTTGCGGTGCGGATGGGCCGCGGCGAAGCGACCACCGAAGACCTGCGCGCCGCGATGATCGAGTATCGCTCGCTGTTCGATGAGCTGGTGCAGGTGGAGCCGGTGGCAATAAGAAACGTGGCTTAGAAACAGGGATCAGGGAACAGGCATGAACTTACCGTTTTGAATATGCCTGCGACCGCCGGCCTTCGGTATTTGTCGACAGGGTTGGTCCCAGGTGCGCACTTGGAATTTAACAGGGAATGAAAGGAGCAGAAAATGTTGATCCTGATTATTGTTTTGGTGCTGGTGTTTGGTTTGGGCGGCGGGTACTACGGCTATGGCCGGTGGGGCATGCGCGGGGGCGGGGGCATCGGGCTGGGCACGGTGCTGGTGATCCTGCTGGTGTGCTATCTGCTGGGGGCGTTCCACTAGAAACATGGAACACGGAACAGATGCGCGCGAATATGGATTCGCGTGGGCATGGGCGACTGGCGCATGGGAGCAATAATGACCAGACGTTTGCCTGAATGCGGCGCAATGTAAGGGCAGGAGGATGAGCATGCCTGAGCAGTTTGAACCAACGGAAGCCGGCAAGCCGGAAGAAGTGACGGCGGAAGATGCGGCCGCGAAGAAGAGAATTGACCGCGTGGCCAACGAAGCAGCGGGGAAGTCTACTAAGACCGTGAAGAAGTATGACAACAAGGGCCCCACTATCTTTTCAAAATGACCGTCATGCCGGGGCTTCCAGACGAAAGCAAGAGCAGGAATGGACGCGCCAGAAATGTGGAGGTACGGCGATGATTCCAGCCAAGCTGATTCACTTTCCACTTAACCGGGCATACCTCTGCCAGGACTGCAACGCGGTGGGCAATGACCCGGCGCATTGCCCCGCGTGCGCGTCGAAAGCTTTGATGGGACTGGCGCTGGTGCTTGATCGAGTGGATGCGATGCAGGCACGGAAGTTGCCGTTATTTCCCGTTCTGGCAGGCATGCTGGGACGGTGAATTCCAGAGGGAGTTCGGTGCGGGCGTGCGCCCTATAATACATAATGGGCCATCGTGCGTTGCGCCCGCCTGTAGGGCAGTGCACGTGCAGCCGAATTCCTTTTGGACTCTTCCCTTTGACGTCTGCGAACGAAGTGATTTCATCGCCGGGACGGCATTTGCCTGCGAGTCCGCCGGCGGGCGCTGGTGCGCGGGCGGGAGCGGCGCTGACCGCGAATGATGCGATCGTGATTCGCGGCGCGCGGACACACAACCTGAAAAACATCTCGTGCGAGATTCCCCACGGCAAACTCACCGTGGTGAGCGGTGTGTCGGGCTCGGGGAAATCGTCGCTTGCCTTCGACACCATTTACGCCGAGGGCCAGCGGCGGTACGTGGAGTCGCTTTCGGCTTACGCGCGGCAATTCCTGGAGCGGATTGAGAAGCCGGACGTGGATGAGATCGACGGGCTGGCGCCGGCCATCGCCATCAAGCAAAAGAACACCACGCGCAACCCGCGGTCGACGGTGGCCACGGCGACAGAAATCTACGACTACCTGCGGCTGCTCTATGCCCGCTGCGGGACGGTGCACTGCGTTTACTGCGACGGCCTGGTACGTCGCGACAGCGAGGATGAGATTGCCGAAGCGGTGATGGGGCTTGGCGAGGGCACGCGGCTGAATGTGCTCTTCCCGGTAAAGCACCACGCCGGTGCGCCGGCGCAGCCGGAAAAGGCTGCGCGGCGGACGAAAGCCGCCGCCAAAGCCGCCACCAACGCCGCGGCCAAGGCCGAAGCCGACTCCCCGATGACCGACGCCCTGAAAGCGAGACTGGCCGAGCTGCGCGGGGGCGGCTTCAACCGGCTTTACCAGCTTGGCCGCATCTTCGAATTCTCAACGCCCGAGTCGCTGCTTGAAATCGACTTCACGCTGCCGGTGTTCGTGCTGGTGGACCGCATTGCTGTGGACGCGGAAAACCGCGCGCGCATTGTGGATGCCGTGGAGATTGCGTATCGCGAGGGCGGCGAGGTGATCTTCGAAGAGGCAGCGCGGACGGGTGCGGGCCAGGAGACTCACACTACAGCCGGTCTGGAGACCGGCGGTACAGGTGAGGCGGAGACCGGCGGCACAAGTGGCGCAACCGAGCCTTGTCGGTGGAGGTTTTCGGCGGCCTTTGAGTGCGTGAACTGCCATCGCCCGGGCCGCGAGCCGGAGCCGCGGCTGTTCAGTTTCAACAATCCGTTTGGCGCGTGCCCGCGCTGCCAGGGGTTCGGAAATACGGTGGACTTCGATTTGAACCTGGTGATTCCGGACAAGGGACTTTCGCTCAATGATGGGGCGATCGATCCGTGGAATCGGCCGAAGTATCGAAGCTGGTTTACCGATTTGAAGAAGCAGGCGGGTGCGCTGGGCGTGCCGCTGGATGTGTCGTGGCGCGAGATGAGCGAGGAGACGCGCGAAGTTGTGCTGCGCGGGAAAGGCAGCTTTGAGGGAGTGTTCGGGTTCTTTGCGCAGATGGAGCGCAAGAAGTACAAGCTGCACGTGCGCGTGATGCTCTCGAAATACCGCGGCTATGCGGAGTGCCCGGAGTGCCGCGGGCAGCGTCTGCGGGCGGAGGCGCGCGCGGTTAGGATTGCGACGCAGAAATACGGGGCGTTGAACATCTGCCAGGCTACGGCGCTGAGCATCGGGAAGGCGAAGGAGTTTTTCGGCACGCTGAAGTTGACGCCGATGCAGGAGGGGATTGCCGGCGACATCCTGAAAGAGGTTCAGCAGCGGTTGAAGTTTCTGGATGCCGTGGGCCTTGAGTACCTGACGCTGGACCGGCTGGCATCGACTTTGTCGGGCGGAGAAGCCCAGCGGATTCAACTGGCCACTTCTCTGGGGTCGCAGCTTGTGGGCGCGCTTTACGTGCTGGACGAGCCATCGATCGGGCTTCACTCGCGGGACACCGACCGGCTGATCCGGATCCTGAAGGACCTGCGTGACCTGGGAAACACCATCGTCGTGGTGGAGCACGATGCGGACGTGCTGCGCTCGGCCGATCACCTGCTGGACCTGGGGCCGGGCGCGGGCGAGTTTGGCGGCAAGGTGCTGGCCGAGGGCGTGCTGGCGGAGATCGAGGCCAATCCAAATTCGCTGACGGGGAAGTATCTGTCCGGGCAGATCAGCATCCCGGTGCCCACGCGCCGACGAGTGCCGGGGCGCGAGAAACTGGTGCTGAAGGGCGCGTTTGCCAATAATCTGCGCGGCATCGACGTGGAGATTCCGCTGGGGATGCTGGTGGCGATTACGGGGGTTTCGGGGTCGGGCAAATCGACGCTGGTGCACCAGGTGTTGTACCGCGCTGTTGCCCGCGCGCTGGGGCAGAGCGACGGCGCAGATCCCACCGGCCTCTTCAAGTCTCTCGCCGGCGTGGAGCGCCTCAACGACGTAGTCCTGGTGGACCAGACGCCGATTGGGCGGACGCCGCGGTCAAATCCTGTGACTTACCTGAAGGCGTTTGATTTGATACGGGAGATTTTTGCGGCCCAGCCGGACGCGAAACGGATGAGCCTGACGCCGGGACATTTCAGCTTCAACGTGCCGGGCGGGCGCTGCAACACATGCGAGGGCGACGGGACGGTGACGGTGGAGATGCAGTTCCTGGCGGACGTGGAGCTGCCCTGCGAGGACTGCGGCGGGACGCGCTTCCAGGCGCGGATCCTGGAGGTTCACTACAAGAACAGGAACATCCACGAAGTGCTACAAATGACGGTGAAGGAGGCGCTGCGGTTCTTTGCCGGGCATACGCGGCTGCTGGAAAAGCTGGCGGTGCTGGATGAGGTTGGGTTGGGTTATCTGCGGCTGGGGCAGAGCGCCACGACGCTGAGCGGCGGCGAAGCGCAGCGAGTGAAACTGGCGGCGCATCTGGCGTCCGTGCGCAGTGCCAACGCAAACGCCATGCCGAGCCAGGCCAGCCGCGTGCTCTACATCCTGGATGAGCCGACTACGGGACTGCACTTCGACGACGTGTCAAAGCTGCTGACGGCGTTCAAGAAGCTGATTGACGGAGGCGGATCGCTGGTGGTGATCGAGCACAACCTGGACGTGATCAAGAGCGCTGACTGGGTGATCGACATGGGTCCGGAGGGCGGCGAGGGCGGCGGACAGATTGTGGGAGAGGGCACGCCGGAAGAGATTGCGGGAAATCTGCTGTCGCATACGGGGCATTGGCTGAGCAGGGTGCTTTAAAGGCTGGGAGCAGGGAATAGGGTGAAGGGGCGGATAGCAGGGTTCTTTACTGCGAGGCGAATTCGCGGAGGGCGGCGAGCAGGCGATCTACTTCATCCTGCGTGTTGTATTGCACCAGGCCGATGCGCAGCATGCCGCCCTTTTCCTCCACCCCGAGGCGCTCTGACAAATTGAGCGCGTAGTAGTTTCCGTCCCAGGTGAAGATGCCGCGCTGGTCGAGGAATTCGGCAATCGCTTTGGGAGCATGATCTCCGATGCGGAGCGAGAGCGTGGAGCAGCGTTCCTCAAATCGCGCGGGGTCGGTGATGCCGTAGATGCGCACGCGCGGAATTGTCTGCAGGCCTTCAATCAGCTTCGCGATCAAGCGCCGCTCGTATGCCACAGTGGTGCGATAGGCCGCTGCCAAGGCTTCCCGGCGGGTGCCGGCCGCCGGATCGCTGTGGCGGCCAACGCCGGCAATGTAGTCCACAGCCGCGCCGATGCCGGCGATCAGCTCGTGTGCAAGGGTGCCGGTCTCCCAACGATCCGGAGTCTCGTTGTGCGACGGCCGCACCTTGTAGGGTTGGAATCGCTCCAGATGTTCGCGCTTTCCGTAGAGCGTTCCCATGTGCGGCCCAAAGAACTTGTAAGGGGAGCAGACCAGAAAATCGCAGTCGAGGTCTTTGACGTCGATCAGGCCATGAGGGGCATAGTGCACAGCGTCAATAAACGCCATTGCGCCGGCGGCGTGGGCCAGACGCACGATCTCCTGAACCGGATTGATGGATCCAACCGAGTTGGACGCATAGCCGACGGCTACGAGCTTTGTACGGCGGCTCAATTTGCTTTTCAGGTCCTCGAGGTCGAGCGTGCAGTCGTTGTCGTGGATATCCGCTACCCGGATGACCACGCCCTTTTCCTCAAGCGCCTTCCAGGGCGAGAAGTTGGCGTCATGATCGAGAGTGGTGAGGAGGATTTCATCGCCCGGCCCCAACTCCCGCCCGATGGCGCGCGAGATTGCGAAGGTAAGGGTGGTCATGTTTTGACCGAAGGCAACCTCGCACGGGTCGCAATGGAAGAAATCCGCCATTGCCGCGCGCGTGTCGGCGATCATCTCGTCGCTGCGGCGGCTGGTCATGAAGGCCCCGCCGTGATTGGCGTTCATACGCACGAGATAATTCTGAATTGCGGCGATGACCTGCGTGGGTACCTGGGTGCCCGCGGG
>Ga0265338_10006644_pt1 | contig 14646 bp, 22 predicted proteins | sample 42126metaG_FD_193579 | JGI IMG/M metagenome (GOLD analysis project Ga0265338, IMG submission 193579) | Rhizosphere microbial communities from Carex aquatilis grown in University of Washington, Seatle, WA, United States - 4-21-26 metaG | ecosystem: Host-associated > Plants > Roots > Rhizosphere... | reverse complement strand
GATGGCTCGGGCTCCCAGTTGTAGGCAGTTAATGACTCCCGCAGCCTGGGCGTCGGACGGGAGGTTCCCCACGTACGTTACGACGACGTCGTCGGTCACGCGGAGGGAGTCGACGGCTAGCACGCCGTCTTCGATTCTAATAGCGTTAGGTATCATGAAAAAAGAGTGACCCCTTGACGGCCGCCCGCGTTTCCTTCACGATACCCGTGTGTCCTAAACACAGGCGGGTCGCGCGAGCGGCTCGTCTTTATTTTTTGGGCCGGAACCGCCAGCCCGGAGGCGTCAGCGAGTGCTGACCCGCTTATAGTAGGTACAAGAGGCCACTCTAGCAAATCAGGCAGTAACCGGTTAATCGGGTATGATGTGACCGTTAATCCAGTCACGGCCCTGCCGAAAGCTATACTGTCTACTCCCTATATCTACTCCGTCTACCGCTAATATTCATGGAGTCCGGATTTCCGGTTAGACCATAACCTGAAAAGCTGCTTTCTCCCTCGGGGGCGATGCGCGTAAGTCGATGAAGCACAACGATCTACTGGTATATGAGCCTGGAAACCAATACCCGGCGCCCGGTGAGGTCGCTCCGTTTACCACCTTACCTGTTTGGTGGCGCAGCTTCATCTTCCAGGTACTGAGTCCGCGAGAGTTCGCCGTCTACATGTACCTAGCAATGAAGATGGATTCGGAGCACTCGATCGCCTACCCCACCGCGAAAGAAATCCAGGGGTTCCTTGGACTCAAGAGCGACAGCGCGATCTTTGAAGCGATCGCGGCACTTGAGGAAAAGGGCTTCTTGCTAAGGCGCAACTTGCAGCTCCCAAATCGCACAAGCCGCCTTTCCCGCAATATCTATCAACGCGCAGCGCCGGAATACACGCTGCTGCGACTTCTGAACCGAACGGGTCCCGAAGGAAAGCCAGGCGACAACGGCATCGATGAGTTCCTCCGCTACGCCACATACCTCGCCCCGGAGCCGCTAGATCCAAATGCTACTACGGAGGTTCCGCGGGACGCCGCGGCTGGGCTCAAACGACTCTTAGAAACCGAGTTGTACAACGAGTATGCCTTCGCGCCTGATGGCGACAAGAGGCACGCGCTGAAGACCGGCTTGGAGCAGCGCCTTTCGGAACGCATGAAGCAGGGCGGAGAGAAATACTCAGCGGGCCCTAAAGAAGCTCCGCGCGATCGGCAACGCAGAGAGGCGCGAGAGCGCGAGATCGCCAGGGCACAAGCGGGCGGCGTTAAGACGCCGAACCCTTTTGTCGACTTTGAAGACGAGATTCCGTTCTAGGTTTGAAAGAAAACCCCGCAGTCGCTTTGGTCGAGGAAACGATGAACATATACGATGCGCGCGCAATCCTAAAGGCACTCGAACGAGCAGGGATCAATGCCAGAATCATCGAGCACCCACAAGATCGCGCCGAAGTCTGCCTTTTAGGCATCATTGCCTATAATATGGACGAAGTCATGGAGGTTGTCAGGGAGCATTACCCAGACGATCCCGAAAGCTGCGAGCGCTTGTTATCCGAGATCGAGTCCTCCAGTACTATTGATCAGAGCGTTTAAGGGTTTACTAAATCGCTAGACGGCGCCAAGCGGCGGGGTGTGATTGACGGCGTGCATCGTTACGGTCCAACCGCCAGCTTCCGACGCGCCTGGCTCGCCCGGTCCGTCGAACGTTTCATCGAGCGTGCGCGGCCAGTATTCCGTATTGAAAAAACTCATCGGATAACCATTGAGGTTGAAGCGCGATTCGATATTCAGATATGGCAGCGTATCCGGGTTGACGGCCAGCTTGATCTCGCCTTGGTATTCGTGCTGGCTGATCTGACGCCAGATCGCTTGCGAGAGCGCTTGGCACTGCGTCGCGCTCAAGTTCGGAATATAAAAATCGTACAACTCGAGGCCGGACTCGTTGATTCCGGCGTTCGAGCCGCTTGCCGATCCGCCGCTCGAGCTCCAGGTCGAATGCGATACCGATCCGTCCGAGTTATACGTCGTCGACGTACCGCTCGCGGTTCCCCAGTTCGGCGTCGCAACGCTAGTCTTGATGCACTGCTTGACGTTGATTCCGCCGATGACCGACTGGACGCGCGTCGTAACCGATACGCGGGTCTTCGCGCTATAGCTGTGAACTTGGACGCGGATATTACGATTGAACTGCGGAGCATGGCTCGGCAAAAACGAGAGAACGTCGGTTCCGTAGTCGAGGTCGAGCGTCTTCGCTGTCTTGACGTACTTCGTGACGTTCCATGGATGGACGTAGTAGATCGTACCGTTGTCCTCCCAAACGTCGACGTCGTCCCAGACCGAGGCGCGAAGCAAAACGTCCCACTTGATGAGGTTGCGCAAGCCGACCATGAACTCTTGAGCGTAGACCGACGCGAGCGTAACGGGACTCGTCAGCTCGGGATCGATAAAGACCTTGATGCCGTACGACTTCGCAACGTCCTGGAGGAACTTGACGGCCGTTACGTTCTGCAGCGCGGTCGTAATGCGATCCGTCGTCAGCGGCGCGGCAACCGATCGGAGACGGAACTCCGTATGGCTGATATCCTCGGGATCGTAGGTATCGACGACGCCGGAAAAGCGCCGCGATAGTCCTCTGGTCGAAGGTTGCGGTCCCGGATTCTCCGGAAATCCGGCCCAGATTTCGGCAAAAACTGGTGCATATTGGTTTCCGGTCTCGGGCCCGCGAAAGAGCTGCCGCGTCCAGTCCGGATTCCCCGCCATCGGGAGGATTAACGACGCTGTATTCGTTGCGCCGTGCGCGTTCTTGCCGACCCGGAAACTCTTGATATTGTAGAGCCTGCCGTCGATCTTAACGACGGCGCGCGCCTGTGCCTCGTAGTTCTTCTGCGAGAATACGAGCGGCTCGAGGCTTACAAAGTCGAATCCGCCACCAACCGGTCCTGGCGCTACGCTCATGAGCCGCTCTCCTCATCGAACGCTTCGCGATAGTGGGCGCCGGCTTCGCGCTCCTTCGCGAGGATGGACAGTACGGGAGGCGTGACGACGGATCCATACGCGCCGTCATCATCGTGGCGATGGTCGTTGGGCAAGGTCATGGTAACTGAGTCCCTTCAAGAAGAGAGTCCGGGAGTTTAGATTTGTGCGGAGAAAGCACAACGGCTAAGGTGACGGCTTGGGAAACGAGATAAAGGTTACCAAAGAGTGCCTGAATGGCGGCGCCGGGGGAGCGAACCTCACGAACCCTTGCGGAGTCGCGTACCAAGAGTGAGTTTAAGCACGTCTAGCGATTGCTACTAGGAGGTCTACATGACCCGGCTAACCCAGCCAACAAGCCAATATAGTCCCCATCTTCCCGACGCGCACAAACGGCGTATTTCGGGAATGTGGACGACGCCGGAGCCTAGAGTTGTAGAGCCGAGGACATACGTCTGCAACTACTGCACCGACAAGGTTGGGCCGAAGGAAGGTTACGCCATGAACATCCCCGGCTGTTTTATTTTGATTTGCTCTAACTGCAATCGGCCGACGTTTTTTGAGGGAGAGCGACAATCGCCGGCTCCCCCGTATGGCGCAGACGTACTTCATGCTCCCGAAAAGATAACAAAACTCTACGACGAGGCACGCAACTGCATGCAGGTCGAGGCCTACACTTGTGCCGCTCTTGCCCTGCGTTCGCTAATCGCCCATGTAGCGACCGAACGTGGCGCTGATCCAAAGCTGCCATTTCAAGCTTGTGTGAAGTTTCTTGTTTCTAGCGGCCACGCGCCCGCCAACAGCGAGAGCTGGATTACGAACATTAAAGACCTCGGTACGGAGGCCACACATGACCTCGCGATAATCGCCGCTGATCAAGCGAAAGAGGCGCTCGACTTTACTGAGGCGCTGTTGAAGTTTATCTATGAGTATCCCGGCCGCCAATCGTCTCGGCATGGTGCCGCGGCTAGTGAACGGCCAGCGTAAGTCGTTAACGCCCGCGAGGTTAGAACCTCAGTTGGTGCCACCGGCGGTGCGGAGGAGCTCGCAACGTCGCCGGACCAGCGTCTCGATCGCTTTGCCTTCCTCGATATGCGCGATGTTTGCTCGTTCGTATTCGGCGAAGGCGGCGTGGCGATCGGCACGATCAGACCTGAGCGCAGCGCCGAACGCAGGGCCGACTCCCTCAGGTGTACTCGCACCTCGATTAGCCGCATCGCGTAGTTTCGCAACCCGATCGGCCTTGAGTTCGTGCTCTCGCTGGCGGCGATCGATCTCACTGTCGAGTTCCTCGAGTTCAGCGTCGGCTAGGAGCAGACGCAGCCCCTCTATGACGTCCATTTGATTCCGAATCTGGCCGCGCAGATGCGGGATTCCGGTGGCGATCTCGCCGGCGAGGTAGTCCTTCCCAGTCGCTCGCAATGCGGCCGGTAGTCGGGATTCCGATTCCGCAAGCAACGCTTCGAAGGCGGTGAGTTTGGCTTTGATTTTGGTCGACGTTAGTTTAGTCGTGGCAGTCATTTAGACGATCCCTTTCTCATGAAGGACGGAGCGGTACGACCGGCCCTTAAACGGCGGCATGGCCTCGGTGGCACCGCGTTTCACCTGCGGCAGCAGTTTGGCGACTTGGGCGGATAGAGCGGCGCGAGCGCACGTTACGCAGCCCGCGGCTTTGTGAAGCTTACAGAGCATTTGGGTCTCCTTTGGTGTGGTTCGTTAGTTAAATCGGCGCCCCATAGCGCCTATTATTTCTCGTGGTTGGTTTGAGGCGAACGCAAAACTCCAGTTATCGCTCCGCAGATGCTTTATCGCCGAGCTCAAACAGAGGGCAAGACAATCCGTTTGATCGTCTTTCTGAACCTGAGGCCACGCGAAAATTTCTCGCTCGAACTCTACAAGCCAAGGCGCTTCGTTCGGAAGAAAAACACGTTTAGACTCGATGATACCCGTGATCCCGAGAATCCGAGATTCTTTACTGCCCTTCGCGACGACGGGAACAATGGGCAGGCGGGTATCTCGTCGCAAAGCCTGAATCATCGCTACCGCGTTGCTGCTTTGTTCGGCATACAAAACGGCGGGTGCGGGGTCTTCGGTCTCCAACAGCCTAACGCGGCGAATGAGGTCTGGAAACTCGACCTTGTCTCGCCAGACGTCGAGGACAACGAAGCTGTTCTTCGTAATGCCGATCTTGACGATAACGGAGTAATCACTGCGCGCGCTCACAGTGGCCGCCGAGTCTAGCGCGCAAATCACCTTCTTGAACTCACTTGGTGGGGTATCGTAGCGCTGAATCCAGTGCGCTTTTATGGCGTTGCCTTCAAGTGGGACTGGATTGCCTTGAAATGCGCATTCAAATGCTCTCGACCCCATCGCTAGCTTTTGACGTTCCAGTTCTTCGACGGGCCAGCGCGAGGACCACATCGAGATTCCGCGACGGCGATGCAACGGATCGTCCTTCCCCTCGGAGATCGCCGGGATTCTAACGACAGCCCACTCGGAGGCGTCCGGCGACTCCATGATGCGTCCAGGTAAGTCGTCGGCTCCCCATCTTTGTTGGATCAGAACGACAGCACCGACAATCGGCTCGAGCCGAGGCAAAAGCACCGTCCGCCACCATTGCTCCAGATTGTCGCGTTCGCCGATAGAGAGAGCATCGTTTTGGCAGTCATCCGCCAAAATTAGATGTCCCCTCCAGCCAGTAATTTGCGAGCCGACGGAGTGCGCGCTAAGACCACCACCTTCTGTTGTCGACCATCTATTCATTGCCGTTGTATCGCGCGACAGCTCGGTTTCGAACGGCCACTTTGGTTCCGTGAAGAAGGCACGCGAGGCACGGTTATTTCGTTCCGCTAGTTCGGCACCGGCGCTCGCGGTTATGATACGCCGCTTGGGGTTCCGTCCAAGATACCAGGAGGCAAAGGCTTGTAGCAGCATGCTCTTACCCGAACCGGGATGGAGCGTGACTAGGAGCTTTCGCTTTGTCCCGTTCTCGATCTCGGTCAGGAGATTCGCGAGAAGTTCGATATGCGGTGGCGATTGGAAGCCCTCTATCATACGCCCGCAGAAGTCGATCAAACTTCGCCGGCTGAGCTCCTCCGCGGCGGCGACCCGGAGTGCTTCACGTCGAGCATCGTCGACGGTGGTGGGCGCAATCATTTTGCGCGAGCAGTGGGGCGCCGGCTCGACTGAGTCTCCGCGACCAACGCGCGCAACTCAGCTATCCGCTTGTCGGTAGCCTTGCCCCGCTCATTGAGTTTCGCTGCGAGATCGATGATCTGGGTGGCGCGCTCGAGCTGCTCATCTCGCTGGTCCGCCTCCGCCCAGATTCTGTACGCCTGCATGACGTTGAAGCACGCCTCGGCCTCAACTGGCTTGATAGCGCCATTAGCGGCCCGCGTCAGCGTCGACAGCATGAAGGCCGCCGCTAGGGCCTTGGGATCGTCGGGATTGTTTGTAACCGGCTTCAACTTCTCGGTATCCTTTCGGTCGGTGGAGTGATTCAGAGGGACTCTCGGTGTGTGTGAAACTTTTCGAACGCTCTGGCGGACTTCTCGCGGCGTGCGCGAGCGCGGGCTGACTTCAAGCGACGCGCTTCCGGTTTCGGAATGTAGCGCAGGCTGTCGCGATGCTCGGAGAGTGCGTTCGCCCGCGCTACCGCCTTTTTGAAGCGCAACAGCAGGCTCTCGACCGGCTCGCCGGGACGCGCTCTCACGGTCAGACCATCGTTAAACTTCGCGGTGTCGAAAGCCGGAACAGACGACCACGACCGCGGCGCCGTAGGCGGTGACGTTACCGGCTCGAGGCGTCCCCACGGCCGCAAAGTCGGAACGGTGACGCCTTTACCGTCTTCGAGTGTATCTGGATCGGCGTCGCGGACGCGCTCAAACGCGGAAGCTGGATAAATCACTTCGCTTCGGTCGTCGCCGGCACACACGCGACCGTCGTCGGTAATCTCGCGCACGACGAAGCTAACGTCTCGCCGCGCGGCGACCCTGACGCGAACGACGTCGCCGATCGCAAAGGGCGGGGTATCGGTTGTAATCACTGGATTTTGCCTCCATAGTCGAAATACGAGAGCGCCTTGCCACTGGGGAGCTCGCGAATGTAGCCTTGCGTACCGTCCTGGCAGCGCAAGAGGATGATCGGGACGACGCGCCCGATCGGCAGTCGAAGTGCGTCAGCGATGGGCAGAACGCCGTGAGGATACGCGTGCATTCGGACGTGACTGGGTGCCAGGCCGGCCGTGCCGTTGTGCGCTGCGCAGTATGGCTCAAAGCGAGCCCAGAGTCGGCGAATGTGCGCCGCCTGTTGCTGTGCGTGCGCGACACCGGCTTCGCGCTGCGCGTTCGCGCCGCCGATGAGCTGCACGACAACGGCGCCCATAGCTACCGCGAGCAGCGCGAGGAAGAGTCGTTTCACAGAGCCTCCAAAGAGAAGCGCCGCCCGGTAATCCGAACGGCGCAAGGGAAAAAGGGACCGGCCCTTGCCGGCGCATGATTACGCGGCGGCCACGATGAACAAATGTCTATGGCTAAAGCGCTGCGGTATCTCTTACCGCTAGTTTGCGTTCTCGCATTGGCAACGCCGGCGGCCGCGCGCGGCGTTGCAACGACCATTGAGCCCGCTAACGGCCCAGTCGAGATCACGGCGTGCCGCGCCGCCTATGGGCTGGGGTTCGTACGGGTCTCGGTCGACTTCAAGAACAACGGATCGAAGACCGCGACGGCTATCCGCTGCTACTTCCGGGCAACCGATGCGTTCGGCCAAACGCTGGCGTCCGGCACGCCAGATCGGCTTGGTACGTTCGCGCCTGGCGTTGCGATCGAGAACTCAAGCGGATCGGGGAGTGTCGCTGCTAACGTCGCGAATGTCGTGTGTCGCGTTGAAATGGTGCGCTTTGCGGACGGCTCCGAATGGCGTGGTAACTATGCGTCGACGGGACTCTACTATCCGCCGACGCCCTCTCCGACTTCGCGACCTTCATCGAATCGGCGGTAACTGTTATGGGACCGAAAGGCTTCTGGATCGCCCTTGCGATCGTACTGCTCTACCTCATTGCGAGGCCGCGCCTCAGTACCGTTTGGTACGTCAACGCCGACGGCGCCCGGCTGACCAAGGAAGGCAGTTGGAACGCTCTCGGGGCGACCTCACCGTCGCCTTCGCCGCCGGCAACGGCTTTCCCGAATCGACAGGATTGCTATAACGCCGAGGGCGGCTACGAATACGCCGTAGGCGTGACCGGCCTGGAATGCAGATCGCAGTACGCCCTACTCTGGGGCTGGTGAGCGCACCCCATTGAGATACACGCTTACCCACCCCTATTCGCTTCTCACGGCTTTAGTCGGCGTCGTACTCCTTGGCGTCCTCGTCGGTCAAGAAGCGGCAGTAATCGGCCTCGCGATCCTTGCCGTGGTTATTGTCCTCGGCGTGCTCCAAGATCGTTAATGCTCAGCGACGCAACACCCACGGCACCGAATCCACTCGTTTTGAACCGTTTCCGTCTCCTCTGACCAGGTTGCAGGCGTAGTGTGCGAGTCGAAGGTTACCGACCTCGTCGGAGCCGCCCTGAGATCGCGGAACGACGTGATCGAACGTCACCGCAAACCGGATCGCGACGCTTTCGTTCACCTCGCCGTCCCGCGGGAACCGGTGGCCGCACAGAGCGCAGCGCCCGTTCTGCTTGAACAGCAGCAGATCGCGCCACTCGACCCGCGTCGCGGCGTCGCGGAACGGCTTCCAGCTCACAACGATTTCAAAGGCACGACGTCGTTGCAATACACGAGGCGCCGTACAGCCAGAACAGGGCAACGTAGGTGCAAATCACAGCGATCAGGGCCCCGACAACTCCTAGGTTTACGCGCAAGTCGCTCGATAGGTCTTCGCGAATCAGACCGACCGTCACCATAACGAGGCCGCCCGTTGCGAAGAGCCCCGCAATGCAGGCTCCCGCGAGGAGCGACACGGGGTCATTCATAGCGCTTTTTGTGACTCACGCCTCAATCGTACCGCACGACCGGGCGCCGTAGCTTATTGCCGATATGCCAGTGGCCGAAGTCGCACCGGTAAGGCTCATACTTGCCGCCGCCGTGCTTCTCGCTCCACTCGGCGATCTCGGCGTCGGTGTAGACTTTCTTCGGCGTACCGTCACGGCGTCGACACTGTCGCTGCCAGCCTACGAGGTCACCTGCGAGATTGGTCTGCATGGCAAACAAAGGATACTGCCCGAGAGTGCCAACAGCCTGGCATTGCCAGTCGTTAGGTCTTGGCCGCTTACTTCTGTTAGCGGTAACGATTTCACGCAACGTCGCCCGCTAGTTAGTGGGGCCAACGACGGCCTCGAGAACCGCGTCGATCGCGGCGTCGTCGCCGGCGGCGAGGCGGCGAATGAAGTCGCCCGGAATACTCGCCATTGTTGCCATCCCCAGCTTTCGCTGGTCGACGTTGACGGTAACCTGCCCGTCGCCGCCGATCTGGCCGGTTGCCTTCATCATCGTCTCGAGCGAAGAGCGCGCCCGGTCGACGGCCTGCAACGCCAAGCGTGCGTCGTCGTCTCGTTGTGCGGTCGTGGCGATGGTTTCGGCGATCCACAACAAGCGTTCGGCCCTGCGAAGCAACGACTGCGGGTCGGTTTCGGCAATCGAGAGGCCGCATGCCCCACAGCGCCCGGCAGCGCGCTGTCTCGCTTGAGCCGCGTTCCGGACAGCGCCGCTCTTCCTTGATGCCGCGGGTTTTTCAGCCGATTTCCCCGAGTGCTTGATATGACGCCAAACCGAGGCGCGAGATCGTTTTGTGAGCGCGGAGATTTCGCGGATAGACTTGGACTGGCTATGCAACTGCTCCACCGCGATTCGAACAGCTTGGTCTCCGCAAATGAGACACTTAGGCTCTTTGGGCATCGCTAGAACCTCGATTGGACGAGAAGGGCGACAAATAGGGGCCATGGTTTTCTTGTCGCTCTTGTCGCTCTTGGCGCTCTTGAGTAGGACGACAAGAATGACAACAACGACAAGATCGCCATCCGCGCATACGCGCGTGCGCGCGCGAGAATCAGTCCGGTAGCGATAGGACCCATTCGCGACCTTGCCTTATCGACCGAACGCTTAGGGTGCGGCGAGCGCGATCTAGCGTCCGCGCGTTGAAGCCGCGATCCTCGGCGAGCAGCTCGACGTCTTTGGTTGACATCGGACCTTCGGCAAGCGTCTCGCGTAGGAACGTTTCTGCGGCCTCGCGGGCCCCGCCATAGCGCTGCGGCTTGACGACACGCAGGAGATGGTCGGCGGTGAGCTCGCCGACGGGCTGGCCCCACCAGAATCGTCCCTCTTCGTCAATGCGGTACTCGATCGGCGCCGGCAATGCAGCCAGGTTGCATTTGAGCGGGGCGATGGCGCGCCGACCGTCTTCTGGATCGACTGCGGCGAGCAGAACGCAGCGCGCAAGGCCGACGAAACCGATGGAACCGCCGACCCGATAGAGTGCGCGCTCGGCTTCGCGCTTGTTAAGATGCGCGATGAGGAGCACGGCAACGCCTGAGGACTCTGCGAAGTCTGCGAGATTCTGGAGAGCCGAGCGGACGTCAGCATCTCGGTGTGCATCGACGCCGGCTAGCAGCGCTGCGATCGGATCGATGACGACGAGCCCGACGTTTCCGACCTGCTGAATATGCGCGGCTAGAAGACCGATGCTGCTGAGGCCGAACGGCGCGTGCTCGCCGCGCTCGTCGACCTCGCCTTCGATTACGTAGACGCGCTCGAGATTCGCGCCGGCGGCCTCAGCGCGTGGACGGATCGTATCACTGGTCCCATCTTCCCCGTTCCAAACAAGGACGCTCGCCGGCGGAGTGCGTTCTGCGCCTGGTAACGGCGCGCCGGTCGTAACAGATGCGGCGATCGCAAGGGATGCGAACGACTTCCCCGCGCCAGGATCACCGACGAGGAGATTTAGCTTGCCGCGAGCGATTCGCCCGGCCCAAAGCCAGGAAACGAGCTCCGGTTTTACGTCCGCGAGGCGCTGGAGCGCAAGGCTGCGAGGCGCGCGCTCTTCGATCTGCTGGCGATCTTCGGAGCTCAACAGGGCCGTCATGATCGCGCCCGCGTGGCCGGCAACGCTAGGCTTCGTTGAAGCTTCCGAGCGTACGCGATGACCTGCTGTTGCGTGCGCGGAAGATCTGAAATCGAAGCACGTAAAGTTTCGATGGCTACCTCACGTCGAGCCGCCGCGACGGAAATCGCCTGGTCGACGCACAATCCCCAGAATGGGTCGACAGCGTGCGGATCGACTTCGAACCAAAGCGCTGCCTCGCGCTTTAGCTGAACGCCGTAGCGCCGCTCGACGACCGCGCGTGCTGCGTTGCGATGGCGAGTCAGCTCGGTGACATCGAAGCCGGTGCGCTCAGACTCCTCGACGAGAACTCGCGTCAGCTCCGCTTGGAGCGACTGCTCGATATCGTCGGCGGTGGCGCGCGGAGAACGACGATCGCGCACTGGCGCATCAGATGCGAAGAGGTCGCGAAGCGTTAAGCCGAGGGCGCCCGCAATAGCGTCTGGCTCGCAGCCGGCGAAGCACTTCAGAAGAACGCGCCCGTCCTGGCCTTCACGGATTGAAAGCGAGGGCGAGCGGTCATCGTGCGCCGGACACCTCGCGATGAAGCCACCCCCGGTAGCCTTAGCCTTAGCATTCGCAATGCGGGAAATCTCGATGGCCGTCATGATGCTGCGCCAATCTCTGCCGGAACGCGCCCTAGTTGCGTTCGCTCATACTGCTCGACGGCCTCAAGTGGAATCCGGACCGAGGCGCCGATGCGCATCACAGGAAGCTCGGTCCCCGCGAGGCGGTAAGCCGTCGCGATACTGATCGCCCACCGCGCAGCGAGCTGAGGCGGCGAAATGAAGCGCCGCGGCGCATTCGCTTTTTGATCTCTCAAAAGAAAAAAGGGCCGCAGTGCGACCCTCCTCCGTTTTTGGGTGAACGCTATCGCCGAAGCGGCAGCAGCTCGGTGGTGGTTTTCAGACGGAGCACGCCGGCGATCGCGGCGGCCTGGTCGAGTGTGACCTTCGCCTGCGGATTCGCGTCGATTCGGTTGATCGTCGACAAGGGGAGGCCCGTTAGGGCCGCGAGCTCGGTTTGCGTCAAGCCCGCAGCTACCCGGAGCTGTCGAAGTCGGTTGCGCATATCGTCCTTTCTAGGCTTCGGGATACAGAAAGCAGGAGGGCAAGGGAAAATAAAAAGCCGCCCGTGCGGCGGCTTATGAAGTCACGAAATCAAGTTAAACTTGATTGGGGTCTATCCTGGCGGCAACGATTCTACTCGGCCCCGGGGTCGGCGTCAATAGACACAGCCAAAATCATGTATACACGATTCGAGCCCATCCTGGCGCCCAGTATTCTACAAGACCGCTTTAGCGAATGCAACTCAGAGTTCAAAAGAAAAAGGACCGCGTTAGCAGTCCATCTCGCCGAGTGCAAAATCATGTGATACATGATTAGGGTCTATCCCTGCGGCCAAGATTCTACAACAGCGCCGGTGAGATTGCAACTCAGGTGTCAAAAGAAAAAGGGCCGCCGTAGCAGCCCATTCTGGAGACCCGCAATCATGTATACATGATCGGAGTCTATCCTTGCGCGCAGAGATTACTGGATCGTGGGCTTCAAAGTCAAGCCGGTAATGTAAGGGTTTGGCGAACGTATGTTTTTATGGCATCGAGCGAGTTCAAGACGATAGGCGTAGATCGGTATTACCAGCGATATGTTCCACCCGGTTCTCCCTGGCCTGAATCGTTGGTATCTTTTTCAAAGGACTGCACGCGTCGAAGTATTTCCGATCTTTGGGTTGGATGAACGTGGGGCAACAGGAACGCAAGCCGTTTCAGGCACTCCCCTGCGCCCTCGAAAGCCCAGTTTTGCCGCGGCTGTATGTGCTCCGGATCGGTATCATCCCCGCGTTTAGGGGGCATCCATTCGAGGTCGGGGCCGCCTTCAGTGGGATCGACGCGGAATGCGTACTTCTTGCCCTCGTCGTCGTCCAATGAAAGCTTCCAAGACTCTACCGGTGGTCCCCAATCTTTCCCAATGATGTCCAAAGAGAACTCCCTTGGGGACAGTTCAAAATCTCCCGCAGTGCCGTCGACAAAGTATAGGTGAACGCTGATTCGGCTCATTGCAGGCTGGCTTAGTTTCAATCGCCTGTGAAGGCCTTCTGAATGGCCTGTGTTATCGGCAGTCTTGGCGGCGTCGAGGGAAGTGGGCTGCAGCCTGGGAAGGGATATTACCCTTATGGCACGATCCCGTAAGGCCCCGGCCGCGCGCCGCACGCGAATACGTGGCGAGGGCACCATCTACGAGAAGGTTCGCCGTTGGAAGACCTCCGATGGCACCGAGCATACAAAGGTGATGTACGTCGCGGCATGCTCGGAGGGATTCGTCGTCGCTAATGGCCACCGGCGACGCAAGCGCAAGTTCTTCTATGCCGCGACCAAGACGGAAGCTAAAGACGCCCGCGATCGGTATAAGAACCAGGCAGGTGAACCGATTCCCGAGGAGCTGGAAAGTAACGAAACGACGCTCTCGGATTTCGCAAAGCATTTCCTGAGGGTCTGGAAGGCCCGTCCGCGCCGCGACGGCAAGCCGCGCTCGCCGGCGACGCTACATAGCTACGAGAAGACGTTTCGGTTGCACATTTTACCGCAGCTCGGAAAGGTTCGCGTCGCTGACCTGTCGGGTGATCGCGTCAAGCTCTTCTACGAATCCCTCGAGGGTCAAGTCTCGCCGAGCATGCGCGCGCGGGTCCATGTGGCGCTACGCGTGCTTGTAGGATTCGCTCGAGAGGAAGGCATCCTAAAGGCGTCCCCCTTCGACACGATTCGTAGCGCCGTTCCACGTCACAAGCGGCCGCCCGTCGAACCGTTGAACGAATCGCAGGTCGCGGCACTCCTCAAAGCTGCCCGTGGCCATCGGATCGGCGAGGCATTCATTACCCTAGCGCTGGATTCGGGTATGCGGCAGGGCGAGCTGATCGCGCTCCGATGGGAAGACGTCGACTTTCGAGGGCGCAAGCTTCACGTCCAAAAGGCTGCCTCGGAGGTCGAGGGCGCCATTACAATCGAGGCGCCGAAGTCTGGTGCTGGCCGAACGATCGCCATCTCTGAAGCTACCGTTGATGCCCTGAAACGACGCCGAACATTAGCTCAGCGCGAGGGGCTCGCGAAAAGCGAGCTCGTCTTCCCAGGCGAGCGTGGGCGGCACCTCTACAAGTCAAACTTCCTCCGCGAGGTCTGGGGGCCGATCAGGAAGGCCGCCGGAGTCCCCCAGGCGAGGTTCCACGATCTGCGTCATACCAGCGCCACAATGCTTATGCGGTCCGGCATTCACCCCAAAGTCGTCCAGGAACGGCTCGGGCACAGCTCGATCACGTTGACATTGGACACCTACAGCGCATTTCTGCCAAGCATGCAGGCTGGCGCGGCCCGGGCCATGGGCAGCCTTCTGGGACGGCTAAGCAAGCCCGCTAAGAGGAGTAAGCGAGCACTGGCGGTACATGGCGGTACAAGACAGTCTCGATCCTGAAAAGCAGAAACCCCTAGAAAGTCTTATTTTCCAAGGGTTTCCGGAACTTGCACCGCCAGGGACTCGAACCCCGAACAAAGTGATTAAGAGTCACCTGCTCTACCATTGAGCTAGCGGTGCGTTTTGCGCCCTCCGGGACTCG
>Ga0265338_10006641_pt1 | contig 14651 bp, 14 predicted proteins | sample 42126metaG_FD_193579 | JGI IMG/M metagenome (GOLD analysis project Ga0265338, IMG submission 193579) | Rhizosphere microbial communities from Carex aquatilis grown in University of Washington, Seatle, WA, United States - 4-21-26 metaG | ecosystem: Host-associated > Plants > Roots > Rhizosphere... | reverse complement strand
GCGAATCAGGGAGTATGGCGGCCCGGAAGTTGTGAAAGTGGGGGAAATTGATAAGCCGGCGGCGGGCCGTGGGCAGGTGCTGGTGGAGGTGCACGCATCGAGCCTGAACCCGTTCGACAGCTCGGTTCGCCGTGGGCAGGCGCAGGCGGCCATTACGTCGCTGCCGATAACGCTGGGCGGTGACCTGGCTGGCGTGGTGGCCGCGCTGGGCGACGGCGTGAGCGGCCTGGCCGTTGGCGATAAGGTGTGGGGGCAGGCCAGCGTGGTGGCCGGCAACAGCGGCGCGCTGGCGGAATTTGCGGCCACCAGTGCCGGGCAGGTTGGCAGGATGCCGGCGAATCTGGATTTTTACGAGGCCGCGTCGTTGCCGCTAGTGAGCGTGAGTGCCTGGCAGGCGCTGGTCGTGCATTTGGAGCTGAAGGCCGGCCAAAAACTGTTTGTGCACGGCGGGGCCGGCGGGATTGGCAGCGTGGCCGTTCAGTTGGCGGCGCACCTGGGTGCGCACGTGACGGCGACGGCCAGTGGCGATGACGCAGCGTTTGTGCGGGGACTGGGCGCGGACACGGTGGTGGATTACATGCGTGAAGACTTCGCCAGGCTGGCGGATTTTGACGCCGTGTTCGACACGGTGGGCGGCGATGATTTTGCCAAGTTGCTTCGGCTGTGCAAGCGCGGTGGGCGAGCGGTGTCGATGATTGCCCAAATCGACGAGCCGCGAGCGCGCGAACTGGGCGTGACCGCGATTAGGCAGAGCACCAAGGTGACGACCGCAGCACTGGACGCCGTGGCGAAGCTGGTGGAAGATGGCGTGATCGCAGCGCAGGTTACCCAAACGTTTGCGCTGGAGCAGGTTGCGGACGCCTTTACCGCGCGCGAATCGGGGCATGCGCGCGGTAAGATTGTGATCCGGGTGCAGTAGTACTTACGCTACGGTGACGCCGTCGAGCTTGGCCTTGGCGCCTTTGAGGAGCGCATAGGTGACTTTGTCCATGGTGGCGCCATCGAAGCTGGTGTGCTTGGCATCGGCGTGGTGGAAGTTGACATCATGCAGGATGGCACCGTGGAAGGTGGCATTTTTGAGCGAGCTGGAGTTGAACATAGTGCCTTCGAGGGTTTGGTGGTCGAACGACACGCCAGTGAGGTCGGAATGGCTGAAGTTGGTGCCCGTGAGATTGGCGTCGGCGAATTTGGCACCCTTGAGCGCCGAGCCGGCAAACTTGGTGCCGGTGAGATTGGCGCCGGCAAAATTGACATCCGACAGGTCGCTGGCCGAGAAGTTGGCATTGGTGAGGTCGGCGCCGGCAAAGCTGGACCGGCGCAGTTCGGAGGCGCGGAATTTGGCGCCGGACAGATTGGAGCGCTCTAAATTGGAGCTGGCCATCGAGCTAAAGCTGAAATCGGCGTCTTCGAGATCGGTGCCGGACAGGTCGGACTCTTTGAGCTCGGAGGAGGAGAATTTGGAGGTTGAAAGCTTTGCCATTTTCATAGCGTCTTTGATAACTTGGTGGATCGATTTGTGGCCTTGCGGCTCAGCGGAGGCATCAGCCTTAGCGTGCGGCACCTGTTCCATGATTTCGGACACATCGCCGAAAGAGTTGATGGTGGCTTGGTAGGCTTCAGCGTCGCTCATCCCCTGTTCTTTTAAGTCAGCGAATTTGTCGCGCAGGTTGGCCAGTAGCTCGCGCGTGACATCAGTGCGGGCCGGGAAATCGCCGTATGGTGCGAAGGCGTTGGTTAAAAAGTTTTGTAATTTGTCGTCCATTGGTTATGGCTCCTTTCTTTACAACAGGTGGCTGAGGATGGCTTTGGCTTCTTCCCAGCTGCGCTGATTTGATTGATATTGTTCGCGGCCGGTGGCCGTGATGCGGTAATACTTGCGACGGCCGCCTAATGTTTCGTCGCCCCAGTAAGACTCGATGTGGCCGTCGTGCTCGAGCCGTTTTAGGCTGGAGTACATGGTGGCTTCATGGAGCTGATAGGCACCACTTGAGTGCTCGGCGACCAGCTTCGTAATCTCATAGCCGTAGCAATCCCCGCTCGTAAGGAGCTTCAGAATGATGGTGTCGGTGTGCCCGCGAAGCAGATCTGATGTGATTGGTTGTTTGTCGATCATAGTTGCAATATATATCACATTACTATGACTGTCAAGGTACTTTTTTGAAGTAAGATGAAGGTATGCTGATTAAGCTTTGGGCTATTGGGTTGGGTGTGGTTGGGTTGGTTTGCGCTGATTACGCTGGATTTTTTGCACTACCCCGCCAGGCAGTGTTTTCGTACGCTTCGCCCACGTGTCGGCGCGACGTGGCTTTGCTGCCAGGGCTGGACCGGGCGGCGGGCCCGGACGCGTTCGCGGTAGCGCAGTCGGGGGGTTTTGGCGTGGGTGGCCTGCAATTGGTGGCGACGCGGATCTGCTTTTCGCCGGTGCGGGCGCCGGTGAGCGGGCTGGTGCGGGTGGCGGATGCGCCGTTTGGCGGCTGGCTGTTCCGAGTGAATTACGCCATTTCGGTGGGGGCGGCGCCGAAGCTGAAGGTAGCGAGCCCGGTGAAGCCGCAGGCGCTGAATCAGCCATTGATGGTCAATTTGACGAGTGCGGATACGATTTTTCACTACTCGGTGAGCGCGGGCGGAGCACAGTCGGCAGCGTGTAAGAGCGAAGGAGCCAAACTGACATGTGATTTGAGCGGTCTGGGCCTCAAACAGGGCATGTCATACACGTTAAAGCTGCAGCGGAGTTTTCAAGGGCGGAGCGTCGGGGCAGCGCAAAACGTGGCGGTGGTGGTGTTGCCGTCGGTCAAGGTGGTAAGCACGTGGGTTGGTCAGGGCGCGGTGGTTTACGACAAGCCGAAAACCGGCGAGATTGTGTTGGATAAACCATTGGTGAGTGCGGCGGCCAAGCTGGATTATGCGGACGGAACCAGCCATACATCGGTGCCAGTGCATGTGAGCGTGAGCGGGGCAAAAGTGGAGCTGGCGTGGGATAATGATTTGCCACGCGAGAAATCGTTTACGCTGACGCTCGAGAGCGCGACGGCGACCGACGGGAGCACGCTGGACGGCCCGTTTGCGCTTAATTTCTCGACCTCGGGCGGGCCAAAGGTCGTGGGCGTGAGCATTGGCGCGGCGAGTGTGGCGGCTAACGCGCGGGTGGTGGTGACGCTTGATCAGCCGTTGGCGAGCGGGCAAAACGTGGCGGCGCTGGCCAGCGTTAGTGGTGGCGCGGCGGCGATTTCGCAGCAGGGCAATAACCAGATCGTGTTCGCACTGCAAAATCTGCCCCGGTGCGGGGCGTTTACGCTCAACATTGCGAAAGGCCTGGCGGGCGCGGGCGGAGTGGTGTCGACGACGGGGTGGTCGCAGAGCTCACGGATTAGCTGCGGAGTGACGCGGGTAATCGGTTACTCAGTGAAGGGTCGGCCAATTGTGGCCTGGTATTTTGGCACGGGTGGGACAACGATATTGTTCGTCGGCGGGATCCACGGCAACGAGCCGAGCGGATATTACATGATGCAGGATTGGGCCAACTGGCTGGATGCCAACGGCTACAAGATTCCGGCTGACAAGCAAGTGGTGGTAGTACCGGAGGTGAACCCGGATGGCATCGCGGCTGATCAGCGCTACAATGCTCATGACGTCAATCTGGACCGCAATTACCCTACCAGCGATTGGGAGAAGGACATTCAGGTGGTGGGCGGCGGCACGGTGGTGAACGGCGGCGGAACCACGCCCGGCAGCGAGCCGGAGACGCAAGCAATGATGGCGCTGATCCATTCGCTGCCGAATATTCGCGCGGAGTTTTCGTTTCATGCGCAGGGCGCGCTGGTGAGTGCCAACCGGATTGGTGATTCAACGGCCATTGCCAACGCGTACGCCGCGGCGGTCGGGTACCAGACAGTATACGACGACCCGGAGCAGGTGTTTGGCTACACCCTAACGGGTGAGCTGGAGACCTGGGAGGGTGAGCAATTTGGCATGCCGGCGGTATTGGTGGAGTTGCCGACGCTTGCCGGGCATTACTTTTCCGCGCACGTGAACGAGCTGTGGAATATGGTGATGCTGCAGTAGATTGCTGAAATCGGGAAGAAGGCGGTTGATTAGACGGCTTGGTTACTTCGACGAGGATGGAGTGTAGATTAATAGCTCGTTGCCGGACCGAAACTGGCGAGTGCGGTCGAGCGACAGGTGGAGCGGTTGCTTGATACCCGCGAACAGCGGTGTGCCGGCTCCCAGTACGACGGGACTGATCATGAGGCGCAGCTCGTCGATGAGGTTGTGCTCGAGCAGACTGAGGCAGAGGTTGGAGCTGCCGAGCACAGCAATGCTTTTGCCCGGTTCTGCCTTCGCGGCAGTGATGATCTGGCGCGGGTCGTCGCTGTGCATTTCGGTATTGGTCCAGGGGGATTGTTTTAGGGTGCGCGAAAACACGATCTTTCGATAGCTATTCATTCTGTCAGCCACGGCGGTGTCGTCGGCTTGCCCTTGCGGAGTGGGCCAATAACCGGCCATGAGTTCATAGGTTTTGCGGCCCATAATCAGGGTGTCGGCCTCGTCGAGCTGTTTGACGGCGAAGTCATTGAATTCATCGTCGACATTGTGCCAACTCAAATCACGGTTGGGCCCTTCAAAGTAGCCGTCGGTGGAGACCATCATGAAAAGGAAGACGTTTCGCATGCGCACATCATAGCAAAACCTGCGATTGATTCCGGGAGGCGGCTAGCGCAGCCGGGCTTGCTCGAGGAACGAAAGCCACTGCGCAGAGGCGAAGCTGGCCATCATGGCGCCGCCAAACGAGTGGCCTCGGAGTTGGCTTACGCGGTTGGTGGCGCCGCTTATCGGGACGCTGGTGGCCGGGACCAGTTTATCGGTTGACGGCCTGATCGTCATGATGCGCCGGAGGTTGGAGGCGGTCAGTTTACTGAGCGTGATCTCGGCGCGGCGGACGGATTCGGCAAAGGCCGGGCTGGTTTTGGCCGCCTGCGCCAGGCTCGGCTGGCCGGCCACCCGGAGCCGCCCGGTTAAAATCACGAGGCCGACCACATGATCGAGGCGGGCGGCGAAGGCGTTGAGCCCCAAGCTGCTGCCGGCGCTCTGGCCGACCAGCGAGACGGTGTGGCCTTGCGCCGTTAGCTCGTCGATTTTATCGAGGATGACTTGGAGCTTTGGCCCAAACTCGCCTTGCTCCCAGCGGGGCGCCATGATGTGGCCGATAAAACCACGACCGCGCCAGAATAACGGCAACACCTGCCCCAGCCAGGGCTTTGGCGGCACTTGATCGTGCAGGCCGGGGATGTAGATAAGGTGGTGGTTAGGCATGGTTAAAAAGATAAGGGGGGGCTTACAGCTGGCCTGCTCCAGTATGCCTGGCATGATCGTGATAGGCCCCAAGTAAGTCGGCGCATTCGGCCTCCAAGACACCTCCGGACACCTCCATGGTGGTATTCTCGCGGAGGTTCATTTTGGCGGCTTCTTGTTCGTCGCTGAATTTACCCTTGATGTCAAACAGTGATTCGTCTACATCCTTGCGGAAAGCGCCAAAGATGACCTTGTGGATCCGAGCCCAAGCGGCCGCGCTGAGACACATATGGCAAGGCTCCAGCGTGCTGTAGAGGGTGTAGCCATACAAATCATCTGAATTTAGCTGTTTGCAGGCTGCTCTTATGCAATTGATTTCGGCGTGAGAGGTGGGGTCATGCGTGAGCCCGACAATACTGCCACCAGAAGCAATCTCCTTCCCCGCACTGTCAACCAAGACCGCGCCAATGGCGACACCACCTTGTTTGCGGGCAGCTGTGGCGGCCTCAATGGCGCGCCTCATATATTGCTTGTGTTCCATGTTCGTATCATAGCAAAACGACCCCGGGATCGTTTGAGCATCATTGCTGGAGGGCCATAGTGCTTGGGGGTTCGAACTGAACTGAACGCTGTTCTTGAATCTAGACTGTGCTTTCAGGTGGATTGGGGCCTTGTGATGGCGGGGGTATCGTTGGCGGACTCTGATCCGGGGACGTTGCGGGAGTACTTGCGGCTGAAGATACTATGGTGATTTCAGTTGTGCCCTTAGGCTTGGAGACCCTATCTCCAATTTTGATTGTTTCATACATACCGGCTGAAATGGTGTAGCTAATTTCTTTGCCCTGATCCGTCTTCACCTTGATGCTATACGTGTGCCTGACGCCGCCGGTGTTGCCGATCACGATGGTGGGCCGGTTCATGCCTTGGTTCATGGCCGGATTATTATTCGTCATCTGGGTTTCGATGATATCTTTGTCAATCACAGCGCCTTCAAATGCCTCTTCTCTACGCTTAATGGCAGAGTAAACGACAAAACCGATGACACCAGCAAAAACAACTGCTACTAAAAGAAGCGCGGTCGGATCTTGTGTTTGCATTACAATCTTCCCTTAGCTATCTGGGAATATTTTACCATGAGAATAAATAACGGCCTGGGGAGGCGATTATTTTCACCATGATTCCTAGGGCTGTCGTGCGTGCTATCGCAACTGCGATCAGCATGAGCTAACCTTCGGTTAGTGAACGACTTTTTTACACGATTGCGAGAGGCGCGGCCCTGGCAGTTGGCCGGGTGGTTGTGCATTGGCCTGGGGGTAATCGGGCTGGTGGGCGCAACGGTGAATGTTGAGCGCGTGAAAAAGCCGCCGGTCCAAAACCGGGTACTCACCAGCTCGGCGCCGAAGCCAAGTGCCAAGCAGGTGGCGACTTATACGGTGCCGCCGAGTGATCCGCGGTTTATCGCGATCCCGGCGATTGGCCTCGGCAACACGCCGGTGCTGGCGTTTGGACTGGCGGCGGATGGGACTATTGAAACGCCCGATTCAGTGTATGAAACGGGATGGTACAACGCCAGCAGCAAGCCGGGCCAGGCCGGGGCGATGTTTATTTACGGGCACATTGCCAGCTGGACCCAATACAGCGTGTTTGCGAACCTGTCGAAGCTCAAGCCCGGCGATGAAGTGACTGTAACGCGGGGAGACAATGCGGTGTTTCATTACCGGGTGACCGGATCACAAACCTACCCTTATAACGCGGTAGATATGGGACGGGTGCTAGCGGTGGTACAGCCCGGTGCGCCAGGGTTAAACCTGATGACCTGCGCTGGCCAAATAATTACCGTCGGGGGAGCAAAAGAGTACAGCCAGCGACTGGTGGTGTTTACGAAGCAGATTTGATCCGGCGTGGCCGTGACAAGCCTGCGCCGACGAGGATGCTCATGAGAGACAGAACGCCGAGAGGCAAGCCGGCTGGCCATGACGGCCGGATAGCTCCTGTGCCCGGGGCGCCTGGCACCACGCTAAAGTCCAAAACGGCGCCTTTGCAGACCGTTGGGTCGAGTGTCGAGCAGACCTGATAGCTCAAGGAGTCGCTGCCGACGTAACCGACGGCGGGCGTGTAAGTGATGGTTCCGGGCGGATCGACGGCCATGCCGTGGGAGGGGCTGGACGTGATCGCGAGCGTGGCGGCGTCGGGGAAGCCGCTGATTCCGCCGAGCACATCAACTTCGACACTGCCATTGGCGGTGACCGTGGTGGTACTGTTGGTTACTCCGGGCTGGGCGGCGGTGTAGGCAGGATTGTTGGCGGTCCAAAGGTTGCCGCCACCGGAATCACTGGCAACCAGCCGTTGGCCGCTGCCGGAGAAGTCGAGGCCCGACCAGAATTTGCCGCTGGCGCTGGTGGAGCTGGTGGAATTAGTCCAGGTGGCGCCGGAATCATCAGAAGTAAAGACATCACCAGCGACGCTCCCGACGGCGAAGTGGGCCCCCAGGTATGACACGGCCACGGCGTCCCAGCTGCCGTTGCCGAGCGAGGACTGGTCGGTCCAGGTAGAGCCTGAGTTGGCGGAGGTGAAGACGTGGCCGCCAAAAATGGCGGCGGCGATGGTGGAGCCGTCATTTGAGACGTCGAGCTTTTCCCATTGCTTGTTGTGCATGGCAGCAACGCCGGAGGTAAGGTTGGTCCAGGTGGCGCCGTAGTCCGAGGATCGATAGAGGTCGCCGTTTTGGACGGTCGCCACGATCACCTGCCCGGAGCCTGAAGAAGCGATGCCGCGCCAGGTGCGCGCGCCGGCGGCGGCGCGGTCGGTCCAGGTGGCGCCGTAGTCCGAGGAGGTCCAGACGTGGCCGCCGTCGGCGTTGGCAGCCAGGTACTTGCCGTCCGAGGAGCTGGCCGCTTCTTGCCAGGCCCGGCTGCCGGCGGCGGCGCGGTCGGCCCAGGTGGCGCCGTAGTCCGAGGAGGTTTGGACGTCGCCATTATAGACCGGGGCGACCAGGTGCTGGCCAGAGGCGTCCGAGGCGATATTTTGCCAATGCGAGCCACTCAGTGCCGTTGAAGCAGTGCGATTAACCCAGGTGGCGCCGTAGTCGGACGAGGTGATGATGTCCGCATTAACCTGGGTGGCGGCCAGGTATTTGCCGGAGGAAGAGGAGACGATGTCCTGGTAGCCCACGCCAGCGTACGGCGAGGACGGTGTGGCGTTGGTCCAGGTGTAGCCATTGGAGGCGATTGCAGGTGAGGCGCTGAGGGTTGATGCGAGGGCGACCGTGACGAGGGAGAGTAGTATCTTTGCAGATTTTGTGCGCACCCTAATTTCTCCCAACTTGCTTATGCTTAAAGTATATAATGCATCTCAATGAAAGGACTAGCGCGATGACGTTTCGAAAGTTTGATAACCACAAGCCTTATTTCCGTGGGGTGGCATTGGCCACGTTGCTGGCTGGGGCCGTATTGGCGGCACTGGGAGGTGCGGAGCTGATATTAAACTTGTGGAGCAGCTACACGTTCACTTCTCCCGTGTTTAAGATTATGGGCGGTCTGGCGGTGATGTCTCTGGGCTATATCCATCTTGAATTGGAAATGATGCGGGTGAAGTAGGCGCGATTCAGGATTTTACCGGCTGGACGGGGGCAGGTATTCGGCGGCAATAACGATGCGGTGGTCATAGCCGCTGGCTTGTTTGAAGGCACCACCACAGGTAATGAGGTTGAGTTGGCGGGACACGCCGGGAAGTTGCGAGAATAACGCGCCGGCTGCTTGGCTTGTGGGCAGAGACTGAACGGTGCGAATCCGAAATGCCCGCTTGAGGCCGCTGGCGAGATCAACTTCGAAGGTGTCGCCGGGCTTAAGCTGAGCTAGGTTGGCAAAAATGCCGGGCAGATGGTAGCCATCCAGATGCCCGTCAATGATACTGAGGCCCAGATCACCGGGGGTTACGGTATTGGCAAACCATCCGGCGAGATGAATGTTGGTGGGCACGGCAATTTGGCGGTTTTGGTCGACGCCCACGGCTTGGACGTAGCCGGAGGCGCTAATGCTGGGGATATTGAGGAAACTGGGTTGGTTGCCGGTGGCCGTTGAATGATAGGAGGCTGGAAGCGGCGATTCGGATGGATGATCGGTGGAGACGGTGACAACAGACGGCGTCGGCCGTGCTGGAGCATGGGTGAGGCGGTGGTCCGGGGTTAGCCACGACACTGCTAGTGCTATACCCAGCAGTCCGGTAATGGTAGTAAATTGGCGCCAGGGCGAATGGGTGAGGAAGTGAAGGTCCCAGAGATGCGAGTAGATGAAGCGCCTGAGGCGCCGGCGGCTGACCATGGCGCTAACGCAAGGTGACCAAATGACTTAGCCCGCCGAGGCCGGTGTTGGGCACCGTGAGCGTGGCTTCGCCGAGACCGACGGGGTCGACGATGGCACCGTTGGCAGCGTGGTCGGCGTCGAGCGGGCCGCCATCGGTGATTTGGTAGGTGGCGACGGCGACGGATTGGCCGCCAATGGTAATTCGTGTAACGGTGGCGCCGGGTACGGTGCTATAGCCATGGGTGGTGGGGTCGTATTTGCGCACGATGAGGTTAGTGGCGGCGAGGCCGTAATAGTATTGCTTAACGTTGATGGTGTTGCCGGGCGAGCCACAACTGCCCGTGAAGTTGAGGAAGCCAGCCGGGTAATCGAAGCCAATGTCGGTGTTGGTGTTGGCTGATTCGGCGGTGGCAGTGACAGCGCTGTTAGAGCAGCTGCTTGGAAGCTCCAGGCTGACATAATGGCTTGTGACCGGATCGACGAGGCTGGTGACGTTGGCCTGGGTGTCGTCGGGGGTGCCATCACCATTGGCGTCGCCGCTATTGGGCGCAGCGGCTTCGACGGCGCCTGAGACGCCGTCATTGTCGTCGGGGGTGGAAAGGTCGGTAACATCTGTGTCGGTGAGGGGACGGGCGTAAATGCGCAGGTCATCGACGGTGCCTTTGAGGAAGCCTTGATTGCCGGAGCAGCCGCTGCTGAGGCCGAACGACACGTATACGGGCGCTCCATAGCCATTGAATTCGGTTTGGGGCGTGGAGGCCTCGAGGGTGCCATTCACAAACAGGCGCAATCCGTTAGTGGCATCCCAGGTGGTCATGACTTGGTACCATTGGTTGGCTACGACGGGTGTGGTACCGATGGCATCGTTTTCGCCACCGCTGGTCCAACTGACGGCACGGAAGGTGCCGCCGGCGAGCGACAAGAATGGGATGCACCAGCCGCCGCCGCTGGCCTGGGAGGAGATATGGACGATATTACCGCTGGTAACGCCGGTATCGAGCTTAACCCAGGCCGAGAGCGCATATGGTTCGTCGGCGACGCCGGTGGTATCGATGGGGGTGGGCGTCTGAACGTATTGGTCGATGCCATTTAGGTGGACGCCGGTGCCGACTTGGCCCGGCACATAGGTGGCGCCGTTGTACAAAATGCCATCGTTGCCATGGCCGGAAATGTCGGTAGCCGTGGTGCCAGAGCCTTCGTCGAGCGGCCAATGCACAACCAAATCGGGGTCAACGGTGGCCTGGGCGGTGGGTGATGTACTCGCTAGCGGCAGCGCTAGGGTGGCCAAGATGATGCCGATACGCAGAGACGATTTTGCGAACATGGTCATGCTTAAATAATAATCCAGTTTATGGCACTGTTACAGTCGGCTTAGCGACGGCCGAGCGCGCCGAGGCCAGTGTTGGGGGCGCCCACCGCACTTTGGCCCAGGCCAACGGGGTCGACTATGATGCCATTAGCCGTACCATCCTGGTCGAGCGGACCGCCGTCGGTGATGTTGTAGGTAAGTTCGGTTACGGCTTGGCCACCAATGGTGGGGTGCGTAATGGTGGCGCCGGGGATGGTGCTATAGCCGTGGGTGGTGGCGTTGTATTTGCGGGCGACGAGGTTTGAGGTGGTGACACCGTAGTAAAACAGGTGGACGGTGGCGGTGTAGCCATTGGTGCCGCAGTCTGAGCTGAAGGCGAGCAGGCCGGCCGGATAATCGTAGCCGGCGTCTTGGGCGGGCTTGCTGGCTTCAGTGGCCACGCTTTCGCCAGTGTTGCTACAGGCATCCGAAAGAGCCACGGTGACATAGTGGCCAGTGACGGGGTCGACGAAGCTCGAAATGTTGGCCTCGGCGTCATCGGGGATGCCATCATTGTTGGCGTCGCCGTTGTTGGGGGCGGCCTCTTCGACGGCGGCCGGAATGCCGTCACCATCATCGGCTACGGCAAAGGTAGGGTAGTCGTTTGTATTCGTGACCCAGATGGTCGAGAAGTCCCAGGTGTTCATGGGCGCGCTGGTGTGGTTGTCTTTGAAGTAGCCAGGATCGGCGCCAGCCGCATTCACGCCAGAGCAGTTGGGCAAGGGGTGGGCGCCGCCACAGTCGGTCTGGGCAGTGCCCGTGAGATCGAAGTAGTTGTCGGTAGAGGCGGCGGGCTGTGGCCCCAGATTGTATAACCCGACCAGGCCACCAGTATAGAGGCTGGCGGAGACATGGCCGGTGGCAAAGCTGTGCTCGAGGTTGATGGTGTCGTTGGAGTCGTTTTCCCAATCGAGCAGGCCAATGAGGCCGCCGGCGCTTTGGTTGGCGGTGGTGGTGCCGCTCGCGTAGGTGTGCTGGATGTTGACGGTGCTGGAGGCGCCGCCGTTGTCGACCGTGACATAGCCAATGAGGCCGCCCACTCGCTCGTCGCTGGGGCTCGAGACGTCGCCGCGGGCATAGTCGTTGGTGAAGGTAGTGGAACCGACGTGGGAGCTGGCGTATTGATAGACATAGCCGACGAGACCGCCCATGCTGCCGCCAGGGCCGGTAACATTGCCGGTAGCGTAGCTGTGCTCGATGGTGCAGGTGGCGTCCTCACAATCGGTGTAACCGATGAGCCCACCGGAGTAGCCGTCGGTAACGGTGACGTTGCCCGTGGCGGCACTGTTCGTAACGCTGGCACTGGTGCCGGCGTCGTAGTCTTCGAGTGTGCCGATAAGGCCGCCGGAGTAGTAGGTGGCGTTGATATCTAGATGCGAGATGACGTTATCGATGGCGCCATAGGTTTCCCCCGACACGGCGCCCACATAGTAGTTGCCGGTAACGGAGCCACTTTGGAGAGTGAGGTTTTCGATGACAGAGCCAGGGTTGGTGTAGGAGATAAGCCCGACATTGCCGTCGCTGGGGCGATTGATTGTGAGGTTGGTGATTTTGTGGCCGTGACCGTTTAAGGTGCCAGAAAAACCATCGGATTGGTACAGCGGACTAAAGTCGATGCCGCTGCAATCGATGTCTGAGGTGAGATTAAAGGTGTCGAAGCGAGTGTTCGTATCGGCGCCGTAGGTTTGGAGGTCGGTGCAGGTGGCGATGGTATGGGTGGCGCCGGTGACAGTGATGGCCACTGAAGTAGTGGCGACGGTGAGGGCGTGCGAGTTATCGCCGTACTCGGTGACGTAGCCGGGCAGAGTGAAGCCGGAGCACGGCAAGTCGTTCCAGAGGCCGTTGCCCCCGAGGAATTGCCCGCAGTCTTCGTTGCCGCCGGAGTCGTTGGGTTCACCGCTGTTCCAGTTGGCGTAGTTGCCGCCGACGGTATGGCCACCGCTGTTACCAAGGCCGCTGTAGAACGAGGTGCCGTTCTCGGGGCCGTCGACCCATTTCCAGTCCCCCTCCACGGCGGCATCGCTGGCACCCATCCAGGCGGCGCCAGAGAGGCGGGCGGCGATGTAGCTGTTTTCGTCGGCGCTGGTCATAGTGGCCAGGTACCCGGGAGCGCCGCTGTAGCTGCGGGCGTCGGCCAGGACTTTGGACTGGTTCCAGTCGACGTTGCCGTCGGAGGTGACGTACTCGTAGACATGGCCGGTAGTGGGGTCGTAGATTTGGTCGCCGGCTACCATTGAGGCCTCTAGGGTGTCGGAGCCAAGAGCGCCTCCTGTGTATTGGAGCGTGGCGAGGGCGGCGTTGAGGTCGCTAACGGTGCCGCTAAAGCCGATGGTGGTGCCAGAGGTAGCGGTATTGAAGGTGAGGCCAGTCGTGGTGGTCATGGAGAGCGATCCGTGCTGCACCTGGAGCTTGACTGGTTCGGTGGGGTTGCCGGTGGCCGTGATTTGTAGGCCAGTGATGGGGGTGGCGGTACTAATGAGGGCGCTGGCGGCTGGGGCCGTAGTGAACGTGGGGCCGCCGGTGGCGAGGGCCGGAGCGGGAAGGCTGAGAGGCCCGCAGAATGAGGCGACTATTAGCGCAATGATTGTTCCGACCCGCAGCTGCGGAAACTGTTTCGTCATGTGACGCTACTCACCTCATCACTTATACTACTTATGCTTAATATAACTTGCTTTTGGTGCGGCGAAAAGCCATTATGCGCGGCAACCAAATTAAGCTTGAGCAAGACTTATTTATGTTTGACGGCTTGCCACACTAGCCACTAACCAGCCGATAAGATAGAAGACAAACCACGTGGCTAATGTCGTGAGATTCGGTGGGCTTCCTACCAACCAATGAAATATCAGCACTGCAGCCCAGACGGCAAACGCGATAATGCTTACTGCCCAGAACTTATTTTTTCGTGGGGTTGTCATAAAGTGATCCTTCTTATGCTAATTGTATCAGACTAAACGCCATGCTGGATAACAAAATAACGGCTTAACAGAGCCGTTATTTTGTGAATGATTACTGGAGGGCCATCGTGCACACTATTGCTACGGAAATTATAGAAATGGCGAGGGCACGTACTGGCCTACAGATTGTAGTTCTTGATAATTCGTGATTACTTCGCCTAAGTTTTCAACCAGCTGTTGAACGCTTAGGTGAATGGTGGTTCCGCCCGCAAGTGCGGAACGGAACCACCACGCGAGACGGTGACCGCTAGGCGGCAGTGACCGCCGCGTTCTCGGGCAGCACGACGACGACGTTGTCGTCGTCGTCCAGCATGACGGGAACCCCGCGACGCTCCCCCGCCTTCCAGGGTAGGGGGTGCAGTCGCGCTAGGTCCTGGATGCCGGTGCCCTGGGCAGCCAGCGCGGCCTTGCCCTCAGCGCCGTTCAGGTACTCGGCGCGGGCCATGGCCGTTTCGTAGGACACCGGGTGCTGCCCGAAGTAGACGCCGAGTAGCTTGTCGTCGACGGCCCACTCGTGGTTGGCCGAGTCGCCGTAGCGTACGGCCGAGAAGCGGTTCCCGGGCTGGTGACGACCATCGAAGTTATCCATGACCCCTCCTGGGTCTCGAGGATGTACTTGCAGTTCTAAGTCTCCTAAATTCGCATATGAATCCGAACGGTTCAGGTATGGTACGGTCATGAAATAAGCGGACCCATCTCACAAAAGACGAGCGTAATGAGTTGTTTGTACTCAAGCAAAAGGGGTATTCTCTGCGGGCC
>Ga0265338_10006640_pt1 | contig 14651 bp, 29 predicted proteins | sample 42126metaG_FD_193579 | JGI IMG/M metagenome (GOLD analysis project Ga0265338, IMG submission 193579) | Rhizosphere microbial communities from Carex aquatilis grown in University of Washington, Seatle, WA, United States - 4-21-26 metaG | ecosystem: Host-associated > Plants > Roots > Rhizosphere... | reverse complement strand
TTGCGTAACGCAAGTTTTTTGTACGAAAAGTACAAAAATGGCCCGCGGAGGGGCCATTTCTTTTGAGAAACTTGCCTGGAAAGCGCTAGCGCTTGGAGAACTGCGGCGCTTTGCGGGCACGCTTGAGACCGGGCTTCATTCGCTCTTTTTCGCGCGGGTCGCGGGTGAGCAGGCCGGCTTTTTTGAGCGTGGGGTGGAGGTCTTTAGCCATAACAGTGAGCGCCCGGGCGATGGCCAGTGCGGCCGCGTCAGCCTGACCGCGCTTGCCGCCACCTTGAACGTGCAGCGAAACCCGCAACTTGGTGTCCTGGCCTGAAACTTTGAGCGGTTGCCCAACGGTGTTGGTTAAGGCGATGTTGTTGAAGTAGGCAGCAGCGGTCTGCTCGCCAACCATGACCTCGCCCTTGCCGGGGTACAGTCGGACGGTGGCGATGGCCTCTTTGCGGCGGCCGCGAGCGTAGTGGTAGTGGGGTTGGTCGGCCATTACTTGATTTCTCCTAGTGGTTTGGGATTCTGGCCCGCGTGCGGGTGTTCGGCGGTAGTGTAGATTTTGAGACGGCTCAGGCGGACGTCAGCCAAGCGATTCTTGGGCAGCATGCCGGTAACGGCGTGCTCGATGGCGCGGGCCGGGTGGCGATCCAACAGGTCGGCCAAGTTGATTTCGCGGATGCCGCCGGGATAGCCGGTGTGACGGTAGTATTTTTTATCCTGGAGCTTGGCGCCGGTAACGACAATTTGCCCCGCGTTAATGACGACCACGTTGTCGCCGCAATCGAGATGCGGGCTGTATTGCGGCTTGTGCTTGCCGAGCAGTACGGTAGCTATGCGGGTGGCGAGACGGCCAAGCGTTTGGCCGGAAGCATCAGCTACGTACCAGTCGTGGGTGAGTTCGGTGGGTTTGGGGGAATACGTTTTAATCATGATGTGGTCTCTGTTTCGGTGGTGGGGTTAGAGGCGGAAGTGGCCGCCACCGCCTCAACTTTGGCTTGTGGTTTGGACGGTGTCTGTTTGGTGGGTTTGCTCGTCTTGGCCTTGTCGGTAGGGGCTGCGGATGTGAGTCCCACGCCATCCAAAACGAGGCTCAGGCGGGCCATAGGGGCGTTGTCTCCACGGCGGTTTTCCAGCTTAACAATGCGGGTGTATCCGCCATTGCGCTTGGAGAAGGCCGGGACTAGTTCCTGCAGCATCTTTTGGGTGGCGTTTTCGGTTAGCAGCTCCTGGCGCAGCGCGCGTGAGCTGGCCAATGTGCCCTTTTTGGCGGTGGTAACGAGATGCTCGAAGCGGGGCGCTACTTCCTTGGCTTTGATTTCGGTGGTGGTGATGGCCTCGTGCAGCACGAGTGACGTCAGCTGGCCGCGGATCAACGCGCGGCGCGGGCCGGTGGTTAACGAGAGCTTGCGCCCACTGTAGCCGTGGCGGTGCATGTTAGCCTACCTTCTCCGCGCTGGAAAAGCCGAGTTCAGCGATTTTGTCTTTGACCTCTTCGTAGGCCTTGGTGCCGAAGCCCTTCAGCTCACGCAGCTCGGTGTCGGACAGTTTCAAGAGCTCTTTGACGGTTTTGACATCGTTGTTGATTAACGCGTTGGTGGTGCGAGGCGATAGGTTGATCTCCTCGATGTTAATCTTGGCAGCGCCGGTTTCGCTACCGACTTCGCGACCAGCACTCGCCACATCGCTGAGGCCGTTTCCGGCGACGACCTGGAAGTGCTCCACGAGCACCTCGGCGGCCTGGCGGATAGCCTCGGCCGGAGTAATGGTGCCGTCGGTCTCGATTTCGATGACAAGACGGTCGAGGTCAGTAATTTGGCCAACGCGGGTATTTTCAACCTGGTAGCGCACGCGTTGGACGGGCGAATAGAGCGCGTCGACGGCAATCATGCCAACTTCGAGCTTTTCGGCTTCACGGTTTTCGACCGGCACATAGCCACGGCCTTTCTCGACCTTGATTTCCATGCCAAGCTTGGCCTTGGGGCCGGAAAGGGTGGCAATGAGCTGGTCGGGATTGACGATCTCGACGTCCGAAGTGGTTTTGATTTGGTCGGCGGTAACCTCGCCTTTGCCGTTGGCGGTAAGCACGAGGAACTGCGGCTCGTCCGAGAAGACACGGAAGCGCAGTTTCTTTAGGTTCAAAATGATCTGGACCACATCTTCTTTGACGCCGTCGATGGTCGAGAATTCGTGGGCCACCGAGTCGATTTTAACTGCAGTAACGGCGGCGCCGCCGAGACTCGAAAGGATAACACGGCGCAGGCTGTTACCCAGCGTCATGCCGTAGCCACTGTGGAGCGGCTCGATCGCAAACGTGGCTTTGTGGCCATCTTCGCGAACGGTTTTGAGCTCGGGGAGCTGAATTGAGTGTAACACTTGGTGGTCCTTCCTTACCTTGAGTAGAACTCGATAATTAATTGCTCGTGAATCTCTTCGGTGACATCTTCGCGGGCGGGTTCGCCTGTGACTTTGCCTGAAAGTTTCTTCACATCAAACGTCAGCCAGCGCAGGGGGGTGGCATTGCCAGCCAGAGCTTCGACAGCTTGCTTGAAGTAAACGCTGCCACTGCTCTTGGGGCGGACCGCAAACTCCATGCCGGGGCGCAACTGAATCGAAGGAATATCCACACGGCGGCCGTTTAGCAGGAAGTGTCCGTGGGTAATGAGCTGACGGGCGGCGGCGCGTGACGGGGCCAGGCCGAGGCGATAAATGGCGTTGTCGAAGCGCGCTTCCAGTAATTGCAGCAGGATGTCGCCGGTGTTGCCGGTACGACGATCGGCCTCGCGGACCTGACGCGCAAATTGCTTTTCGAGCAGACCGTACATGCGCTTGACCTTCTGCTTCTCGCGCAGCTGCATCGAGTACTGGCTGGGCTTGTGGCGCCCCCCGGTGGGACCGTGCTGGCCCGGCTTGTAGGGGTGCTTGGTGAGGCCTTTTATGGCCTTGGGGTGCAGCGCGATACCTTCACGGCGACTGCGCTTTACAATTGGGGCTAAATCACGTGCCATTACACTCTCCTCGCTTTGCGCGGACGCACGCCACCGTGTGGGATGCCGGTTACGTCTTTGATGGATGCTACTTGAATGCCGAGTGTCGTAAGTGCCCGAATGGCCGATTCGCGGCCGGAGCCAACGCCGTTTACGAGTACATCGACACGGGACAGGCCGTAATCTTTGGCGGCGGTGGCGGCGCGCTCAGCGGCGGTTTGCGCAGCATAAGGTGTCGACTTCCGAGAGCCCTTAAAACCCGAAGCGCCGGCGCTTGACCAGGCCAGCGTATTACCGTGATCGTCGGTAAACGTAATAATCGTGTTGTTGAAGGTAGCCTGGACGTGCATTTGGCCAGTCGTAACCGACCGCTTGATTTTGCGGCGGCGGGCGGAGGTTGGCTTGGAGGTGGAAGAAGTTGCCATCGTGATTCCTTGGAATTCTTTTAAGTCTTGGCCGTGGCCTTCTTACGGCCGGACCCCATGGTTACTTTGCGGCCGCGCTTGGTGCGGGCGTTGGTCTTGGTGCGCTGGCCGTGGACGGGCAGGCTGGCTTTGTGGCGCAAGCCGCGGTAGGAGTTGATCTCCTTGAGGCGCTTGATGTTGGCTGCCACTTCGCGTTGCAGGTCGCCCTCGACACGGTAGTTCTTGTCGATCAGTTCGCGCAATTTGGTGATCTGAGGTTCGGTTAAGTCTTTGGTGCGGGTGTTGGGGTCAATCTTGGTGTCGGCCAGAATTTTGCGGGCGGTTGTGTCACCGATACCGTAAATGTAGGTGAGGGCAACCTCAACCCGCTTGGCGTCAGGGATAGTTACTCCGGCGATACGTGCCATCGACTAACCTTGCCTCTGCTTGTGGCGGGGCTTGGTTGCGCAAATGACACGCACCACGCCTTCACGACGGATGAGTTTGCACTGGGCGCAGATTGGTTTAACGCTGGCACGAACTTTCATAAAGTCCCTTTTATAAATTAACGATGCCGGTAGGTAATCCGGGCTTTCGTAAGATCATAAGGTGTCATCTCGAGTGCGACACGGTCCCCGGGGATAATGCGAATGTAGTGCATGCGCATTTTTCCGGAAATATGAGCGAGCACAACATGCCCGTTCTCGAGTTCTACCTTGAACAAAGCGTTCGGTAGGGTCTCAAGGACGGTGCCTTCGAGCTCGATTACTTCCTTTGTGGGCTTCTTGCCGGGCGTTCCCGACCTGTTGCTTCTCTTTGCGTCTGGCATATCAATGACTACAGTTAGTGATTATAGGTAATAGTTGGAGCATTGTAAAGGGTTTTGTATCTGTTTTTGTCAGTTTGACTTGGCAATGTTAGTGAGATCGGCTTTGATGATTTCTTTGCGTAGCCACAGCCGCCCTGCTTTTGCTATGTCGCCGTTAAATTTCAGCTTTAGCAGGCCGGAAAGCCAATTTTTTATGCGTTGGTCCTTGGCTACGAGATAGCTCGAGCCTTCTTCGACACTGACAAGATTCATGAACCATTCGGCTCTTACCTCACTCATTACCGTCTCAATTGTGTCCAGATGTGACTCGAGAATATCGTGGGCATCCCAAATCACCAGTTGCCCCACACCGAGTTCGGTGTTTATGGTTTCGAAATGCAGGATTTTGGTGTCGTTTTCCATGCTGGTGCGGACGTCGGCAGTAATGGCTTGTTGGCATTCAGAGAAATACTTGGCTGGCCAGTCCGCAGGGATTCCGGTATGGCGAGCCAGCTCTGCATATGCCTGGCGGTCGCGGTGGGTTGTAACCCCGGCCTTAAAATTGAGCGTGTTGTCGAGAATGCCAGCGGCGAGCAGTTGGGCGGTGGCTTTTGTCATTTCGGGCAAACGCCCGGCTTGTTGCCAACGCTCGAAGATTTGCGTGCAGGCGGCACCGATAAATTCGATGTCGAGATTAACTTGGTGACGGTCGGCCCATTTGGTTTCCTGCCCGAGGTGATGGTCGATCACCTCGACAACCCGACTGATATCAACAATTGGGTCGAGGTACTTCGGGTCGGACACATCCACGACCGTGAAGGTGTCGGAGCTGGTCGGATGATAGTGGGTGATCAGTGGCGCTTGGAGTGCTCTGAGGCTGGGCGGAATGCTTTCGTTCCAGATAGATGTGCTTACGGCAGTGGCCTTGTGGCCTTGTTTTTGCAACAGTTCAGCATAGGCAATGATGGCCGCGTAGCCATCGATGTCGAGATAGCGCTTGCCGGAGGTTACAATTCGCATACGCTTAGTATTGTTCGTATGAGGTCGTGATAGCCTGCGCTTCGAGCTGCTTTAGGGTTTCGATAGCGACTGAAACGACGATGATGAGGCCGGTGCCGCCGAAGGAGAGGACCTGGCTGTTGGTAAGCGACTGGGCGACGAATGGCAGTACGGCGACAATACCTAGTCCGACCGCGCCGGCCAGGGTGATGCGATTCATGACGCGTTTTAGGTAGCTGGCGGTCTGGTTGCCGGGGCGGATGCCGGGGATGAAGCCACCTTGCTTTTGCAGGTTTTCGGCGATGTCCTTAGGGTTAAAGACGACCGACGTGTAAAAATACGTAAACACAACGACAAGCACAAAGTAACAGGCTGCATAGACGCCGCCATTGGGGTTAAACCAAGTCGTGAGGTTTTGGGCGAGGCTGGCAACCCAGTGCGTTTTGGCGTTTTGCAGGACGTTGCCGAGCAGGCCGGGGACGCTTAGGAACGCCAGGGCGAAAATGATTGGGATGACACCGGCGGTGATGACGCGCAGCGGCAGGTGCGTGTCGACTCCGGCATAGACGCGATTGCCGCGCATTCGCTTGGCGTAGCTAACAGGGATATTACGCGTACCCTCGTTTAGCATAACGACAAAGGCGATGGCAAGCAGCGCTGCTGCCACGAAGCCAACTAACGACAGGATTTTGGCCGTGTCACCCGAAGCCAGCGTGGCGATCTGGCCGGCTGAGGTTGGCAGCCGCGAAATGATACCGCAGAAAATAATGAGCGAAATACCGTTACCAATCCCCTTTTCGGTGATAATTTCGCCGATCCACATGAGCAGCATGGTGCCGGCGGTGATCGTGGTGCACATGAGCACCCACTGGAACAGGCTCGGATGGCCAATGAGATCAGTATTGGCAACGCGCTCGGAGGTTTGCTGAATCAATAACACCATGCCGAACGACTGAATAAGCGCTAGCGGTAATGTCAACCAGCGGGTGTATTGCCCGAGCTTGCGGCGGCCCATTTCGCCTTCTTTGTTGAGTTGCTCGAAGCGCGGTATGACCTGGGTCAGCAGCTGAATGATGATGGAGGCGTTAATGTACGGCCCCACGCCCATCATGATGATCGAGAAGTTAGCCAGTGCGCCGCCGGTAAATACATCGGCAAAACCTAGCACCTTATTGGAGTTGAAGATGGTCTTTAAGAAGTTGGACAGAGCGGCGTTGTCTGGCACCGGCACAGGTACGTGTGCCAGAAATCGAAAAATAATCAAGAGGCCAAAAACTACCAAAATACGCCGGCGCAGATCGGGGGAACGATAGATCTGCTTGAGCGTATTTAGGTTCATGTGGTAGCCTTGGTTTCCTTCTTAAGTCTTAGCTTGCGGTTCGGGTTTGGCGGTTTCGGTGGTGGCTTGATGATTGGGGCGGGTCGGCTTTTTGCTCGAAGGTTTGCTGAAGCTGATGATTTCGAGCGAGCCGCCGGCTTTTTCGACGGCCGCCTTGGCCGAACTGCTGGCCGCGTGGACCTGGAGCTTTATTTTAGCGGTAAGCTCACCATTGCCAAGCAGCTTAATGCGCGTATCGTCGCGGGTAACCAGGCCAGCGAGCTTAAGCTCGGCCGGTCCGACATTGCCGGTGGATTTAAGGTTATTTAAGCTGCCAAGATTGATAATCTGGTATTCGACTCTGGCGATCGGAACGAAGCCGCGCTTTTTTGGCAAACGCTTGGCGAGCGGGTTCTGGCCGCCCTCGAAGCCAGGGCGGACACCGCCGCCGGTGCGGGCGTTTTGGCCCTTGGTACCGCGGCCGGCCGTTTTGCCGTAGCCGCTACCAATACCGCGGCCAACGCGCTTACGATCGGTTTTGGAGGTTACATTGAGTTCGTGGATTTTCATAATTGATTACTCCGGGCGAGCTTTACGCAACCGGCTCCTTCTCAGTAGACTTAGCTGCTTTGGTGGCCTTGGCAGCCTTCGCGGGAATGGGCTTGAGCTGCGATAAAGCCAGCGCAGTGGCATAAGCGTTGTTGACTTTGTTGGTGGAACCGAGCGATTTGGTGAGCAGGTCATGGATACCAGCTATCTCGACCACGTCGCGGACGGCACCGCCGGCGATAACGCCGGTACCGGCCGAAGCGGGTTTGAGTAATACGATGGCACCAGCAAATTTAACCTGGATCTCGTGCGGGATTGTGTGCTCGGACAGTGGTACGTGGATGATCTGGGCCTTGGCACGCGACACAGCCTTAGCGATCGAAGTCATCACTTCGGAGCCCTTGCCGACGCCGACGCCGACCCGACCTTTGCCGTCGCCCACCACAACCGTAGCGCGGAACCGGAAACGGCGTCCACCCTGGACCACGCGGGCAACACGATCGATGGCGATTACTTTTTCTTCGAATTCTTTGGGTTGCTGCTCAATGGCCATGGTTAAAACTCCAGTCCTGCGGCGCGAGCAGCCGAAGCCAGCGCGTGAACGCGGCCGTGGTACAGTTTGCCGTTGCGGTCGAAAACGACCTGCTTAATTTTGTGGGCCGTGGCGGCCGTGGCGATGTGGGTACCAACCCAGGCAGCGCGCTCGGTCATGGTGCCTTTGGCATCCTTGGCGCCGATGGTTGAGGCGGCGACCAGGGTGCGGCCGGAGGTGTCGTCGATGATCTGGGCGGTAACGTGGATCTGGCTGATTTTCACCGACAGGCGCGGGCGCTGCGGCGTGCCGGAAACGCGCGAGCGAATGCGGGCGCGGCGGCGGTTTAGGTTTTGTAGTGGTGTATTTGTCATAATCTTAACCCTTGGTGGCGGTCTTACCGGCCTTGCGGCGGATCCGCTCCTCAACGTATTTAATGCCCTTGCCCTTGTACGGCTCTGGCTTCTTTAAGGCACGGATGTTGGCCGCAGTTTGGCCGATCAGCTGCTTGTCGTGGCCGGTGAGGCTGATGACATTCTTTTCAACCTTGGCTTCAACCCCGACTGGTAGCTGAAAAGCGACTGGATGCGAAAAGCCCAGGGACAGGTTGACCACATTGCCGGCAACGTTGGCGCGGTAACCGACGCCGTTGATCTCGAGCTTGCGAGTGAAACCGGCCGAGGTGCCGACCACCATGTTGTTGATCAGTGTGCGCATGAGGCCATAGGAGCGGTTGGTTTCGGGCGTTTGTGCCTCCTGGCCGATCTTCACCACACCGTCTTCAAATCTGGCGGTAATGCCGGACATGAGGTCCATCTCCATGGTGCCGAGGCGTCCGGCCACGGTAACGTGCCCGCCCTGAATCTCGACGTTTACGCCGGCCGGAACAGTAATTGGTTTGCGTCCAATTCGGCTCATGTTACCACACCTTACAGATTAATTCACCGCCGAGGCCTTTTAGCCGTGCGTCGCGGCCGGTCATGACGCCACTGGAGGTCGATACGATCACCAACCCGCGACCGCCAAGTACCAACGGAATATCCTTGGAGCTGGTGTAGACGCGGCGGCCGGGCTTGGATACCCGCTGCAGGGAGGTGATGCGCTCGGGGTTGCCCGTCAGGGTGAGTTCGAGAGCCTTGAAGTTGCCGTTTTTGGTGACTTTGACGCCTTCAATGAAGCCGGCCTGGGCCAGGATTTGAGCAACCTGCTCTTTCATTGCGGAATACGGCACCGGGACCAGGTGGCGGCGTGCCTGTTGCGCATTACGGATGCGAGTGAGCAAATCTGCGATAGGATCGTTTACCATATCATTCTCCTCCTACCAGCTCGCCTTAGTGACACCGGGGATCTGCCCGCGCGAAGCAAATTCGCGGAAGCACACACGGCACAGGCCGAATTTGCGAATGTATGCGCGCGGGCGGCCACAGATCTTGCAGCGGCGAACCGTGCGGGTCGAAAATTTTGGCTTGCGGGAAGCTTTAACGACTAATGCAGTGCGTGCCATTATGCAGTCCTCCGGAAGGGAAAGCCCATTAATTCTAGTAAGCGTTTGCCAACCTGCGTCGATGTGGCAGTGGTGACAATGTTGACCTGCAGCCCATGAGTGGTGCCGGTTTGGTCGTAGGGAATTTGCGGGAAGATGGTCTGATCAGGGATGCCAAGGCTGTAGTTACCCTGGGGATCAAAGGCTGTCGCGGAAATGCCACGGAAGTCGCGGACGCGGGGCAGAACAACGCTTATCAGCAAATCGAGGAATTCCTCGGCCCGGTCGCCGCGTAATGTGACGGTCGTGCCAACCTTGTTGCCTTCGCGCAATTTGAAACTGGCGATCGACAGGCGAGCCTTGGTGGTGACGGGGTGCTGACCGGTAATGGTAGCCAAGGTTTGGGCGGCCGCCTCGAGATGCTTGGCATCGGACGTTGCCCTCCCCACGCCCGCCGACACCACTACTTTGGTGATACGCGGAATCTGGTGCGGGTTATCGAGCTTAAACTCCTGCTTCAAAGCAGGTACGGCGGTCTTCAAATATTTTTCCTTAAATCTGTTCATGACTTGGTCCCTTTGGACTTGGCTTCGGTTTTGACCTGGGATTCGGCCTTGGCCGGTTTCTTAGCTGATTTGACATCATCTTTTTTGGCTTTTTCGGGTTTGGCCACTGGATGGGTGTGGTTGCGGCTGACCTTGAAGATGCGCTCTTTTGAGCCGTCGGCTTTGATGACATAACCGATGCGAGCGGGCTTGCCGGAGTCGGGATCGATCACCATGATCTTGGAGGTGTTGATCGGGCGGGCGATCTCCATGATGCCGCCGCGGGGGTATTTCTTAGACGGCTTGGTGTGGCGCTTCATCATGTTGATATTCTCTACGGCCACCGTGTTCTCGTTCGGAAAAACTGCCATCACGACGCCGGTTTTGCCTTTGTCTTTGCCTGTAATTACGATTACTTTGTCTTCTTTGCGGAGTTTCATTACAGCACCTCCGGAGCGAGCGAGATGATCTTCATGTAGCCGCCATCACGCAGCTCGCGCGCGATCGGTCCAAAAATACGGGTACCGCGGGGAAGACCAGCTTTGTCGATTAAAACGGCCGCGTTTTCGTCAAAGCGGATATGGGAGCCGTCGGGGCGCTTGGTGTCTTTGGTGGTGCGCACAACAACTGCCCGCACGACCTCTTTTTTCTTGACACCGGCACCAGGCAGGGCCGATTTAACACTGGCGACGATGATGTCACCGGCTGCGGCGTAGCGACGACGTGAGCCGCCCAGCACTTTGATGCACAGAAGTTCCTTGGCGCCGGAATTGTCGGCTACTTTTAATCTGGTTTCAACCTGGATCATGTTATGCCTCCAGCTCCTTGGCCGTCACTTTGCGGGCCACGTTCCAACGCTTGTCTTTCGACAGCGGTCGCGATTCGGTAATCTCCACCAAGTCGCCTTCGTGGAAGGCATTGTCGGCGTCGTGGGCCTTGAAGCGGGTCGTGACCTTGTACTTCTTGCGGTAGATTGGGTGTTCTTTGACTGAGTTCACGGCTACCACCACCGTTTTGTCCATTTTGTCGGAAACGACAGTTCCGCGTAGGGTGCGAATCATTGGGTAGCCTCCTGTTTGGCGATTTCGCGCTCGCGCTTGATGGTTAAGGCGCGGGCAATGGCTTTCTTGTGTGCAGCCATAATTTTAACGTTGTGCACCTCTTTGGTGCGGGAATCAACTAGGGCCTGAGCGTAGGCTGCGCGCTGAGAGGTGATCAAATCGGTGAGCTCTTGATCGGTCGTTTTGGCGATGTCGGCGAGTTTCACGATTGTTCCTCCTGGCTCGTAGCCACGGTTGGGCGGGCAATAAAGCGGGTGCGCACCGGCAGTTTGTAGCCGGCTAGGCGCATTGCTTCTTTGGCGATGTCTTCCGTTACACCATCCATCTCGAACATGATGCGGCCGGCGCGGACCTTGGCGACGTAATGGTCGACCGAGCCCTTACCCGAGCCCATACGGACTTCGGCGGGTTTTTTGGTGATGGGCGTGTCGGGAAAGATGCGGATCCAGATTTTGCCACCGCGCTTGACATAGCGGGTCATGGCCCGGCGGGCGGCCTCGATCTGGCGTGAGGTGATGCGTTCACTGGTTTCAGCTTTTAAGCCGTACGAGCCAAAGGCGATCTCGGTGCCGCGCGTGGCGTGGCCGCGCATAACGCCCTTCATTTGCTTGCGGTACTTGGTTTTCTTGGGCAGTAACATTACCGTTTCTCCTCGAACTTGGTGCCCTTGTAGACCCAGACCTTTACGCCAATGACACCGTAGGTAGTGCGGGCCAGGGCGTGGGCAAAATCAATGTCAGCGCGCAAGGTGTGCAGGGGGATTGAGCCTTGGACGTGGTTTTCGCGGCGGGCCATTTCGGCGCCGTTCAAGCGGCCGGCGATAGCTACCTTGGCGCCTTGCGCACCGGCTTTCATGGCGTTTTCGACCGACATCTTCATGGCGCGGCGGAAGGATATGCGGCGTTCCAGCTGGCCAGCAACGTTTTCGGCTACTAGCATAGCGTTGGTTTCAGGTTTTTTAACCTCTTCGATTGACACTTTAACCGGACCGCCGGCGACTTTGGCCAGCAGGGTCTTGAGCTCTTCGGCACCACTGCCGCCGCGGCCGATGACCACGCCGGGCTTAGAGGTGTGGATGGTGACGACGATCTGCCCGGGAGAGCGTTCGATGTCGACACGAGCGACGCCGGCGCGCTTCGATAATTTCTTGCTGATGGCGGCACGGATTTTGAGGTCAGCGATCAGGAAGGTAGCGTAATCGCGGTCGGCGTACCAGCGGGATTGCCAGTCGTGGTCAACCTGGAGGCGCATACTGCGAGGGTTAACTTTTTGTCCCATTACTTGGCTCCTTCCGCCTTAGTTTCCGGTTTACTGGCGGCCGCTTGGGGCTCGGATTTTGTCAGCTTGGCCGCAGCCTTGTTGTCGGTAACCACGATGGTAATGTGGCTGGAGCGCTTGCGAATTGCGCTTGAACTACCCTTGGCGCGCGGCCGGCTGCGCTTAAGCGTTGGGCCGGGGCCAATGTACACGCTCTCAATAACTAGGTCGGCGGCTTTGGCACCGTGGTTGTTCTCGGCGTTGGCGATAACCGATGCCAGTACCTTGCCGACAGGCTCAGTGGCAGTCTTGTTGGCAAAACGCAGAATGGTTTGGGCATCGAGCGCCCGCTGGCCACGGATGAGCGCGGCCACCAGCCCGGTTTTGCGAGCCGAGGTGCCAACGAATTTAGCTGTCGCTTGGGTCTTCATTATTTGCCACCCTTAGCGAGCTTGCCACCGTGACCGCGGAATTTACGGGTAGGCGAAAATTCGCCGAGTTTGTGACCTACCATGTTTTCCGACACGAACACCGGCACGTGCAGCCGGCCGTTGTGGACGGCGATGGTGTGGCCGACCATCTCGGGCGAAATGGTCGAGCTGCGCGCCCAGGTCTTTAAGACGGATTTGTCGCCGGCCGGAAGCGCTATGATGCGGCCGAGTAAACGTTCGTCGACGTAAGGTCCTTTTTTGAGTGAACGGCTCATATTAGCGTCTCCTTCCTGACTTGCGGCCGCGAACAATCATGGCGTTGGTGGCTTTGCGGCGGCGGGTTTTCAGCCCCAGCGCCGGCTTGCCCCACGGGGTCTTCTGACCGTATTTGTAAATGGCGGTGGGCTGGGCACCTTCGCCGCCACCATGCGGGTGATCGACCGGGTTCATGGCCTTACCGCGCACAGCTGGGCGCCAACCGAGACGGCGGCGGCGGCCGGCCGATCCATATTTAATGTTCTGATGCTGCTCGTTGCCCACGGCACCGATGGTGGCGAGGCAGTTTTCGTTGATGAGGCGGACTTCGCCGGAGGGTAGGCGGACCTGCACGAAGCCGTCCTTGGGCGATTCTTTGGAAATGAGTGAGGCTTTGGCGCCGGCGGAGCGGGCGATCTGGCCGCCTTTGCCAAGCGTGAGCTCGATGTTGTAGATCTGCGTACCGGCGGGCATATCTTTTAGGGCCAGGCGATTGCCAGCACGAACGGCGGCTTCGGTACCGGAGGCCAGCTGGTCGCCGACTTTCATGCCGGTACCAGCCAACACATAGGCAACCTTTTTGTCGGCCAGCCGGACCAGCGCGATATGGGCGCTGCGGTTCGGGTCGTAGTGAATGCCTTCGACGACGGCCGAGGTGACGGATTTGAAGTCAAAGTCAACAACGCGGTAGTGTCGCTTGACGCCGCCGCCACGGTGACGGATGGTGATTTTACCCTGGTTGTTGCGGCCTGAGCCAGTCTTCTTGGATGTCAGCAGCGATTTGTGGCCGCCTTTGGCGGTGATCACAGCGGTGTCGGCCGAGGTCATGCCGCGACGGCCGGGGGTGGTGGGCTTGTACAGTTTAATAGCCATTATTTGGCCCCCTCAAACAGCTTAATGGATTGGCCGGTTTTAACCTTGATGACGGCTTTTTTAACGTCCTTTTGGCGACCCTTAATTTGCTTAAAGCGCTTTTGCTTACCTTTTTGGATCAGCATGTTAACGTTTACGACGTTAACTTTGAACGTGCTCTCAACAACTTTGGCGACCTCGATTTTGTTGGCGCTCATCGGTACCTCAAACACGTACTGATCGCGCTCGGCCAAGTAAATGGCTTTCTCGGAAATGATCGGGGTTACGGTAAGATTGCTCATTTGGTGTCTCCCAGCCAGTCCTTGACCATTTCGAGGGCTTTTTGGGTAATCACAATGTGGTCGGCATTCATAATTTCGAAAACGTTTAAGTATTTGGCCGAGACGACGTGCAAGCCAGCAACGTTGTGGGTGGCACGCTCAACTAAGTCGTCCTTGACGCTGACGGCGAGCAAGATGTTGCCCTCGAGTTTCATCTTTGACAGCAGTTCAACGGTGGGTTTAACGCGGCCGTCGGGGCAGGCAAAGGTTTCGAGTAGTACTACGGCGCCGTCAGCTGCGCGCAGCGATAGAGCGTGGCGAATGGCCTGGCGCTTCATGCGCACCGGCAGGCTAACGGTGTGATTCTCGTTGCCGGTGGGGCCAAAGACGACACCGCCGCCGCGCCAGTGCGGGATGCGGATGGAGCCGGCGCGGGCGCGGCCGGTGCCTTTTTGGCGCCACGGCTTCTTACCGCCGCCACGAACTTCACCACGCTTTAAGGTGCTGGCGCCGGCACTGCGGCCGTTCGACAGGTATGCGCGGTACGCGCGGCCAACTAGGTCGTGGTTGGGTTCGAGGCCAAAGATCGACTTCTCGAGGCGCGCGGTGGCTTCGTGTTTGGTGCCGGTCTTGGAGAATGATTGCGCTTGCGCCATTAGATGCCCTTCACCATTACTACGCCGCGCTTAGGGCCGGGAACGGCGCCAGATACAGCCAGCACTCCCAGCTTGGGATCGACGATAACAACTTTAAGGCCGCGGACAGTTACCTGCTCGTGGCCCATTTGGCCGGCCATTTTGAGGCCCTTAAAGACATGCTCAGGGTAGCCGGAGCCAATTGAGCCGTGCTGGCGGTAGTTGTGCGAGCCGTGGGTCTTGGGGCCGGTGGTGAAGTTATGGCG